>JGI20214J51088_10003424_pt1 | contig 10435 bp, 10 predicted proteins | sample WetSurMetagenome_FD_51088 | JGI IMG/M metagenome (IMG submission 51088) | reverse complement strand
CCGCCGATCTCGGGGCGGTCCTGGCGGGTTTCAAGAAGATCCTGGTCCCCGAGATGAACACCGGGCAACTCCGGATGATTCTACGGGCCACCTATCTGGTGGACGCCGTGGGATTGAACAAGATCCAAGGGCAACCGTTCAAGGTCACGGAGATCGCCGACGCGATTCGGCGGGCATTGGAGGGGTAGGATGAGCGACGCGTCCACCGCCACGGCGACACCCAAGCTGACCCGCAAGGATTTCATCTCCGACCAGGACGTCCGGTGGTGTCCGGGGTGCGGGGACTACTCGATCCTGGCGCAGGTGCAGCGCGTGATGCCCGAGTTGGGCCTTCCCCGCGAGAAATTCGTGTTCGTCTCCGGGATCGGATGTTCCAGTCGGTTCCCGTATTACATGAACACCTACGGCTTCCACAGTATTCACGGCCGGGCGCCGGCCATCGCCAGCGGCCTGAAGATCGCGCGGCCGGAGTTGTCGGTGTGGGTGGTGACCGGTGACGGGGACGGGCTGAGCATCGGGGGCAACCACCTGATTCACGCCCTCCGCCGGAATGTGGGCCTGAAGATCCTCCTGTTCAACAACCGGATCTATGGGCTGACCAAGGGGCAGTACTCCCCGACCTCCGAGATCGGCAAAGTGACCAAGTCCACCCCGTTCGGTTCGGTGGATTACCCCTTCAACCCGATCGCCGTCGCCATGGGCGTGGACGCCAGTTTCGTCGCGCGAACGATCGACGTCGAGGCGAAGTCGTTACAAGACATCTTGCGGCGCGCCTACGAGCACCCGGGCGGCGCCTTCATCGAGATCCTGCAGAATTGCAACATCTTCAACGACGGCGCCTGGGAAACCCTGACGGACAAGGCGACCAAGGCCGATACGGTGCTCCTGCTGGAACACGGCAAGCCACTGATCTTCGGCAAGAATCGGGACAAGGGGCTCCGGCTCGGCGCCGGCGGCTCCCTCGAAGTGGTCACGCTGGGAAACGGCACCTCGGAGGCCGAGGTCTTGGTCCACGACGAACGCAATCGTTCGCTGGCCTACATGCTGGCGCATCTCTCGAATCCGACCCCGATCGGTGTCTTCCACGCGATGGCCCGTCCCGTCTACGAGGAGGCCATGGCGCGGCAGGTGGACGCGGCCCGGCAGAAGCAGGGGGACGGAGACATCAACGCCCTCTTCAAGCGGGGCGAGACGTGGGTCGTGGAATGACCACGGTTCACGTCGCATCGGAAAAAAAGACCCGCGGTGCGGTGGGAGCGCCTCCCACCCGCCGACGTTTTTAGGTTGACGGATTCCCCCGTGACCGCTGGCCGCATGACCTCCGAGACCCGTCGCCGTCTCCTCGCTGCCTGCCGTGACATCGTGGGCGCTGACGGCGTGGTGTCCGCCCCCGATGAGCTTCGCGTCTACGAGTGCGATGCGCTGACGACGGACCACCGCGCCGCGCCCGATCTGGTCGTGTTGCCGACCAGCACGGATCAGGTGGCCGCAGTGGTTCGACTGTGCGCGACCGCGGGCGTCCCCATCGTCCCGCGGGGAGCCGGAACCGGACTCTCCGGTGGGGCGATCGCCACCCGGGGCGGCGTGCTGGTCGTCCTCACCCGAATGAATCGCGTCCTGGACATTGACTTGGCCAACCGGACCGCGACGGTGGAGGCGGGGTGCGTCAACTTGGCCATCAGCCGCGCCGTCGCCCCCCACGGGTTCTTCTTCGCCCCCGACCCGGCCAGCCAACAAGCGTCCACCATCGGCGGGAACGTCGCCGAGAACGCCGGCGGCCCGCACTGTCTGAAATACGGCGCGACGAAGAATCACGTGCTCGGGGCCACGATCGTCCTGCCCAGCGGCGAGATCACCCATTTCGGCGGCCGGTTGGCCGACCAGCCGGGATACGATCTGCTCGGCGTGTTCGTGGGGTCGGAGGGGACCCTGGGCATCTGCACCGAGGTGATCGTGCGGTTGCTCCCCGTACCGCAGGCCGTCAAGACCCTCCTGGCCGTGTTCCGGAGCATCGAGGAGGCGAGCAACGCGGTCTCCGCGATCATCGCCCGCGGGATCATACCGGTCGCGCTGGAGATGATCGACCAGGAAACCACCCAGGCGGTGGAGGCGTACGCCCACGCCGGGTATCCGTTGGATGCGGGGGCGGTTCTCCTGATCGAACTGGAGGGCCTCTCGGCGGAGATCGCCACCGAAGCGGTGGAGGTGGAACAGGCCTGCCGAGCGCACGGGTGTCTCGACGCCAAGGTGGCGCGGAGCGACGAGGAGCGGACGCTCCTGTGGAAAGGGCGGAAATCCGCGGCAGGGGCGTTCGGACGGATGACGCGGAACTACTACCACCAGGACGCGGTGGTCCCGCGGACCAAACTGGCGGCGGTCCTGCGGGAGATCGCAGCCATCGGGGTGCAGCACGGGGTACGGGTGCCCAACGTGTTTCACGCGGGCGACGGAAACATCCATCCATTGCTGTGCTACGACGACCGCGTGCCCGGTCAGTTCGAGCGCGCGATGGCAGCGGGTGATGAGATCATGCGGTGCTGCATTCGCGCCGGCGGCACGGTGAGCGGGGAGCACGGGATCGGCGTCGAGAAGCGCGAATACCTGCGCCTGATGTACAGCGACGACGACCTGGCGGCCATGCAGCGGGTGCAGCAGGTATTCGACCCGGCCGGCCGCTGTAACCCCGGCAAGATCTTTCCCGACCAGCGACACGAGGAGCGGGCTCCATGACGGACGCCGCCCTGATGCCGCAACTCCTCCCCGCCTTGCGGGAATGCGTCGGGCCCGGCGGGCTGCGCGAAGCGCCGACGATCGCGGCCTATGCGTTGGACGGCGTCGAACCCTGGGCGGCGCTCGTGCCGCGCGACGAGGACGAGGTATCCCGCGCGCTGGGCCTGGCATCCGAGCATGGGTTGGCGGTTGTGCCCTGGGGTGGGGGCGCCCACCAGTCGGTAGGCCACCTCCCCGCGCGGTACGACCTGGCGCTGGACCTCCGGCGGATGAATCAGATTCGCGCGTACGAACCGGCGGACATGACCGTCACGGTCCACGCGGGTGTCACGGTGACCGACCTGCAGCGAGTCCTCGCCGAGGCCGGCCAGTTCCTCCCCCTGGACCCGCCGCTTCCCGATCGCGCCACGATCGGCGGCGTGGTGACCGCGAACCTCAACGGTCCGTTGCGCTGCCGGTACGGGACGGTCCGCGATCTGGTGCTGGGGGTACGCGTGGCGCACGCGGACGGTACGATCACCAAGGCGGGCGCCCGCGTCGTGAAGAATGCCACGGCCTACGATGTGACCAAGCTGCACGTGGGGGCCCACGGGACGCTGGGTGTGGTGCTCGAGGCCACCCTGCGGGTACAACCGCGGCCGGCTCTCGAACGGGGCTGGTGGCTGGTCGGTGCGTCCGTCGAGGAATTCCAGACCCTCGCCACACGTCTGCTCGGTTCGCATCTGGCGCCCAATCGCCTGGAGGTGGTCGTCGGGGATGGCCGGGCGATCTGTGGCTCACCGGAACCGGGCCCAGCGCTGATGATCAGCTTCGCCGGGGTCAAGGACGCGGTCGAGGATCAAGCGGCTACGCTTGACGTGCTGGCACGGGCGGCGGGGTTTCGCGTCGTCCCCATCGACGATGGCCCCGCGGTGTGGCGGATGGTCCAGGATTTTCCGTGGGAATCCGCCGTGCATGGGAGGGCGTTTCGGATAGAGTGGCGCGCCAGCGTGCTGCCATCCGATTGCGCCAAGACCATGCAGGCGCTTGCCGTCGCCGTCCCCGCGCCCGGCATGACCATGGCGGCCACGGTCGCCCATGGGGTGCTGCGGGGCGAGATCTCCGCGGCCAGCTCGGACGACCTCGCCGCGCGACTGAGAGAGGCGCGAGAGGCGGTGAGTGGGGTGGGTGGGTTCCTGGTCGTGACGGCCGCCCCCGCGCCCATCCGGGCGGCGATCGACATGTGGGGTCCCACGCCGGGCGACGCGGCACTGATGCGACAACTCAAGGCGGCATTCGACCCGGGAGGGGTTTTGAACCCTGGGCGATTCATAGAAGGTCTGTAATCGTGGGCGACGTGAGTGCGAGCGGAATCGCATGAGGACAGAAACGCCGGTGACCACCTCCGAGGCGAGTGCGGTTACCCGACCATCCCTCCCAACGAGTTGGCCGGGGTGGCCGCCGATTCAGGACTGCGTGCACTGCGGCCTGTGCCTCGCCAGCTGCCCGACGTATCTGAGCACGGGGATCGAGATGTCCTCGCCTCGGGGGCGGATCGCCATGGTGCGCGCCCTGGGCGATGGGCGGGGCGGCTTCAGCCCGGAGCTGGTCAAGCACCTCGATCAGTGCCTGGGATGCTTGGCGTGTGAGGTGGCGTGTCCGTCCGGCGTGGTCTATGGCCATGCCCTGGAGGAGGCGCGCGAGGCGATCGAGGCACAGTACGAGCGTGCGCCGGCGGATCGACTGACGCGCTGGGCGCTGGAACGCCTGTTTCCCTATCCCGGTCGGCTGCGGTGGGCGCTCCATGCGCTGTACGCGTACCAGCGGTTCGGGCTGTCCCGCGCGGTTCGCGCCTCCGGCGTGCTGCGTGCGCTGTCGGGGCGCCTGGCCCAGATGGAGGCGCTCCTGCCGACGGTTCCGTCCCCGCGGGAGCGCCGGCCGCTTCCCGAGATGACGCTGGCGGCCCGCCCCCGGCGCGGCCGAGCCGGATTCCTGACCGGGTGTGCGCAACGCTATTTGTTGCCGGAGCTCAATCGGGCGACGGTTCGGGTGCTGGCCGCGGCCGGCTATGACGTGGTGACACCCCCGACCCAGGGGTGCTGCGGCGCGCTCCACGCACACGCCGGGGACCTGGGCGAAGCACGGAGCATGGCCCGCGCGGTCATCGAGACCTTCGAGGGGACACGGGTGGACGTCGTGGTGGCTAACGCCGCCGGGTGCGGCGCGGCGATGAAGCAGTACGGGCACCTGCTGCGCGACGACGCGGCCTGGCGGGAGCGGGCCACGCGGTTCAGCGCACAGGTCCGCGATGTCACCCAGGTCCTGGCCGATGTCCCCTGGAACGGGGAGCTGCGTCCCGTGCCGGTGTCGGTGACGTACCACGAGGCCTGCCATCTCGCGCATGCCCAGCGGATCCGCAGCGAGCCGCGGACCGTCCTGGCGCAGATCCCGGGATTGCGCCTCGTCGAGCTGACCGAGTCCGACCTTTGTTGCGGCAGCGCTGGCACGTATAACATGCTGCAACCTGAGATGGCGAACCGACTCCTGGCGCGGAAGGTGGACCGCATCCGGCAGGCCGACACCGATTACGTCGCAGCCGGCAACATTGGCTGCCTCCTGCAAATCCAGCTCGGCCTGCAGCAGGCGGGCGCGCGGACGCGGGCCGTCCATCCCGTCGAATTGCTGGACTGGGCCCTCCACGGGATGCCGGGGAGGACACCGAGCGCTCGCGCCGAGAGGGAGAAGGCGGGACGGCGCACCAGCACGTGAGCAGCCACGTCGTGTGACACGCTGCGCGAAGAACCTCGAACCTCGAACGTCCAACGTTCAGAAAAGGAGCAGACCATGGCAGCGGAAGTAGGACAGAAGGCACCGGAGTTCACGCTCGTCGGCACGGACCTGAAAGCGGTCGGTCTGAAGGATTTTGCGAACAAGAACGTCGTCCTGGCGTTCTACCCGGCGGCATTCACCGGCGTGTGCGAGAAGGAATTGTGCACCTTCCGGGACGCCTTGAACGATTTTGCGAGTGCCAGCACCGCGGTGGTGGGGGTGAGTGTGGACTCCCCGTTCGCCAACAAGGAATTCGCCGGAAAGAACGGTCTGAATTTCCCGCTCCTGTCGGATCTCAACCGGGATGCCATCGCCAAGTACGACGTGGTGTTCAACGATTTGGCCGGCGTCAAGGGCTTCACGGTGGCGAAGCGGTCCGTGTTCGTCATCGACAAGTCCGGGACCATTCGGTATCGGTGGGTTGCCCCGGAGCCCAAGGTGGAGCCGAACTACGCCGAGGTGAAGGCGGCCGTGAAGAAACTCGCCTGACCCGGTTGAGGAGTTTCCATGTTCAGCGAGCTGGCCAAGGGGTTGGCGACAACCCTCAAGCACATCTTTCGAAAGACGGAGACGGTGGCCTATCCGGAGCAGCGTCTGCCGCTGGCGCCACGGTATCGCGGCCGGCACATCCTGATCAAGGACGAGGATGGGCTGGAGCGCTGCGTCGGGTGCGAGTTATGCGCCGTGGCCTGCCCCGCGGATGCGATCTACATCGAGGCGGCGGAGAACACCGAGGCGCAGCGCGTCTCCCACGGCGAGCGGTACGCCAAGGTGTACAAGATCCACATGCTGCGGTGCATCTTCTGTGGGATGTGTGAAGAAGCCTGTCCGGAGGACGCCATCTTCATGGGGAAGCAGTACGAACTGGCGTCCTATCGGCGAGACGATTTCGTGTACAACAAGGAACGGCTGCTGCTGCCGCTGCGGGAGGCGGCCAAGCAGCGCCCGGAGCTGCTCCAGCCCGGCACGGGACTGGGGATGGGGCAGCATTTCGAACCGGCCCACCAGGCGCCGGCGTTACGAACCTAGCGCGAGCGCGGCTCGCGAATCACCGGGGGAGGGGGAATAGTCATGGCGTACGAGTGGAAGTTGAAGGCTCGTCCCTATTCGGACGACGAGGCAAAGAAGCTGCTGGTGAATGTGGTCAGCCCGGAAACGACCGATTGGCATTACAACACGCATCACAAGGGGTACGTGACGGCGCTGAACAACATCGAGAAGGGGCTGGAGACGGCGGACCGCGCGGCGGCCAACGGCAACTACAGCCTGATCGGCGAGCTGAAACGGCGTTTTACCTGGAACCATGCCGGGACGCTCCTACACGATATCTATTGGGAGGTGCTCGGCGGCGACGGCGACCCGCACAAGGGCGCCGATGTTCTCAAGGCGATCGAGCGAGACTTCGGCGGCTTCGACGCGTGGAAGGCGGACTTCAAGGCCGCCACGGTGTCGGCGAAGCTGAGCGGCTGGGGTCTGCTGGTGTACGACACGCTGGGCTCCCAGCGACTCCTGAACGTCCTGGTGGACGAGCACCACTACGGGGCAATTTGGGGGGGGATCCCGCTGGTCGCCTGCGACGTGTTCGAGCACGCGTATTACCACAAGGACGGTCCCGGGCGCGCCAAGTACATCGATAATTTCCTCGCCGGATTGCACTGGGGACGGGTCAACGACCGGTTCAAGAAATACTGTAAGTAGTTCGCGCAACATAAGGCCACAGCAGAACTCCAACGGCCGCGTCTGTCACTCCTGGCGCGGCCGTTGCTTTTTTGGAACAGCGGAGTGCGTCAGCGAACCGCAGGCTTCGCGAGAACGCAGGGGGTGTTTGTGCCTCCGGTCCTGCGCTCTCTAGGACGATCCTGGAGCCGGTCTTGACACCAGCCGAGGCGTCAAGTAGACATGTGGCGAGTCCCACGAGAAACAGTGGCTCTGAAGATTCGTCCGATTGGAGCATGACGATTGCGGGGTCGGGGACGTCGGCCCAGCCCTCCCGCCCTGACGGGGTTCAGCTACCTATGCCAACCTCGGGCGTCGCGTTCCTGGTGTTCTAGCTACGGTTCCGCCGCGACGGGCTTGGCCGCTGGGTGATCGAGGAGATGTAGGAGGTACCAACGACGGATGCGCCACGAGGCAACCGGGGATCTGTTCTTGCAAGACGGGGAGCGAAAGGCTCTGTGCTGGGAGGATTGATATGCCTCGGCCTCTTGCTTGTAACACCGGCCCACGCCGGGCTCCTCTGCACAGTGTTCAAGTACTGTCTCTATGAGGGCGTGCCATTCACCATCAAGGTTGTGGACAAAGAGACCGGCTCTCCGCTCCCCAATGTGCACGCCCTGGCGGAATGGTTACAGCAGGGCCGCTTCGGGGCGGGCGGGCCCGTGATGGTCCAGGATGCCGTGAGCGGCCCGGACGGGGTGCTGACCTTTCCCGCTTGGGGGCCGCTCCGAGGGAGTCCGGATGGGCTCCTGGTGTACGAGGCGCCGGTCATCACTCTTTGCGGCGGGTGTGGACCGAGCGCGAGAAGTGCCCTGCCCGGTATCAGGAACCCGGTGAGTTCTTCTGGCATATCGAGCGCGAGATCAAGCAAATGGAAGGAGCGGGGCGATGAACTTCGGCCAACTCGGGACGGTAATCCGGGACCCGGCCGTTCCTTCGGTGTCAAGATAGAATTCTCCTCGCGGGACCGTCAGCAGTTACGGAACAGAAACCCGGGTTAGCGTATTCTACGCACCTATTCCTCCGTGTGAGATCTTCCGACTGTTCCTTCTGCGTATTCACGGCCAAACCGGCCACCTATGCTTGCCGAAAACCCGCCAACGAGTCCTGTTGAAATCGGCCACACGACCTTGCTGGGATCGAGTGCACGGCCGCACCGCAGGCACCAGGTCCTGTGGGGGGGCCTGGACGGAGAGATCGTCCTCCAGCCGACGCGCTGGGCGCGCACGTGCCGGGTAGCGATCGGTCGGCACAACGAATACTTGACAGGGGGTCCCGATGTACGTACGATGTATGGATGAGTAGCGTTCGTTTCGTATGGGATAAGAGGAAAGACCTTACGAACCGCAGGAAGCATGGGATCTCGTTTGATGAGGCCGAGACAGCCTTTCACGACGAGAACGCGAAGGTCTACTTCGATCCGGACCATTCCGAAACGGAAGACCGCTTCATCCTCTTGGGCATCAGCCTACAAATTCGCGTGCTGGTTGTCTGTCACTGCTATCGCGAAGCGGAGTCCGTCATCAGGATCATCTCGGCGCGGAAGGCGGACAGGGGCGAGCAAGAGGACTACTGGAGGTAAGCGCATGCGCGACCATTATGATTTCTCAAAGATGACGGCTCGGCGCAATCCCTACGTCAGGTTGCTCAAACAACCCGTCACCATTCGGCTTGACCACGAGACCGTCGAGTACTTCAAGGGGCTTGCTGGACGAACCGGACTCCCGTATCAGCACCTGATCAACCTGTACCTCCGAGACTGCGTGGCGCGTCGGAAGGAACCGTCGCTGCGGTGGGCCATCACCGCGGGCCGAGCACCGCGCTCCACCGGCCGCTCCGCGTCGCGGTCCACAGGTGAGCGCTCGCGCTAGCCGGATGACGGGTCTGCGCAGGACTCGCTGGCGTCTTTACGACAGGATTCACTAATGGCTTTCTTCCAAGGAAGGTGCCCGCTGACGGACGCGCCGGTTGGTAGATGACCGGTCGGGGACCTGTAAACGCGACGCACGTTTCACGGCGCGCCTCTCAGGTCTTCCAGTACGGGCGGGCGTATGCCACATGGGCAAGCGGGCATCGGGATTCCGGGTGGTGCAAGGAACGTGGGACCCGACAAATGCCACCGAGACCGGGGTACCGACGTTTTTCGTTTGCCTCGTATCGCTTCTTTGCCTATACTTCCGTGGTTTTGTGTAGTCGGTGGATCGTTTCGATGGGACCGGGATCAGAGTATTTGGGGCGTGGGGCCCCGCTGATGCTGCGGGGGCAGCAGAAGGGAGCGGCTAGAGATGGCTGAGAGCAAGGTACAAAAGGTGGCTCGCCAGAGCGCTGTGAGGAAGTCGGTCGGGACCTGCCAGTGCGGCGGCGAGCTGATCTGGGCCCAGGTGGTCACGGCGCGCCCGCGCATGATGAAGATTTGCGAGAAGTGCGGCGCTTTCCACGACAAGGAACAAACCTCCTAGCCACCCCTCGCACGCCTGTTTCGACGGCTGAAATTCATGCCTTCTGTTGGGCGGTCGCAGACCCACTGAACAGGAGAGATTTTGAGGGTGTGTCCGCCGCCGACATCGATCGAGGCGGGCATCGGCTCGGGACCATGTTTGAGTGAAGCCAACGCCCCGAGAATCCTCGCGATTCTCGGGGCGTTGCGTTTCGCGTTAGACACGTCGGGACCGTCCCGGCGGCTCGGGAGTCTTTCGTGGAGGGACCGCGACCGTTGGATCGGATGTTACGGAATCGGCTGACCGCCGTGTTCCTGGCGGCGTTCGAGGACCCCGCATGGCGGGAGGCGCTGGACTGGCTGTCGCTGTATTGCGAGCTCGCACCGGGTTGGAACAACGGGCTTATGCCGGTGGCTGCGCTCCTGAAGGCACGGTCTGGTGTACGCCGGGTTGCGCTACAGGAGGCGGTGGGGCGCCTCGACAGGATACTGCAATGGCAGCCGGGCGAATCGGCCAGCGTCGCCCCGGAACCCGCTTTGGGCGCGTGCCTCGCGCCGGTGACCGCGATGGTTCTGGTCTATCTGACGGTTCTGCAAGAGGCGGACGGGCGGCGGGCGACGCTGGACGCGATGGAGCCCCTCTCCAGAACGGTCACCGAGGCCGCCTTCTGTTTCAATGCCGGGCTGTTCTTCGAGGCGCACGAGCATCTGGAGCATCGGTGGGTGGCGTTGCCGCGCGGACCC
>JGI20214J51088_10003422_pt1 | contig 10436 bp, 13 predicted proteins | sample WetSurMetagenome_FD_51088 | JGI IMG/M metagenome (IMG submission 51088) | reverse complement strand
TGAAGGTTGTGGCAAAAAGGTTCAGAAGCACCACACAACAAACTACCGTTGCCCGACTTGCGCGTTTTTGGTGGACAACGAAAACAGAACGCTTGCCCACATCGGCTTGATAAATTTAGGAAGGCAAACGCAACTTCTGCCCGCCTAAAACCCAAACCTTTATTAACTAAAACTTACATATAGGTAATCGTGGCAAAGCCACAATATCGGAAGTGAACAAAAATGGTATACACACCCAATGAAGCGCTCGACAGGACAGCCCTGTTGAAAGCAGGACAGATTGTAATCATCATCGCCGCAGTATCAGGTCGCAACAAGACCGGAGCCTACTACGATGTAACCACAACGGAGGGTAAGACCTACAGGACATTCTCCAAGTACCTTATGGACGACCTCAAGGAACTCGCCAAGAACCCTGACTTTGACTTCGCAGAAGGCTTTGCTGTCGAAGTGAAAGGTCACACAGCCGAAGAGTCAGGCAACTCATACATGACCTTCGAAACCCCGTCCAAGCAGGACATCGAAGCAGTCCTCAAAAATTTCCCCATCACAGCCGCAAAGAAAGGCAAGGGGAAACAGACCCAAGTAGAAGAGTAAATCTCTTCTACAACTCTTTACTCCCTTTTTAACCGAAAGTTATTTCCCTTATGCGCGCCTTCACCTACATAGGTGAGAAAACTTATGGGCGCAGTTTCATGGATTGTCGATGCACTTGTCCTGATTGTCCTCTCTAGCGTTGTATTCACCGTAATCACGGCAACGTTACAGCCAATAATCGCCAACGCAACCGGCATTCAGGCAGTCGTGCTTCCCCTTATCGCACCCTTCGTGGCGCTTGGTGTCGCACTGATTATCATCCTCGGTGCTCTTCGTGCCGCAGGTGTGAAGGGAGAGAGCGGAGGGCTCTAAAGTGGCTTTCCGAAATAACACTTCCGGTAATAGCAGGGTTCCATACCCCTGCTTTTCGGAAGTGACTCATTCTCATACTTTTTCTCCAAGAGGTTAACCTATGACACTTAAAAATGACTTAAAGATGATTTACCGGGAGAATAGTGGCTACATATGGCTAGCAGGTATCCTTCTTATTCTCCTGTTAATGACATCTCCTGCCTCTGCGTTCAGTGGTTCAGGTGCGGGTACATCAGGTGACCCGTATCAGATAACCACTCCTGCACAATGGCTAGAGATTGGTAGCGCTTCATCGTCCTATTACCAACTACAGAACGATATTGACTTTAGTGGCGTTACGTACACCGGGATTCAGACATTTACCGGGACACTTAACGGCAGAAACTACATGGTTAAGAATGCCGCCTTTACAGGCTCTATCCTGTATAGCGAAGGCGTAGGCTTATTCGATACCTGCGAAGGAGCCACTTTTACCAACATGAGCGTAGTAAACATCACTATCTCAGGCTCCGATTCTCAGGGTTATGTCTGCGCCGGATTCCTTGTCGGACGATGCCTTGGCAGTAACGCCAACACCTTCTCCAACCTCTACATCTCCGATTCCTCAAACACCTACGGTTCATCTGCCCCATCACAGATAAACAAGGGCTCCTTATTCGGAAAGAGTGTAGCACAGACTGCCAACGTAATAACCAACGTCATAGCCGTCCGTAATACACTTGCGACAGGTGGTGGAACAGAAGGTTCAACACAGTTTATCGGAGGTCTTACCGGAAACAATGGCTATGTCCCTTCCACGTTTACATACTGCCTTGTAGCCGTCACACAGGCATCCTCTGCCTATCCAATCGGGTATAACATCGGGTCAGGTAACACTGTCTACTACGACAATACACTTAGCACTCATGCCGTTGTTGATTCAGAAGCGGCTCTTACCACTTCACAGGCGGGTACTCTAACGTCATACACTACCTGGACGCAAAGCAACTACCATATATGGCAGGGATACCCTGTTCAAAACGCTCTCCATGTTACAATCCCTGTTTCAGCCTTCACGCTATCGCCTTCTTCGCTTTACCCCGCAGCCCCAAACTTAACCCTTACTGATGCTTCAACAGGTGGAGCGCCCACATCAGGTCAGGTATGGTGGGGAGATGGAACAAGCACTGTGCTAGGTTCGCCTTGGGGTGTCGGCTACTCTGTTACACACTCCTATTCAAGCCCCACAAACTCAACAACCTACACCATTACCTACAAGGCAGGAAATTCAGCCGGTAATGACAGTAATGTGACCGACACCCGCGTTTTCTATAGGGCTCCCTTTGCGGCTTGGAATGACGACCAAACCGACTTATCTTCAACACTCCGCAGGCTCACGCTTGGTCAGTCACTTACCATAACTGATGCCTCAACGAATATGCCTACCGCGTGGAATTTTACTTGGGGAACAACTCCGGCTACCTATGCCACATCCCTACCGGCAACGGTAACTTACACCTTAGTAAGCGCCAAAACTGTATCGCTAACGGTAAGTAACCCCGCAGGTTCAAGCACAAGGGCGGGAGCAGGATACAAGACCTATACAGTGTACGGAGTACCTACCTTTACCGTCTATACGCAAACACCTACAGGACAGAACTTCAATGTCGGTGACTACATCACGATGGCAGGAACCGCGCCTGTAGCCGCAAAAGCCTACCTATGGGATATGAAGGGAGCAAGAGCCAATGTATCGGCGTTATCGTCAGGTAATGTACAGTTCAACGTAGCCGGAACCTTTGCCCCAACGCTGTATTACCAGAACTACGGTAACAACGCTTCATACTACCCGATGTACACGCTTGCTAACCCGATTACTGTTAGTGGAGCCTTTACACCAACGCTCACGGCAAATGTAACTTCCGGTAACCAACCGCTTACCGTACACTTCGAAGATACCACGACCGATGCCTCATGGGTAAGCACTGCATGGAACTTCGGTGATGGCACTGATACAGGTAAGATTGTCGACCATACCTACGTTAACCCCGGCACGTATTCAGTTACTATGACCCATACGCAGAGTGGCGGGAACTCAGGTGTAGCCTCAACAACCATAACAGTGAACGCTATTCAGGCTCCTGTGGCTTTATGGACTTCCAATGTTACAACCGGACAAGCACCATTCACTGTTCAGTTCACAGACCAGGCAACGGGTAACCCTATCTCGTGGTCTTGGGACTTTGGCGATAGCACAACTTCAACACTCCAAAATCCTACGCATACCTACACTACTTATACAGCAGGAACCCCCATTCAGAGGACGGTAAGGGAAACAGTATATTCAGGACTTGGCGACTCCACACTCGCTAAGATTATCACCGTAACAGAACCGGCTCCAACTGCTTCATTCACTCATAGCGCCGATAACGGGGAAATTCCGTGGACAATGACGTTCACCGATACTTCAACAGGCAACCCAACAGCATGGTCTTATAACTTCGGTGATGGAACACCCCCGACCATCCTTGTACGTAATCCTACGCATACCTACTATGCAGGAGGAATCTACAACGTCACCATGTATGCCACCAATACGGGAGGGACAACCTCTCAGACGCAAACCGTAACCATTCAGCCAACCACAGGGACAGGCGGGACACCGGGAGGGGTTCCTGAAACGACAACGCCATCTCCGCTTGGTGGTAAGATTATCGGCACACCTGACCCTGTAGTATTCGGTTACAACAACACCGTCTACTATAACACGACCTACCCTGCCTACATAACGAGTGCCAAGGATGGCAAGTCTTACCGTATTACCGGATGGCTCCTTACATGGTATATCAGCGACCCGACAGACCCGACTAACACGTACTTCTATGAGAAGTCAGGCTACCCTATTGCTGTTCAGTCCAACGTGGCAACTAACTTTACCGGCATGAATGAGGCTACCGTGTATAAATTCCAACCTTCTGTCATGAACGGGTGGAACGGTGTCAATTTCTGGAGCCTGCTTGCCACCAACGTCACAGCCCCAAACGAAGGTTTTGGAGTAGGGCATATCCTTACGTGTCAGACTGCGCAGAATATGACCTTCGTAAACCCAACGATAACACCTACCTGGGCTAATAACCTTCCAAATCCAAAACCGGGAGATTCTATCACCTTTACATGGGATGAAAAGTCTTTCCGTGGAGTAAAAGGACAGCCCTACCACTTCCTCTACCTACAGACTTCAACCGATGGCGGTGTGACATGGGTAACCCCGTCATCGTTCCCGATGAGAATCGACAACGCAGTAACCGACTCTGTTACCGTCACCACTACCCAACCGGAATTAATCAGGACATGGATACGGGCTCAGAGCGCTCTCGTTGACGTTACGCATGGTGACGACCTTAATACCCCCTACAACCAACTTGAAGTCAGTGACCCGACAGTAAACCCGTCCTTCGTATGGACAAACGATGCAGGGCAGACAATAACCAAAGCCCTTGACACCGATACCATCCGTTTCGGATTTTCAAGTGGTAACGCTTGGGAAAACGAGAACTACAACCAGATAGCGCTTGTTTTCTACAAGTACAATGAGCAGACAAAACTTTGGGATAAGGTAGACACCACAAAGACCCCCGGTTTCGTTGAATCACCGACAACCGGACATGTAGCGTCAGCCGACACCGATGCAACCCACGCATGGGGTCGTTACGAGATGGCAGGGTCAGGAAGGTTCGCAATTTCAAGTCTGCCTTCACCAACCATAGGAAAATACCGTGTGGACATCGTTGGAAGCAACACCAATGGCATAACCTACTACACGGCAGTCCTGAAAACCTCTGATGCTATCACCATCACCGCCAACGCCCTTAACCCGTCCAACCTTGCCAATGGAGCAGGAGGATGGTTTGGTATTGACGCAAGCGGTGGTGTAGCCCGTTACGCGGCAGGCATTATCATATCGCTCATAATCGGTATTGTCCTGTTCTACTTCGTGCGTGATGCAAGGGTATTCCTTGTCGGGCTTGCAGGAGGGGCAGTCCTTTCGTTCACCATAGGTCTGTTCGATGCTTGGATACTGTTAATCCTTGGTATCATCGGCGTAGTTATCCTGTTATTCTCCTTCGGAATCCTTGGGACAGGTGGCGGGGAATACCGTGGCGGTGGTGGTAACGGTGGTACTAGTTCTGCTGAAACCAACTACAAGGTCGAGAGAACGGTTGACAAGTATATTGCCTCCCGTCAGGGTGATGTAAAGGATACTGAAAAGTTCCTGAATAACGGTGGTTATGATGGACAACTATCCAAAGGTAAGGGGTTGTGATGGGAGCCACCGCCTTTTTAACCCCTGACTGGAGATTTATCGTTTTCCTGACGGCGGTTTATATCATCACAGGCTCCTATCTTCTAACGCTACCGACAAGCAGTAGCCTTGCAGGGCTCAACATTGTCGTATTCCTTGGCGTAATAGCCCTTGGCATAACTGCCGGGGTAGCCGCCGCCCTGATTGCCGGGGCTATCTCTTCACCGGCAGGAAGTTGGGCGGCAGGTGGGGCTTTCCTTGCCACAACTGTCGCAGGAGCCTACGTAACAGGAGTTCTTGCCCCATTCGTAATCTTTGCACAGGTAGTGTCCTTCTCAGGACTTGGTTTTCCTGTAATCGTCCAGTTAGCGCTTGCCATACCCTGCACGATTATCTTTGCATGGCAGGTGCTTGCCTTCGTAGCCGCCTTTGGTGGCATCGGTGGAAGCACCACCGGAGGAAGTGGTGTATGATGACAGGAGCCGAACTTGTGACATGGATAGCCATGATTGCCATCCTCATCTTTGCGCTAATCATCGGGTTAGCCGCATTAGCCGGGATAGCAGGAGCCTGAAATGACCTTCACACTTACAGAACTACCGGCAAACATCACCTATACGATGCAGATACCGTATGGCGGCGTGTTTGACTGGTCAGTATGGCTCCCATTCTTTTTGGTGCTCTTTGCATGGATGGGACTTGTATTCTTTGCAGAACGGAGAAAGGACGTAGTGCTTGCACTGCTTTCGCTTATCATGGCTTTTGCCATCTATACGAACAGCGTGTCAGAGAGCGTCTTTGTAATCGGGACTTATGGCATAAGTTTCATCTTTGCCCTGATTTCCCTCTACGAGTTCTTCATCCTTGCACTCAAATACAAGGCAAAGTAAATACCCCGGTGGAGGGTCACCCACCACAACCGGAAGTGAAAAGTTATGGAATTTAAAATCGCGGGTGTAATCACCTATATCGTACAACTTGCCATGATGGGTTTTGCATCATACATGCTCTACCTGGGTCTTATTGAAGCGTCAGTAAGACCACAGGCGTCCTTAGACCTTGGCATCGCCCTGTTCGTTGTCCTGTGTGTCCTTGACATGCTCCTGACAGACAAAGCAGATTTACACAGGTCAGCAGAGGACTAACATGGCACTTATGACAGCAGGGGATACCCTCAAAGTAGTGGTGCTTGGCAACGATGGTATCATGCGGGGTATGCTTGTAAACCGTAACGCAAAAATGGCGGCAAACAAGTATATCATCACGCAGAAGGACGTATTTCTACAAAGGTCAAAGAAATACAACTTTTTCGAGTATGACCAACCCACTATCATGTTCCGTGAGAACTCAGCCCATGCTATACCCAAGGAAGGGCAGGAGTCCTTTCCAACTCCTGTGGAAATGGCTGACACTATCGAAAACGCCGCCATGCACCTGTTCACGCTCTTCGGTGAGCCAAAGTCCAACATATGGCTTATCATGATACTGATTGCTGCCTGTGTTGCGGCGGGTTGTGCAGGCGGGGCTCTCTACTTTGGTTATACCAACGAAAACAGCATGAAATCGCTTAAAGCCGAAGTTACCAACATTGAAACCTTTATCGGCAACTCTACCTATGGCGCCGGGAGCGGGATTGTGACCACGGACACAGTACCGGGGGGAATTGTGACTCCTAAAACAACAACGCCTGTGCCTATACCTTCGGGGAGGGTAACGTTATGAGGTCAACCCCTGAGGATGACCTTTTTGAAGATGTTGTCGCAGAGCGTAAGGCAAAAGCAGGCGGTAAACTTGTCAGGAAAGCCCCGGTTCAAAAGGAGGCTAAATCGAAGGCAATAAAAGAACAAAAACAGCCACATACCCCGGCTAGTATAAGAGGTCGGGGAGAGGACGAATCGTTTGAAAATGATGCTGATATGGGCGGCTCCGATGATTACAAGTGGTCGATGGAGGAAACAACTTCTGATACCGCGAAGGCGTTGGAAACGTTCATGGGAAAGGATGATTTACGAAAACAGTCTGAACTGTCTGAAAGGCAGATTCGGGCGTGTGCGTTGCTTCTTGAAGCGGCAGGAAGGTATAAACTTCCTAGAATTAAAAATGCCGTCCACCACTTCCTTGCTTGTCGGGTAAGTCTTAACCGTGGAAGCAGGGGCGAGGCAGTCAGCGCCTTTACAGGGTTGGTCGAAAACCGGAGAGTCAACGCGCAAACGGCAATTGCTGACCAGTTAAGGAGGGAAGTATGATTTCCCTGGAGCCGTGGCAGATTATAGCAATACTGATAGCCGGAGGACTTTATGGCGCAATCTGTGGATTCCTTGGGGCTATTTACGTATTAGGCGGTGTAGAAGATTGGGTGACTACAGAATGCAGAAAACTTGACGGATTGGTGAAAAATGAAAAAGGTAACTAATAGCACCCGCTTTGCAGACATCTGCAAAAGGGCTGAAATTGTTTTCCGAAACCCTGATGACTTCCAGTTTGATAGGTTTGAAACGGAAGAGGTGGCGATTTTTGACAGGACTGTGTTAAGACCTGACCTCATTTATGTCACCTATATCCTTTGGGGCATATTGCCGAATGGAAACCGTGGCAAGTGCCTGCAATTTACAAAGGAGGAATCAGCCGTTGAGTATGAACGGAGGAATGGCGTATGTCCCTTAAAGTGATTACCGGCTACAAGGGGGCGGGAAAGACCTGCCTTGCCACCAAGTTTGCCTACGAAGGATTCCTTGAGGGAAAGCCTATTTTTTCGAATTACAGCCTTGAGTTTGACTATCAGCCGATTGACATCAAGGAAATGCTTGAAAATCCATCAGAGGTCAAGGACGGGATTATCCTTATCGATGAGGCACAGACATGGGTTGACTGCCGCATGGCAGGCGCAAAGAAGAACCGCCTTTTCTCCTACCTCATGTTACAGGGCAGAAAACGGAGAATTGACATTATAATGACAAGCCAACAGTTGGATAATGTAGACATACGGGTCAGGAGAAACCTTGAACACCTCTACATCTGTACCCCGTTGGTAAAGGACAAGTTCAGGGGGAAGGGCATACTCAGAGCCGCCTCCGATGTAGAGATTGAACAGCACCTTGTTGACCTCATCAAAGTTACATGGCATGATTATTCCCTTGGAAAAATTAAGAAAACCATATTTGACCCTCATCCCTACTTTGAATTGTATGATAGTGATGAATTTGTGGATATTACAGGGTAAGGCGTATTGGCTTGGATAAAAGGTTTATCCAAACCCGTTTATCACCGTGTCCGTGGAGTTCCTTCATAAATTCAATCCATTTCTGGAAAGGTATTCCCCGCCTTATTCCCATACGTTCAGACACAGGTTGCACACCATGCCCACGTATCGTCACGGTATCGGGGTCTTTTGGGTCACCAATGTAGGATTTTATGAACTTGGCATTAAGTCCCTTCCATTTCCCGCCATCAACGTCTAATGTGCCATCACGTTTTACAGGGCAGTAATTCTTCTGTCCTTGGAAATAGTCAAGCCCTGACGCCTGTTCTTCATACCCAAACGTTCCAAGCACATCATCGGTAACTCCAAGGATTTTGTCTATTTCTGATTTCTCTTTTTCATTTGGCAACCTTCCGGTTTTGGTTGTTATTTTAAGCGAGTCAGTATCACAGTAAACAACGCGGTATCCTGCGTTGTAAGCCGCCTTAGCCCCACGGTAGAGTTTTAATCGGGCATAGGCTGTCACAAACGCTGGTATGCAAGGAAAGGTGTGGTCTGAATCCTCTGTACGCTTGTCAGCAGGAACGGAGATGTATTGTACACCATCAATGGTAACCGGGGCAACCCGCTTTCCTTCAAGGCTAGCGGCAATATCGTCAGGCATGTCCTCACTCTTTCCAAAGTAACCACCTTCCTTATGGTATTCGGCAAACTTTCCGTAGAGGCTGTTCATCATAAGTTTCCAAAACTCTGACATTGGAAGGTTTTTGTCGTTTTTAGCCTTCATACGTTCCGTATAGCAGTGGTGTATGTAAGTCCTGAACATGGGGATTGCTCGTTTGTAAATCACAAATTCGCTACATGAGAGAATTTTTACGCCGTCTTTTTCAGCCTCATGGAGTTCAACGCTTGTCCATGTGCCTTCAAATTTCCCTACAGGAAAGATTAACTTCTCTGCACCGTTAACTACTTTCTTTATTGGCAAGACAGGAATAGGTGTCATAGGGGCATCAACAATACAGGTGAATATACCTAGGTAGTTAGCAGGGTCACGAAAGTATTTCTCCCAATGGGCATTAGCGCCGTCTTTGTAGTGGTAGATGGATGAGTTTATCAGGTGTCCATCCCTAATTGTTTCATTACCGGGGTCAGGGTACAGGTTTTCCACCATGACTGAAGGGTACATAGAATGAACATCGTATGACCGCACCCCGGTAACACCACGCCTGAACATTTCGTTTCTGCCACCAAAATAGGCTTTACGCTCAAATATGTTGAGTTCATCACCAATCCGGTGCATTGAGGTATTTTCGGGGAAGAATGAAACCCTGAAAATTTCAAGCGCGTTGGATGGCGCTGTGGCTTTAAGGTCAACTCCTAGACCGTTGTAGATGTTCCTGAAACGCTCAGCAAGTTCCCACGTAGCCATCGTATCCCAACGGTTATGTTGTTGTAGGTTTGAAAAGGAGGTTTGGGCATATTCGATGGGAGTTTTAAAAATAGCCTCACCACAGATGTTGTTCTTCTTATCCTCCATACCAAAGATTTCAATCGCTTTTTCAAGTGATGCTTTGAAGTGGTTATGAATATCAAGCATTTTTATGCCGTTGTTGAGCCTGCCTACAATGAAGGTTCCGTTGTTGGTAAGCCTCTTGGAATCATCGCAGATGTCCTGAATGAAGGTATAGTCGTACTTGGCATTGAAGAAGATGAGGACGCAGGGCGCTTTCGTCTTTTTGCTTGGACGTAGCGACATAAGGAATTTACAGAGTTTATCACGGTTGTCAAAGGGGAGGTCTACGTGAGTAAGGTCATAGGTATCCTTGGTCTTTGATTTGCCGTTGTTGTCGGTGTAACGGACACCACGGCGTTTGCGGTAGTAACCGAAAACGTGGGCGCATTTGAAACTCTTGGCTCCACCTACCTCAGGTTGGTTTTCAAAATCTATGGCTACATAGGGTATATCGCCAACCGATTTCTTTTTAACCAAAGCGTGTAAATAGTAGTCCAAGGATTACCACTCCTTATGTTCTCTGCATGAGTCTA
>JGI20214J51088_10003421_pt1 | contig 10437 bp, 7 predicted proteins | sample WetSurMetagenome_FD_51088 | JGI IMG/M metagenome (IMG submission 51088) | reverse complement strand
GTCACTTTGACTCTTGGTATTATTACCTGTTATCTTTATGAATATTCGGCAGCTCCAGTCCATAGCCTTTCTTTTTATCTTCTGCCTTCAACAGGAGTGCAAATATAAGGGCAAGAATTCCAAAACATGTAAAAATCATCATAGGAATGGTATAATTGTAATTTGATACAGCAACACCGTCGAGCATTCTGGTTCCCGTAATGCAATATTTGTTCAGAACCCATCCAATCAGAAGAGGAACGAGTGACAATCCGATATTCTGAATAAGAAAAATCATTCCATATGCTGTCCCTAATTGTTTCTCAGGAATAATCTTTGGAACAGAAGGCCACATTGCAGAAGGGACCAGTGATAAAGCCACTCCCAAAATCATAATCATGACGATGGCTAATGGAGTAGATGTAAGGAATGGAATTGAGTACACAGCATGAACAAGAATCAAAAGTACTGCACCAATAATCATGATACTGGCACCTTTACCTTTCCTGTCATAAATATTACCAAAAAGTGGTGTCAGCAGTATAGTTCCGAATGGAAGAAGTGCTGGTATATCACCTGCAATTTTTTCTCCTACATGAAATTTATTGACCATAAGGTCGGTGGCAAATTTAATAAAAGGGAATACAGCTGAATAGAACAATACACAAAGAATTGCAATGTACCACCATCCTTTGTTTTTCAGGATCTCCAATACATGGCTTAACCTGAATGATTCTTCGTCATCTACAGTACCAGATCTTAAGGCTTCGTCCGCAACAGATTTATCAAGCTTTTTATCCATCGTTGCATAGAAGAAAAAGGCTATCATTCCTATGCAGAGCATTATAAGGCATACAAGAATTGGTTTTGATACTCCATGAAGCGCTGTGGCGATTGGGATTGATGTTGCCATAGCCAGCGTTGTACCTAACCTGGCAGTAGCCATTTCGAGGCCCATCGCCAGAGCGAGTTCTTTTCCCTTGAACCACTTAACTATTATCTTTGATACAGTAATACCTGCGACCTCAACACCGACTCCAAAGGTGGCAAAACCAAGTCCTGCTACCATAACCTGTGCCTTCCATCCAAGAATAGTATGTCCATCAAGTGAGTGGGTTGAAATTGCCCAATACTTAATTGCAGTACCGATGACCATTATAATTGTTGCCATTTTACCGGTAAACCTTACACCCATTTTATCGAGGATTATTCCACCGAAAATAAGCATGAGCAGGAATACATTGAACCAGCCATAAGCGCTTGTAAAAAAGCCATAATCAGTACTGTTCCACAGAAGTTCCTTTTCAAGCAATGGCTTTAAAGGCGCCATCACATCAGTAAGGTAATATCCGCATAACATCGTGAAGGCTACTACACCCAGCGCTGTCCAGCGTGCAGCTTTGGAGTCNCGTAAAGTATTTGTTACTGTTTCCATATAATTAAATTTGATATAATTTTAAGACCGGTAAATGTAGAAAATATATTTAAAGAAAATCTACAAATAAAACAGTTATCAATAACTTAAATTATAGAGTATTTGTCGCAAAATAAGAACCATGATAATTGCATATATCAGTTTTTGAAAGATTTTCTATTATTTTGCATTAGTTTTACATGTCTAAATTCAAATAATAAAAAATGAAAAAAAGCATCATATTTATTTTATTGATATTAAGTATAAGGGCTTATTCACAGAATGGCGCTGCGCTACAACCATCTTCTGTAAAATGGTATACAATTCAGGAAGCTGAGAAATTAAATAAACAAAATCCGCGGCCTATTTTTGTCGACACATATACCGATTGGTGCGGATGGTGTAAAAAGATGGATAAAGAAACCTTTACGAATCAGGTTATCTCTGATATTCTCAATAACAAATTTTATCCTGTAAAATTCGATGCTGAAGGATCAGAAAATATTACCTTTTATGGTCAGACATACATTAACGACGGCAAAGCAGGAAAAGCGCATCAGTTTGCAGTAACCCTTCTGCATGGACAGATGTCGTATCCTACTGTTGTTTTTATTCATCCGGCGAAAGACGGGAAGCTTGCGGCTGAACCTATTCCCGGATTCAGGGAAGCAAAAGAAATGGAAGTAATATTAAGTTACTTCGCCGACAAAGCATACGATACTCAAACCTGGGAGGCTTATCAGAAGAGTTTCCAGGGGAAAGTTAAGTAGTACCATTTAACCACCTTTTATAATACTTAGCGAAAGTTCGAAAAGAGTTTTATTTGTATAGATTCTTCTGACCCTCTAATATTTTACCCCTAAATCCCCCAAGGGGGACTTTTGAGACGTTCTTTTACAATAGTTTTTATTTTACAAACGACTTCTTCTATATTATTCTCAACTTCAGCATTTTTAACTCGTAATACTAGTATTCCAAATTTCTCCATTTCTGCCGATCGTCCATCATCATAGTCTGTTTTGTCATTATGGATATCACCATCAACTTCAACTACCAACTTGGCTTCGTGGCAATAAAAATCGGCAATAAAAAACATGATAGGGTGCTGTCTTCTGAACCGAACCCCACAAATCTTTTTCCCATTAAGCTTATCCCATAATAAATTCTCATGATGGGTCATATTATTCCTAAGAAGTCTAGCAGTTTCATTGGTGACAGGTTTAGCACCAAAATACATATTCTTATCCAATTCCTTCATAAATATATAAATGATAACCTCTTCATATAGTAGATTCTAAGCCCCCCTTGGGGGGTTTGGGGGTACCATATAATTTTAAAGGGTGGGCCATCAGAATTACTTCCCAATGATATAATTCGCCGGCAACTGAATTACCTCTCCAAACTGGTAGATGAGTTTTCTTGATTCAAACAGTTTATCTTGACCCAGACTAATATTAACCCCCACGACATCGGGGACCCTGTAAAATAATTTATCATACTTTTTAGAGTCGGGCTTCTGCTGAACATTATTTATTACAGTAAGATCTTTCGTTTTCTTTTCAGAGATGAAAGTTATTGTTACGGGTTTTCCTCCCTTCATACTGCCTGTAACAGGGCCGGTAAGATCGGAGAATTGAAAGAGTGTCACAGGTTTTCCTTCCATCGATTTCTCAGGGATCAGCTGATATGATAAAGTAAAAGAATCTTTAAATATTTTACCGGTAAACAACTCTGTATATGCTTTTTCAAGTTTGTTTATCTCATTTATTGCTGCGTCATTCTGAGGAAAGACAGTTGCTTCTCCCGTTAAAATAAGATGTTTCCCATCACGGAGATCCATTAATCTTTTTGCAGCTTTCTCAGCAAGCTGATCAACTGTAAGTTTCCTCTTTTTTTCAACAATATATGGTATCCTCACAAATGAAGAATCAACATTCATACGCTTATATGCAGTATCACGCTGCATCTGAAAGTACTCGTCAGATCCAAGATCAAAGGATGAATAGCCATCATTAACAGATTCTTTCATTCCCTCCTGCTTCTCTGCAGAAGAGAAAACTTCAGGATTCAGATCCAGAATAAGTCCCTCCTTCTTAAGTAAAAGAACATTCGTCTGGAAAAGTGTATTGCTTGATATAACATAAAACTCAGAAGGATCCAGCTCCGAATGTGACTTAAGAGTAACACTCTTAATGCTCCACGATTCGGCNTCATTCTTAATAACATCAGTAAGACCAAGTAAATCACCGGCATATTGTGCATATGGACCCGGTTTTTCAATTGTTCTTTCCATATCAATCACGACATTAAATACTATCCTGGGNAGACCATATACAATACTGCCATCCCTCAAAGCCAATGGATCTGAGAGTGGCAATATAACTCTATTTGAGTCNGCTGCCTGCTTTCCCGGAAAGCAGGAAGAAGTAAGAAATATTATTACCAAAAAAATGAAATATCTGATTATAGTTTTCATATAGAGAATTTTTATTTGAAATTATTAGTTTATCGTTTTATGTTTTATTGCAAACTAACTTACTTGAAAGGTCATTGCGATCCCGCGAAGCGGGAGTGGCAATCCTTTTATCTTTTGTCCTAATCCACATCTCTTAGTTTATTAAACGCTTTACCAAGGCCTTTAATTATATCCGATGCAATAATAGATTCCTGACATAAATCAGCGGCAGCGAAATCTCCTGCGAGACCATGAAGATATACTCCGGTAACTGCTGCATCTTCAGGCTTGTAGCCTTGTGCGAGCAATGATAAAAGTATCCCGGTCAGTACATCTCCGCTTCCTGCCGTTGCCATTCCCGGGTTTCCGGTACTGTTGAAGAACACCAGTCCGTCAGGGGTTGTAATTGAAGTATAAGCTCCTTTAAGGACTACAATACATTTAAATTCTTCAGAAAATGCTACCTGCTTTTCTAACCGGCTATAACTATTAGCTGTTTCACCGATAAGTCTTTCAAATTCCTTTGGATGAGGAGTCAATATTGCTCCTGGGGGAATAAGTGAAAACCAGCTTTTATTCATAGAGAGGATATTCAGGGCATCGGCATCAATAACCATTGGTTTGCTACATTCATCCAATAGTTTATGAAAAGCTCTTTGAGATTCCGGGTCTGTTCCAATTCCTGGTCCAATACCTACAGCACTGAACAGGTTAGGTTTTCCAGTTTCTGACAGATGTCTTTCATTTTGGTCAGGTTCTATCATAGCCTCAGGCAATGCGGACTGAACAATCAGAACTCCACTTAATGGAATATGGCATGTAATAAGTCCGGCACCTGCTCTCAAAGCTGCTTTTGCACTCAGTACTGCAGCCCCCATTTTACCAAATGATCCGGCAAATAATAAACCATGGCCAAAAGTACCTTTATGATCAAATTTGTGTCTTCTTTTAAGCAGTGGAGCAACATCCTCTTTCTCTAAAAAAGTATAAGGAGATTGAGTGTTCCTGATGGCTTTTGAACTTAAACCGATTGGCAGTACTTTCCATTCACCAAGGTACTTTTCATTTTCAGCAAACATGAATGANATCTTTGGAAAATGGAAACTCAATGTATAATCTGCGGAAACAATACCANCATAATCATTTGTACCGTTATCCTCACCAAACATCCCTGAAGGAATATCAATAGAAATCACAGGTACGTCAACCTGATTAATAAGTTTTATAACATCTTTAGAAAGCCCCTCAACTTTCCGTGTGAGTCCTGATCCAAAAACAGCATCAATTATAATATCTTCAGAGGAAATAACAGGAAACTGGCCGGACCTTACAATTTCGATAAACGGTACTTTTGTTTCAGATTTCAGACGAAGATAGTTTTTGTGCCAGTCCTCAGAGGTTTTTTCAGTGAATTTAACATAGTAAACCTGTGGTTCATATCTTTCGGATTCGAGCAAACGGGCCAGGGCAAGACCATCACCACCATTATTTCCCGGTCCGGCAAAAATGAAGATCCGTCNTGATCTCTCAAACCTTGAAAGATACCATCTGAGCACTTGCCATGCTGCCCTTTCCATAAGGTCTATAGAAGCAACAGGTTCCTGTTCAATTGTAAATTCATCAATTTGCCGTATCTGATCGCTTCGAAAGAGTTTCATGCGAAAACTATTATTGTTGCACAAAATTAATATATTTGTTCATGATCGGGATTAAGTAACAGGTAGATATAAATTGAAATAAGTAGAAATAAGTAGAAAAAAGTAGAAATAAGTGGAAATAAGTGGAAACTAGTAGAAATAAGTTGAAATAAATAGAAATAAGTAGAAAATATGCTAAAGAATCATCCCAAGGGACTTTTGGTTGCTTTTTTCTCAAATATGGGAGAAAGGTTTGGATTTTACACAATGATGGCTATTCTTGTTCTTTTTCTGCAAGCCAAGTTTGGACTTTCGGTAGAAAAAGCTGGCGGTATCTACGGCTGGTTTTATTTCAGCATATATGCACTGGCTCTGCTGGGTGGTATACTGGCTGATGCAACAAAAAAATATAAACTGGTGATCCTTGCAGGGATAATAATAATGTTTGCAGGGTATATTATTGTGGCTGTACCGGGAATGACATTGACTGTTACTATTGTTGGACTCTTCACAATTGCCCTGGGGAACGGTTTGTTCAAAGGCAACCTACAGGCAATTGTAGGGCAGATGTATGATGATCCAAAATATTCAAAGCTAAGGGATAAAGCATTCATGATCTTCTATATGGGGATCAATATGGGAGCCTTTTTTGCCCCTTTCGCAGCAAAAGGAATGAAAAACTGGTGGCTAAAAGTTAACGGATTTATGCCCGACGACAGCCTGCCTTCATTATGCCATCAATATATTAACGGGACAATGACCGACCCTGGTTTAATTCAACAGTTCCATCAACTTGCCGATAAAGTGAATCTCAATGGCCCTATTACTGATATCTCAGCATTTGCAAATCATTACATCGAAGTGTTCGCTAAGGGATATAATTATGCTTTCGGTGTAGCTGCCGTGTCGATGGTAATTTCACTAATTGTTTATATCATATTCAATAAGTATCTTCCAAGTAAAGATAAAGTGAAAGTAGCAGAGGTATCGACAACTGAACTCACAAAAGAAAAAATAGAATTCAAGCCTGCTCCTATTCTTGCTGCAGTTGTTGTAATGGTAACAGCTGCATTCGGTCTGCATTATATCGAGCAGATTGGTTGGGCCAATGGATTTGCCTTCGGATTGTTTGCCGCTTTTATTACATGGATACTTATGACTTCCAGGAAGGATGAGAAGGCAAGGATCACTGCCCTGGTGCTGGTTTTCGTAGTAGCGGTATTTTTCTGGATGTCATTTCACCAGAACGGACTTACACTTACACTATTCGCCAGAGATTATACGGTCAAGCAGGTTGGTATTTTTACAAATATGTTCTTCACACTCCCGTCAATACTTGCGGTTATAGGTGCAATCGCAGGAATAGTCCTTCTGTTTTTTAGGAAATTGGAAAGGAATGTTAAGATTGCTGGAGGAGTTTTGCTCCTTATTTCATTATGGTTGATAATGTTTTTCACCTATGGATTCGATCCGACTACGATACTCAACAAGGTATTTGGACTGACAAAATTCAGTCTGCAGAATACGATATCACCTGAAGTTTTCCAGTCGTTCAATCCTCTATTTATTGTAGCACTTACTTTTCCAGTTATGGCTGTATTTACATGGCTTAACAAGAAAGGGATTGAACCATCGACACCCAAGAAGATCGGTATAGGATTAATCATTGCTGCTTTTGGATTCTTAATTGTCCTTGTCGGATCTATCGGAGCTCCGTCACCTGCCTCTCTTCATGGATCACCCGTTGTAGACGCAGACAGGGTATCACCTTACTGGCTTGTAAGCAGTTACCTGATACTTACAGTGGCAGAATTGTTCCTAAGCCCGATGGGTCTTTCATTTGTTTCGAAAGTTGCACCTTCACGATTCCAGGGACTTATGCAAGGAGGCTGGCTGCTCGCTACAGCTACCGGAAACAAATTACTATTTGTGGGATCATTGCTATGGACCAAGATTCAGCTGAGCACTCTCTGGCTGGTATTTATTATTTGCTTACTGCTCTCTGCTATATTTATCTTTTCAATACTCAGGAGGCTCGAGAAGGCCGCTTCAAGCTGAACGGGGTAGAATTTAAATATTGTTAATGACTCTACAATACTATATGCCCTGCGGGCAATTCTAATTCTGCTTATTTGTGGTAAATAGCCCCCACTTGGGGGGTCCCGATAGCTATCGGGAGGGGGGTAAAAGGACGAGTTGAAAGCGATGGGTAATTCGGAAGACGGAAGACAGTAGATTTAAATTACTTCAGACTTCAGACTTCCGGCTTCATGTATTTTACCCCGATTTGTTTAATAATTTTAATCTAACAATCGACTTTAGCATATTTTTGCTATTTTTGCCACTATTATTGTGCATCTTTTGAGATGCATTTTTATTTTATTTAGTTTTATATAATGAAAGTTCTGAAGTTTGGCGGTACATCGGTAGGATCTCCTGAACGGATCAGGGGGGTAAAAAAAATAATTGAGTCACAGAATACTCCTTGTCTTGTTGTAGTATCAGCTTTTCAGGGAATTACTGATGATCTTAAACAGCTTAGCGAGCTTGCTTCAGTAAGGGATGATGAGTATGAGAATCTGCTTAACAAAATCATAGCAAAACACATTGAATTCACAAAACAGTTGGTCCCCGTCAGTATACAGAAAGCTGTAATTGACAATATTAAAAATATTTCGGACGACCTCAGGGAAACATTAAACGGGATTTACCTTCTCCGGGAACTTTCAAAACATTCGCTTGATCAGACAATTGGAACAGGTGAAATCTTATCTTCGATGATCTTAAGCTATGTTGTTGACAACAGCCAGTTGATTGACTCAAGAAACTTTATCAAAACCGACAGCAACTTCGGATTTGCAAATGTTGATTTTGAAAAAACAGATATTCTTATTTCAAAAGGGCTTATCGGAACCAGAAAATGTATTATAGCTCCGGGGTTCATTGCAAGTAATTCTAAGGGTGAAACAACAACATTAGGAAGAGGGGGATCAGATTATAGTGCTTCAATCTTTGCTGCTGCACTGAATGCTGAAGTTTTGGAAATATGGACCGACGTTGATGGTTTTATGACGGCAGATCCTAAAAAAGTCGAAAAGGCTTATGCCATTGAAAGTCTGACCTATTCCGAAGCAATTGAATTGTCACATTTTGGAGCCAGGGTAATCTACACCCCTACTCTTCGTCCTGTTTATAAGAAGAACATTCCCATTTTAGTCTTAAATACTTTCAAACCCGAATCAAAGGGAACGATTATCAACAATGAATCAAATAATAATCATAAAAGTCCTATTAAGGGTATTTCCTCTATTGATCACATAGATCTGATTACATTACAGGGAACAGGTATGGTAGGTGTTTCAGGGACATCAATGAGGCTTTTCGGAGCTTTAGCCAGAAAAAATATTAACATAATTCTTATAACTCAGGCATCGTCTGAATATTCTATCACATTCGCAGTAAGTCCTGGCGATTCAGTACTTGCGACAGATGGAATTAATGAGGAGTTTCTTACTGAGATAGAACACAATAAGGAATTAAAGATCCTTGTTGAAAAAAACCTGTCGATTATTGCCATTGTTGGTGAAAGGATGAAGAACACTCCGGGTATTTCCGCCACTCTTTTCAAGTCGCTTGGGAGGAATGGTATAAATGTCATTGCCACGGCACAGGGTTCTTCAGAACTTAATATCTCAGTAGTAATAAAAAATGAGAGTCTGAAAAAAGCTTTGAACGTGATCCATGACGGTTTTTTTCTTTCCCGCTTTAAAGAAATGTATCTTTTTGTTGCAGGAACAGGATTAGTTGGGACAAGCCTGATGAAACAACTTCATAATCAATATTCAACTCTTGTTTCAGATCACAACCTTAAAATAAACCTTATCGGAGTTACCAATTCAAGAAAGATGATCATCGATAAGAAAGGTATTCCACTGGAAGATTATAAGGAAGTAATTAAAAACTCCGGTGAAAAAAGTGATATTAGTATGTTTATACAGCAGATGACAAAACTGAATCTGCGTAATTCTGTTTTCATTGACTGCACAGCTGATGAAAATGTAGCATCACGTTATGGTGAGATTCTGTCAAAATATGTTTCAATTGTTGCAGCCAATAAAATCGCATGCTCGGCGGGTCAGGATTATTATCAGAAGCTTAAGAATATTGCAAACGAGCGCGGAGTAAGGTTTATGTACGAAACAACTGTTGGAGCCGGATTGCCAATTATTAAGACTATCAACGACCTGATACTTAGTGGAGATAAGATCCTTAAAATTGAAGCCGTACTTTCGGGTACGATGAATTTCATTTTCAATGAACTCGCTCCTGAAATGCCGTTAAGCAGTGCTATCAGGAAAGCAAGGGAAAAAGGATATTCAGAACCCGATCCTCGAATTGACCTAAGCGGTACTGACGTAGTTAGAAAAATTTTAATCCTGTCGAGAGAAGCAGGCTATGCAATTGAAAAAGAAGATGTTACTGTTAAAATGTTTCTTCCTCAGGAATGTTTTAAAGGCGATCTGAACGATTTCTTCGAAAAAGTCAAAAAGATTGATTCTGAATTCGAACAAAAAAGAAAGGAACTTGTAAAAAATAATCTGAAGTGGCGATTCTTTGCTACAATGGAAATGGGAAAAGCAAGAGTTGAACTTTTGACAGTTGGTTCTGAACATCCGTCATTTAATCTTGAAGGGAGCAATAATATTATTCTCCTAACAACAGAGAGATACAAGGAACTTCCAATGGTAATTAAAGGTTATGGAGCAGGAGCTGATGTTACTGCAGCCGGGGTGTTTGCAGATCTGATGAGGGTTGTAAACGTGTAAAAAATTAAGGTTAAGGTTAAGGTTAAGTTAAGGTTAAGGTTAAGGTTAAGGTTAAGGTTAAGGTTAAGGTTAAGGTTAAGGTTAAGGTTAAGGTTAAGGTTAAGGTTAAGGTTAAGGTTAAGGTTA
>JGI20214J51088_10003420_pt1 | contig 10438 bp, 8 predicted proteins | sample WetSurMetagenome_FD_51088 | JGI IMG/M metagenome (IMG submission 51088) | reverse complement strand
TTGGGGCTGGGGTAAATAAATTGATTTTCAAGCGTTTTAGAAATTTGTATATATCATTACTGATAGTCATAAAAACAACAAACCAAGGAAATCCAGAATGAGTAAGACTGATACGGTAGTAACTGATGTACTTATAATAGGAGGCGGGCCATCGGGTTTAGCCACTGCTATACATCTTGCAGATATATTAAAAAAGAGAGGTAGGACAGAAAGGATCTTACTTATAGAAAAAGGGCGCGCTATTGGCAGTCATATATTATCTGGAGCAGTAATCAAACCCTCGGTCTTTACAGAGCTTCTGCCTGATGTTGATCTCTCCGAAATTCCATTTAATTCTAAGGTAACTAAAGACAAAACAATTTTGCTCTCCGAAAAAGGATCAATTTCGCTTCCCTTTCATATACCATATATGAGTAACAGAGGCAATTATGTTGCTTCATTAGGCCAGATATGCAGGTTTCTCGCTCATAAAGCTGAGGAAAAAGGTGTTGAGATTTATACAGGCTTTGCCGTTGATGAAATCTTATATAATGATGGAAAAGTGATCGGAGCTAAAACAAAAGACACAGGACTCGATCACCATGGACAACAGTTGGATAACTTTCAACCAGGTACAAGGATTGAAGCCGGTGTTACTATTTTTGCAGAAGGGACAAGGGGCAGTCTGGCTAAAATGCTTATAAAAAAATTCGATCTCGACAGAGACAGAAATGAACAGGTTTATTCTTTAGGCTGTAAGGAATTATGGTCAGTTCCTTCGGGCAATATAAGTGCCGGTGAAATCTACCACACTATGGGTTATCCTCTGGATAATGACGAGTTTGGTGGAGGCTTTATTTATGGATTAAATAACAACATGGTTGCTGTTGGTCTTGTTGTTGGTCTCGATTACAAAGATCCTACTTTCGATGTACACGATGCTCTCCAGATTTGGAAATCAAGCACTTTTGTTTCGAAAATACTGAAGGGCGGTAAATTGGTGGAATATGGCGCCAAAACTCTTCCTGAAGGTGGTCTTTACTCAATTCCCCGGTTATATGTTGATAATGCCTTAATCGTTGGTGACAGCGCCGGAATGGTTGCTATGCCTGCATTGAAAGGGATACATCTTGCCATACGATCGGGGATNCTGGCTGCAGAAGCTACAGCTGATGCTTTATCAAATGGTGATACTTCTGTGAAAAGCTTGCAGCAATATGAGACTCTGGTAAATGAAAGTGATATTTATAAAGAATTGTATCGTGTACGCAATTTCAGACAGGCATTTGCCAAAGGATTGATAATTGGGGGATTGCATTTTGGAACTCAACTGATAACCGGGGGAGCAGGCTTTTTTGGCAGGTTGAGATCACATACCGACTCTGAAACAACTCTTAAACTGAGTGAACTTAAAAAGAAACCTTTCAGAGAAAGATTCAAAGGAAAACTTGAGTTTGATAAAGTCCTGTCTTTCGATAAATCTACCGATGTCTACCATTCAGGCGTCTTTCATGATGAAGAACAGGTTGTACATCTTCAAATTAACGACAATGAAGATTTTGAAGCAGTTAATATTGAACAGTATGGAGCACCGGAGCAGTTTTTTTGTTCTTCCGAAGTATATGAGTTACACACGAATAAGTCGGGAAAGAAAGAGNTCAGGATCCATGCCGAAAACTGTATGCACTGTAAAACATGTGATATTAAATCGCCGGGAAAGGGAATTACCTGGATTGTACCAAATGGCGGCAATGGACCTGATTTTCAAAATATGTAATAATAAATAGACAAGACTTTAATGGCTCTTACAATAATAAGTTTAATTAAGCAGGTTCCACTCCCAAGTGAAATGAGAATGGGGGAAGATGGGCTGATGGACCGTACAAAGGCTAAATCGATTATTAATATTGATTGTCAGTTTGGACTTGAAGCAGGATTGCAGCTTCGAAGACAATATCCCGATGCAAGATTAATTGTCTGTTCAATGGGTCCAAAATCATTTGAGACTTCTCTTAGAACGGCAATTTCTATGGGTTATGATGAAGCATTTCTTCTGTCGGATCGTAAACTTGCAGGAAGCGATACCTATGCAACCGGACTGGCAATTTCCACAATGCTCAATCACCTTGGTTTTACTAAGGATTCAAAAGATCCTTTCATTATCCTGGCAGGCCGTCAGACAAGTGATGGCGATACTGCGCATGTTCCATCACAGGTGGCAGAAAACATTGGAATCCCTCAGGCAACATTTGTAGAGAGTTTAAAACCTGACATCTCCGGCAAAGTTATTGCGAAGAGGATCATTGAAGGAGGATACCAATTGNTGAAGTTGCCAATGCCATGTGTCATTTCTCTCACTCCTACCGGAATTCCGCCCAGGAAGCCATCATTGAGCGGTGCGATTAAAGCCAGGAATTTGAACATAACAACATTTGGAATTGACGATATTGGCCTTGGAACCGAGAAAATTGGGATTAACGGGTCTCCAACAATTGTAGTAAAAGTAGTAAATATAGTCAGCGAACGTCCACCGGTGAAGATGGCTGAAGGTCATAATGAAGCTGCCCTGGTCGATAGCCTGATATCGAACCTTGAAAAAGGTGGAAATATTATGGAAAAGAAGGAAAAAACTGCAAGGGCCGAANTTGAACATCCCGATTTTCCTGAAAAAGATTTCAGAGATGGTGCCAGAGGGATCCTTACCTGGGCTGAAGTAACAAACAATAAAATATCCCGGCCATCTCTCGAGCTCCTGACACCGGCAAAAAATCTTGCAAATCAGCTTGGTAACGATACTAAAGTGATGACATTAATTATCGGGAAAAACGTCAAATCTTTTGCTCAAACTCTTATCGAGCATGGTTCTGATGAGGTCATTTTTGTGGAAGATGATAAGTTGGAGGAATACCTTGTCCTCCCCTTTTCTTCGATTTTTGCCCAGGTAATTAAAGAAAGGAAACCCGAAATTGCCCTTTTTGCAGCGACAACCTCGGGGAGAGAACTGGCACCAAGAATTGGAATGAAAACAAACAGCGGAGTAACGGCTGATTGTACTGGTCTGTCAATCGGTGAGTATATTGACAAGAAAGAGAAGGTTATCTATTCACCAATTCTTGAATCGCGACGTCCAACATACGGGGAAAGCAAGCTTGCTACCATTCTTGGTTTTGTTTGTCCCCAGATCTCTACTGCCAGGGCAGGTACCTTTGAAGTTCCAAATTGTCTTACTGGTAGAGCAGGTATTGTATCCAGCTTTAAGCCAGTGTTAGACGACAAGGATTTTGTTGTTGAAATTGTAAAAACCGAGAGAGGTGAAGGAGGTTTGCAGAACCTTTTTGATGCTGACATAATAGTTGCCGGAGGAAGAGGAACGACAAGTGATAATTTAGGTCTTATAAAAGCGCTTGCTGATGCTTTAAAAAACCAGGGTATAAATGCAGAATGGTCCAGCAGCCGTCCGGTAGTCGATGAAGGAGTCGCCGAGTATGCAAGGCAGGTTGGTCAAACCGGGAAAACCATACGTCCTAAAATATATATCGCCGTTGGCATTTCAGGAGCAATTCAACATATCGCAGGTATGAAAGAATCGGAGAAAATAATTGCCATTGACCACAATCCTAAAGCACACATATTTCATTTTGCTGACTTTGGCATTGTTGGGGAATACACTGATATTATCCCTGAATTAATAGAAAGGGTCAAGGCCGGATATAATTTTGGTATTGAAGCCAGGAAAAATTAACAGCTAAATAACCAGCAGCTTGAATCCAAGAACATTTACGAGGATCTGACCAGGACAAAATACCTGATAAGCTGTTGGCCAGACCCTGGCTAAGTACTTGTCCTGCTCCTCACGGAACTTTATTATTAATTCATCCAATGCAGCCGGGTTTGACTTATTTTTATAACGATAACCCAGGTCGTTAATGATNTGAGCTATATCATTGTATCTCCCAAGATTCTGAGTCATACTGTCAAGTTTTTTTTCAAGGCTTTTAACTACCGAAGGATTAAGTGGTCGGAAAATATAAAGCTGGTAAAGAAAATCCTTGGCTTTCTTCCTGAATTTATGAAGATTAGCTTTTTTTGGATTATTCCTGCAATAAAGATAAGTATCTACAACTTCACTATACGTATNCTCTAGCTCCCTGATCAAAAGCTGTGGATCTAAGCTTTTCATTGTCTGAAAACGTATTCTGTATGCAGTTTTATTGAGGAGCAAGTCAATTTGTTCCATCACTGTTTTAATCNCTTCAGTAGGTATATCTGCTGGTTCGGGTTTCTCAAGAAGTCGCGACAGCACTTCATTTTCATGAAGAGCAGAAAATATTTCCGGATACTCCTTTCGGAAACCTTTAAGAGTTTTTCTCCTTACTGATGTTTCTCTCCATGAGCGCAATAGTCTTCCAACTTCTCGCAGATCAGTTACATCGCGTTTGAAAAACGGATCGACAATCTGAGGATCAATTAGTTTCATCAGAGCCCTCGATTTTTTCATAAGAACACGGATATCATGAACAATGTTCTCATCTGGTATAGCAGATCTCTTCAACAATAATCGTGATTCTCTGATATATACCGTTATCGATGGTTTTATCTCCTTCAATTTCACATAATCCAGTTCCATCCTTAATATTCTACTCATGATAAAGTTACAAAAAAATGAAATCCATTAACCGCAAAGATCATAAAGGATTTACACCTCTTCACTCTGCTTACGTATTTTTGCCCCCCTTTTTACTCCAGAGTCTCATCCTTCGATGGGTTTTTGCCCCCCTGCCCCCTCTCTACTCCCGGGTCTCATCCTCTGATAGGTTTTTGCCCCCCTGTCCCCCTAAAGGGGGGTTAAACTCGTTCTTATAGTCAATTTAACTTAATAAACAGAATTAGTCCCCCTCTAGGGGGATGGCTACGAAGTAGCCAGGGGGTTTAACTAACAGAACAGAGAAAATCCGAATATTTGTAACAATATCTTAACCTCGGTATACTTATAAAGAGTTAAATTTGTTTAAATTTAATCTTACAGGAATATTATGAATAAAATAATGAGAGGCCAGAGGATAGGTATTCTTACAGCCGGTGGTGATTGTCCTGGCATAAATGCAGCAATACGTGGAGTTGGGAAGACCGCAATCGTTAAATATGGAATGACTATTGTGGGGATAAGCGATGGATTTTCAGGGATGATAAACAAGGAATACAGGGAACTTAAAGAAAGNGATCTCTCGGGAATACTTACTGTTGGCGGAACAATTCTTGGAACCTCGCGTGAAAAACCTTTTAAAAGCAGTGGAAAAGGGAAAAATGAAATAAGTAAACCTGTGCTTATCAGAGAACATTATGAACAGATGGGACTCGATTGCCTTGTTTGTATTGGAGGAAACGGTACATTGAAAACTGCTCATCTACTGTCTCAGGAAGGATTAAATGTTGTAGGTATCCCCAAAACAATTGATAATGATGTATGGGGTACAGACCTCACGTTTGGATTCGATTCTGCTGTCAACATTGCTGTAGAGGCCATTGATCGTTTACATTCCACAGCTAACTCTCATAAAAGAATTATGATTATTGAGCTTATGGGACATAATGCCGGCTGGATTGCTTTGTATTCNGGTATTGCCGGAGGAGGAGATGTAATATTAATTCCGGAGATCGAGTATGATGATAAAAAAGTGGCAGAGTATCTTCTTCACAGGGTGAGTGAGAATAAACCATACTCAATAGTTGTTGTTGCAGAAGGTATCAGGAATCCAAACAAGGATAGTTGTTCTGCCGCACAGTCTTTAAGTAAAAAAATAAATGAGCTGACCGGACTTGAAACAAGAGAAACTGTGCTGGGTTACATACAACGTGGAGGCACTCCTTCTCCGATGGATCGCGTGCTTGCTACCAGATACGGTTCTGCTGCCGCAGATATGATCGCTGAGCGCGATTTTGGAAAAATGGTTGCTCTCAGAAATACAGAAATAGTTTCTGTTCCACTTTCAGAAGTATCAGGAAAACTTAAGCTTGTTAGTCCAAATGATCCACTGGTAATACAGGCTCATAAAATGGGAACATGTTTCGGAACATAGGTCATTTCAGTATTTACTTTAAATATTTTGGAAGGGATGAAAAAACTGATTTTTATCCGTCATGGTAAGGCAGAAGACGGATCTCCTGAAATATCTGACTTTGAAAGATCGCTGACTCTGAAAGGGAAATTAATCTCACGACTAATGGCCAATAAACTCAGGGAAAAAGAAAAATCTCCGGGGGTTATTGTATCAAGCCCGGCGTTCAGAGCTCTCGAAACTGCCCTGATATTTGCTGGAGAATTTGGAATTAATGTAGCCGATTTAATACTGAACAGTAACATTTATTACAAGATGAGCCTTCATAATCTGCCAACAATACTTTCAGTTATAAATGAGGACACTGAAATCGTAACAATTTTTGGTCATAATCCATCATTTACACAAATAGCTAACAGCCTGAGCAGGGAAGGATGTGATTCTCTTCCTAAGAGCGGAATAGTCTGCATTTCATTTGATATTAAGACATGGTCAGATATTAGCCCCAATAATGGAAAGACCGAGTATTTCCTGAAACCTGATGACATACTATGATTAAAAAATACATACCTAAAGAAATCAGCTGGTTATCTTTCAATGAACGTGTCTTACAGGAAGCTGAAAACAAGGAAGTACCTCTTCTTGAGAGGTTCAAGTTTCTTGGCATCTATTCCAATAATCTCGATGAATACTTCAGAGTAAGAGTCGCAACTCTTAAAAGACTTTCACTATTCACTTCAAGGTCAAAGGAAATACTGGGATACAATCCAAAAGCAACCCTTAAAACAATTCATGAAATTGTTCTGGCGCACAATACAAAATTTGAAAAGATATACACTGGACTTCTCCATGAACTTGCAAAGCACAATACTCATATTATAAATGAGAAGCAGCTAAATCCTGAACAAGCTGAATTTGTAAGAAAATATTTTCATAAAGAGGTAAGGACCAGACTCATGCCCTTCCTGATTGAGAAGGAGACCAGTCTGCCTAATCTGACGGATGATGCTATTTATTTTGCCATATATCTTTCAAAAGCAGATACTCAAAAAAGAAGGTATGCTCTTCTGGAGATACCATCTAATGTGCTGCCCAGATTTATAATACTTCCTGAAAAAGATGATGGAAAGTATATCATTTTCCTCGATGACATCATTCGGTTTGGTTTAAAAGAGATTTTCTTCATTTTCGATTTTGATGATATATCTGCTTATACAATTAAACTCACCAAAGATGCTGAACTTGAAATAGCTGACGACATATCCGAAAGCTATATAGATAAACTTTCAAAGAGCCTCCTGCAGAGGAAAAGAGGAACGCCGGTCAGATTTATTTATGATNGGACAATGCCCCCCGATCTTCTGAAAATTATTACCAAAAAGTTGAATTTTGGTCCCGACGATGTTACTATTCCAAGTAACAGATACCATAATTTTAAAGATTTCATGAATTTCCCGAATCCCGGAAGGAAAAAGTTATTCAATGAGCCGTTGGTTCCGATTCCTAGTCGAGATATTCAAGCGGGAAGGAGTATTTTATCTGCAATAAAAAAAAGAGATATAATGCTCTATTTTCCCTATCACCCTTTTGACCATTTCATTGATCTGCTGAGGGAAGCGTCAATTGATCCATATGTGACATCCATTCAGATCACTCTGTACAGACTTGCCAGAAATTCAAGTGTTATAAATGCTCTTTTAAATGCTGTCAGAAACGGCAAATCGGTCACTACTGTTGTGGAACTTCAGGCCAGGTTTGATGAGGAGGCAAATATTCTCTGGGGTAATAAGCTTCGCGAGGAAGGTGTAAAAGTAATTTATGGAGTTCCGGGATTAAAGGTTCATTCAAAACTTTGTCTCATAACCCGTATAAAAAACGATGTTGCTCAGCGATATGCTGCCGTAGGAACGGGAAATTTCAACGAAGATACTGCCAGGGTATATACCGATCTGCTTCTTTTAACTACCGACAAGAAGATCACAAATGAAGTATTCAAGGCATTTAATTTCTTCAGTGTTAATTATAAGAAAGATAACTTTTACCACCTTGTACTATCCCCCTTTTTCCTGAGAAATAAGATAATTCTGCTCATTGAAAATGAAATCAGGAACGCAAAGGCAGGGAAAAAAGCATTCATTTATCTTAAGCTTAACAATCTTACCGATAGTGAGATAATAGACTGTTTGTATGAAGCAAGNCAGGCAGGTGTAAAAATCCGTCTTATCGTACGTGGGATGCTTTCCCTTATCCCGCAGATAAAAAAACTAAGTGAAAAAATTGAAGCCATTGGTATCGTAGACAGNTTTCTGGAACATTCAAGATATTTCATTTTCTGCAACGGAGGAAATGATCAGATATATATTTCTTCGGCAGATCTCATGACCAGAAACCTTGATCACAGGATAGAGGTAACATGCCCGGTTTATGATAAGAACATTAAGTGCGAAATAAGAAAGATCTTTGATATTCAGTGGGAAGACAATGTTAAGGCCAGAATATTTGATGCTAATCAGTCAAATACATTTGTCAAGCCCGGAAAGAATGCTTCAAACCAATCCCAGATTGAAGTCTATAAGTGGCTGAAAAAAAGCAATGAAAAAGCAGGATAGAATCTGGTCATGCAGTCGTTCAATCTTGCAGTCATGCAGTCGTGCAGTTATATTAATTTTGACTTTTTACTTTTTACTTTCGACATTTAACTTTTAACTTAACTATTTGATATGAATTACATTGCCCTTTCTACCGGAACAGTATTGATCGTCCTCCTCTCGTGGTTTCTTTCGATAAGATACAAAAGATACCATGGCTTTGCCAGGTTCTTCGCATTCGAAAGTGTCTTCATTCTTGTCTTATTGAATTTCAGGGTATGGTTTGTAAAGCCATTTTCTATTTTGCAGATAATCTCCTGGGTATTGCTTTTTCTGTCAATTTATGTGGTTATATCCGGCTACCTTTTGCTCAAAAGAAAAGGGAAACCTGACTCAAATTTTGAAAATACCTCGTTGCTTGTAAAATCGGGTATATATGCCTACATACGCCATCCATTGTACCTTTCCGTATTCCTTCTCGGTACAGGAGTCATGTTAAAAGATCCTTCTCCGGTTCAATTACTTCTAGGCACTATAAATCTCATTGCAGTATATGTTACGGCACGTATTGAAGAAAATGAAATGATAACGAAATTTGGAGATGCCTACCGCCAGTATATGACTGAGACTAAAATGTTCATTCCGTTTATTCTATAAATGTCGTGCGGTTCCCGTGTCGCTTCGCTCTCGGGATTTGCCTTCGGCGAGCTCCCTTTGGTCGGTTCGGACCTACGGTCCTCAACTTGNGGTCTTGCGGGCTAAATGTTATATAATAGTCTTTCTTGTCGCCTCTCGCCCGTTACATGACATTGTAAAATCAAAGAAGGTCATTACTCAGACAAGAGTAACAACCTTCAGTAATATTAAAAAGAGAGAGTATAAATTACNTCGAGGAAAGCCAGGCCATCACTTTATCAGATGTCGGTTTCTCCTTCGGTTCAATAACCTCAACAAGTTTCCCTGATTCGTTGATCAGATATTTCTGAAAATTCCATTTCACTTCTGAATCCATAACCCCATTCTCGCTTTTTGAGGTTAGCCATTTATAGATAGGGGCCATATCACTTCCTTTAACTGAAATTTTCTCCATCATTGGGAAAGTCACTCCATAGTTTTCAGTGCAGAATTTTCTTATTTCAACGGCTGTCCCTGGTTCCTGATTAGCAAAGTTATTAGCAGGAAAACCTATGATAACCATTACATCCTTGTTGTTTTCATATAATGTTTCGAGATCCTTATATTGTGGTGTATTTCCGCACTTCGAAGCAGTGTTTACGATCATCACCTTTTTCCCTTTAAGTGAACTGAAATCAAAAGTTCCACCCTCAAGGGTCTTAACTTTGAAATCGTAAAATCCCGATGTCTGCGAAAATGTTATTGTCGAAACAAGCATCAGGAAAAATACCAAGCCAGGTTTATTCTTTTTCATTATAATCTATATTTATTGTTTAATCTAATTATGCAGCCCGCATGTTTTTATTCTTTTCATCTATTTTGTTTCAGTAAAACATGCCAGGTTCATATCTATTAATTTACTTTTGCATTTCTAACAATTTAAAGTGAGTTATGTTCAAAAAAACCTGGAAACAAATAAAGATCCTGATCATATTAATTATCATTTTGGTTTGTCTCCCTCATTCTATTCTTCCGGTGCGGACAGACAAATCCGGAAAGGATGATTTTGAGAAGTATAAGATTTTGAATGATAATGAANCAAGGCTCAGCGAATTTAAAGATAACGATGAAGGGCTTAAATTAAAGATCGACCAGATTGAAATAATTAATAAGAGCAGGAATAAGTATAATGCCCCACCG
>JGI20214J51088_10003419_pt1 | contig 10439 bp, 7 predicted proteins | sample WetSurMetagenome_FD_51088 | JGI IMG/M metagenome (IMG submission 51088) | reverse complement strand
CCCGCCCGGTCCGACTTCGCCGATTCCATTGTGGAACAACTGGCACTCTGCGTGGTGGTAGCCGACAGGATGAAAGGCGGGAAATGAGATGATGCAATGTTACGAAGATATCCTTGAAGCGGCAAAGGGCACAAAACCGAGAAGGCTGGTGACTGCTTTTGGCGAGCCGGATCTGGATCTCATCTGCCGTGCGACCGCAGCCGGCTTTATCATTCCTTGCCTTATCGGTGACGGCAAAGCAATAGAGACGCTGATTGAAAGGAGTCCCCTGGCATCCCTGGAGCACGAGATCGTGGATGAAAAAGATCCCGGCAGGACACTCCACAGAGCCATTTCCCTGATTCGCGGAAAACGGGCCGACATCTTGATGCAGGGGAGCTTCGATCAGAACACCTTCGTCAATGCCGTGCTCGACGTCGGAACAGGGCTTCTGAAGGACAAGGCGGCCAGCTATGTCTCCCTCTTCGAACTGCCCGGACACGGCGGCAAGCTCATCCTCGTGACCGATACTTACTTGAACAACTGTCCGGACCTTACCGGAAAGCAACGGATTCTCGAAAATGCCCTTTCGTTATCGGCCATTCTTGGGATCGATACTCCCAAGGTCGCGGTTCTTGCCGCTATAGAACAGGTGAATCCGGGTATTCCATCAACCCTGGATGCGGCAATCCTCTCCAAGATGTCCGAGCGAGGTCAGTTCGGAAAGGCCCTTGTCGAGGGACCTCTCGATATAGACTGCTCTCTGAGCAACGCCGCTGCAAGGAGAAAAGAGATACAGAGTCCCGTCACCGGCAATGTGGATATATACGTCGTTCCTGAAATCGACACCGGTCACCTCCTGGCGGAAGTTCTCGTCTGCATTGGAAGAATCCGTACCGCGGGCATGGTCATGGGGACGACTTGCCCCGTGATCCTGGACGTGCCGTTTGTCCCTGATGAATGCCGGCTCGTGGAAATCGCCCTGGCCTCTTTGGCTCTGAGTAAAGGAGAAGAGGATGGATAAACAATGCAGCATGCTCGTCATCAATGTCGGCTCCACTTCGACCAAGCTCGCCTGGTACCAAGACAGTGAACCCGTGGTTATCGAAACGATTCCGTATGCCAGGGAAGATCTGGCGCTCTATTCTTCCGTGCCGGACCAGCTTCCTCGCCGGGAGAAGGACGTTCTGGATTTCCTGAGCAAACACGGGATCGACCCGGAAAAGATCGACATGGTCGTCAGTCGAGGCGGGCTGGGGAAGCCGGCGCCGGCCGGTGTATACGGAGTGGACGATGCCATGTGCCGGGACCTGCTCGAGGGAAAATACGGCAAACACCCTTCGGCCCTGGGTCCTGCGATCGCCTTGAACTTCTCGAGAAGGTACGGCTCTCAGGCCATCGTGGTCGACCCGCCGAGCACTGATGAATTCCATCCTCCGGCAAGGATATCCGGCCTTCCCGAAATTGAGCGCAAGAGCGCCTTTCACAGCCTGAACCAGAAAATGGCGGCAAGGCGCCTTGCGACGGAGATGGGCTTACACTACCGGGACATGAACCTCGTCGTGGCCCATCTGGGCGGCGGCATTACCATTGGTGCCCATGAGATGGGTCGGGTCATCGACTGTACCCATGGACTTGCAGAGGGGCCTTTCACTCCGGAGAGGGCCGGGTCTCTTCCGACATCCGATCTGGTTGACCTCGCCTTTTCAGGCACTCTCGACAGGAAACAGCTTCAAAACCGACTCGTGGGAGAAGGCGGCCTCTACGCTTACCTGGGGACCACGGATGTCCGGAAGGTTGAAGAGATGGTCGCTGGCGGAGATGAGAGAGCAAAGCTCATCCTGGAGGCGATGGTTTATCAGATCGCCAAAGACATCGGCGCGATGTGCGTCGTTCTGAAAGGCGCGGTCGACGGCATCATTCTGACGGGCGGCATGGCACATTCGGAGATGCTGGCGGGCGCGATCAAGAAATGGGTCGGTTTCCTTGCGCCGGTTTTCGTCTTCCCGGGTGAGGACGAAATGGCGGCCCTGGCCGAAGGAGGCTTGCGTGTTCTGCTCAAAGAGGAGGAAATAAGAAAATATTCGCAAGAAGTTCCTTTTGAGACTCCCTGTTCAAGCGACAAACACCCACCTCTTCTACTTTATGAGTTGCCCCGTTGGTCATAATGCGAATGGTGTCTCCGGGCCGAACGGTGCCATTAAATCGGTCCGATCCATATCATTTGTCGCCGCGAAATGATATATATAACTTTTTCGGGACATCGGATTTAAGAGGAATGTGGAATGATCTTCTGGTCCTGGTGTTTATAATTATAGTGAGGCGGATGGGAGATCATGGCAACGATTCAATCAACAGATCAAACGATAAAACCGGACGCACATTTAAGATATTCAGACAGAGAGCTCGAAAAATTTACCGGATAGCATCTCTGGATACGATTTTTGACAAGGGTTTGGATAACGACTCAGAAGCGCCTCGATCCCCCCTTCCGGGTTCTTTCTTAACCATAATATCGCTGTGCATCGAGTGGCATTAAGAATGCTCTCGATCGGGACCGCCCCCTGATCTTTTTCAGGGAACAATCACACAAACTTGGAGAGTAGAATGGCAAACGCAAGTGAATTCACACTTTACAGCGGAGGTCTTCGGGGTTCCGAAGCTGAATTCGGCATCCAGGCTGAAAAATGGGGTGTTATGGAAGTGAACTTTTCCTATGACGGGCATCAGCCTTCCCGAGACCGAGGGCTCGTCATCTTGGGGCCGGAAGAGCTGAAGAGAGGCGACATAAGCATGGAAATCGTCTGCATGCGCATGAATCGGAACTATTCCAATACTGAGACCATCCGAAAAGTCATGCAGATGATTTTCCACATGGTGAACAATGGATTTCAGGTGTTTGCGATGGGCTTGATTCAGCCGAACGATACCGTCATAGGGGGAACCGGGTGGACTGTTGAGCTGGCGAAACTTTTCAACCGCCCCTTGAGTGTGTTCGATCAGAACCGGAATGCCTGGTTTACCTGGAAAGACAACTCCTGGGCGGAGAGCCTGCCAGTAATTGAACACAAGACATTCGTGGGCACGGGGACCCGACACCTCAGCGAAGGAGGCAAACGGGCAATCCATGACCTGTTCCAACGCTCTTTCCAACCCTGAGCGAAGCTGAGCATCCAAGAGAAGCGCCCCCGGAGCATGAACTCCGATGGGGCGCTCATCATTGAAAACCGAGCATCGAAATCTTCAAGGGTTCCATTTCAAGTGTGCAACGATCTCGGTGAAATCCGCCGCTCAACAGTGGCAAGCTGTGTTGCAATTTTACTGTTCTTGCCTTGGGTGGCGGTTTTAATCCCGCCATCCCGCCCCAGTTGCCGATGCTGGAAAGCAAGAGGAGTTCCCATCCGGGCTTCTATGGCTGATTTTTCTTTGATTTGAAAAATTACCCAGCCTCTGCTATAGGCAAAATGCACGATATTTAGTGACAGTATGGCACGTCTAAAGATGGTGCATTGAGTAAAGATGTTCTTTTTGGAGGCCTCCATCCACCGAATGGTGTCTCGGGTTCGGTCTCTTGGCGCCGGTAACCGTTCAGCAAATGGCATATGTGTCCGTAGCTTGGGATTTCAGGGACGCATGTACCAACGAGGACGATTCTGTTGGTGACACTGTCCTCGCTGAAAGCCTACGGCCCATGCAGTGGAATGGATTTAGTCCATAGAGGTGGCATGTGCGAGAAAAACCAGTGTTCTATTTTTCCACCAAATCCCAAGTTATTGCCCTCCTTTCTCTTGTTTTTCTTCTTACCGCTTCCGTGCTGTGGTTTGCCGTACATCGCGACTACCAAAACACCGTCAATCATGCCAGTCTCATTTTGCAGAGAACTGCTCAGTCTCTGGAAATGAGAATGGAGCGTACCATCGTGGCTTCCGACCTGATCCTGCAGCACATCGCCGAAAGCATTCAAAAAATAGGGATAAAAGGAACGGTCTTTTCCAAAGAGGAATGGGAAAGATTCCGGCTGAACGCTGAAAGCTTGCCGGATGTCGGATCGCTCTGGTTGCTGGATAATGACGCTAATCTGGTGCTGGATTCGACTGAATACCCCTCCAAACGCGTGAACTTCTCGGAAAGGGAGTACTTCAAACCCCAAAGAGACGAAGCCATTGAAAGCTATGTTGGGCCAATCGTCAAAGGCAAGATTACCCATAAGTACAGCTTCACCATCAGTCGCCGAATCAGCGGAGAGGATGGCACCTTTCTAGGTATTGTTCTGGTGGCTATTGAGACTGATGATTTTACCAATTTCCTGCACAACCTGAGCATAGGTGAAAACGCCTCTCTTGCCGTCTTCCGGACTGATGGCGCCCTGATTTTCAGGCAGCCCATGAAAGATGAGTATTTGGGACACAATTTCAAAGAGCTGAAGTTGTTCTCCATGCCCTTTGGCGACTCCCCCTCAGGCATCTTTGAGTCGAACAGCTCGATGGATCGGGTCGAACGTCTCGTTGCTTACCAAAAGATGCAACACTTTCCGTTGGTGGTAACGACAACTGTCCCGATTGATTCGATTACTAAGGACTGGCGTACTCGCGCCAGAAACTACTCGGTAATTGGCATTATTGCTTTATTCGTCGTGGCAGGTTTGTCGTGGCTTGTTCTTCGAAGCGTATCGAGAGAAGAAACCTTGCGCTCCGGGTTGGAAGAGCGGGTAAAAGAGCGTACTCGTGATCTAGCCGAAGCCAATGCAGGCCTTAGGATGGAGGTAGAGCAGCGCAAGAGGGCAGAAGAGGAGTTGCATCGTAGCAGGGAAGGGTTCCGGGTGACGCTCAGCAGTATCGGCGATGGGGTGATTGCAACCGACGCCTCCGGCCTGGTAACTTTCATAAATCCGGTTGGTGCGGAATTAACCGGCTGGCATTTGAAAGAATCTTTGGGGCAGCCAATCCAGAGCATTTTCAAGGTTATTAACGAGGAGACCCGCAAACCAGCTGAAGACATTGTAAAACGAGTGCTGCTGGAGGGGAGTATTGTCAACCTGGCAAATCATACGGCGTTGGTCACCCGTGATGGGCGCGAAATCCCGGTCGAAGACAGTGCCGCCCCGATCAGGGATAGCGCCAGCAACCTGATTGGTGTGGTGCTAGTCTTCCATAACGTCACCGAAAAGCGAAAAGCTCAGGATGCCTTGCGTGAGAGCGAGGAGCGTTTCCGTCGATTTTACGAGTCCGGCCTACTCGGTGTGATTTTTTGGAACATGGACGGGGCGGTTACGGACGCTAACGACAAGTTCCTTGGGATGCTGGGCTACGACCGGGAAGACCTGGCTGCTGGTCGCATTGATTGGATTAATATGACCCCGCCGGAGTACCGTCATCTGGATGAGGCATCTGTAGAGGAACTCAAGGCAACCGGTGTCAACAACGTGCCGTTCGAGAAGGAGTACATCCGCAAAGACGGATCGCGCGTTCCGATCCTCATGGCCGGTGCCATGTTGGATGAGGCGCTTTTCAACGGGGTAGCTTTTGTTTTGGACATTACCGACCGCAAACTGGCTGAAGAAGCTCTGCGCGAAAGCCGGGCGAAGCTGGAGGCAGCGTTGGCCAGTATGACCGATGCCGTATTCATTTCCGACGCTGAGGGCCGATTCATCAACTTCAACGATGCATTTGCATCGTACCACAGGTTCAAGAATAAAGAGGAATGCCTGAAGACTCTCTCTGAATATCCTGACATTCTGGATGTGTTTATGGACGATGGGCAATTGGCGCCCCTGGATCAGTGGACGGTACCGAGGGCGCTTAGAGGCGAGACGGCTACGAATGCCGAGTATACCTTGCGACGCAAAGACACGGGCGAAACATGGGTGGGAAGTTACAGTTTCGGTCCCATACGGGACGATGACGGCAGGATTGTCGGGTCGGTGGTTGCAGGTCGCGACATCACAGAACGGAAGCATATGGAGGAAGAGCTTCGCAGATCACATGATGAGCTTGAGCTCCGTGTTCAAGAGCGCACCGGGGAGCTGCTAAGAGCGAATGAAGCATTGGGGGAGCAGGCCAGTCTGCTCGATCTTGCCCATGACGCAATTCTTGTTCGCGATCTGCACGACCGGATCGTATACTGGAGTCGAGGAGCTGAAAAGACCTATGGATGGACACAAGATGAGGCACGAGGCAAGGTCACCCATGACTTGCTGCAAACCCAATTCCCCGGTTCATCTGCTGAAATCGGGACACGCCTCCTGGAAGAGGGGAGATGGGAAGGAGAACTTAGCCACATCGCGCGCAACGGCTCCCGCATTATCGTGGAGAGTCGCCAGGCGCTGCAGCGCAATGTTGACGGTGAGCCGAGAGGTATTCTCGAAATCAACCGTGACATCACAGAAAGCAGGAACATGGAGAAGCAATTGACCCGTGTGGATCGCCTGTCCTCCATGGGAGTGCTGGCAGGAGGCATCGCCCATGAAATCCGCAACCCCCTGCATGCCATGAGCCTGTTTCTCGATGTGCTTACCGACGGAGAAAAGTTCACTCGTACCAGCCAGGAACTGGACATCTTTCAAGAAATAAAGAGCAGCATCAAGAGGATTGACGGTATTATCCGCAGAGTCCGGGATTTCTCAAGGCAGTCGGCAAGTATCTCCGAGAAGCTCGAAATCGGGGTGCTGATCGAGCAGAGCCTCGAACTGTGGAAATCGAAGATGTCGAAGAACGGCATCAAATTGGGACTATCAGTCGAGGAGAACCTCCCCAAAGTCATTGGAGATCACATTGAATTCCAACAGGTCCTGACTAATTTGGTTCAGAATGCTGTTGAGGCCATGGAGGAAAACGGCGCCCTTGGCATCTTCGCCGAGAGCGGCACCTTCTCCATCGACAAGAAACGGCCTGCCGTGATCATCAAAGTTGAGGACTCCGGTCCCGGGATTCCTTTAGATCAACAGAAGAACATCTTCACTCCGTTTTTCACCACTAAATATAGCGGAACGGGTCTTGGGCTTGCCATCTCGCACCGGATCATTTCTCGCTGCGGAGGACTCCTCTCATTCGAGAGTGTTCCCGGTGAGGGAACGACATTTACTGTTGAACTTCCTGTTGCGTCCGGAGAGCTGAAATGACAGTTACAACTCTGCTTATCGTCGACGACGACACCAGTATTTTGGCTGCTTGTCGAATGATTTTTGAGGGGAAATACACTGTCACTACGGCGGAGAACGGCTCCGATGCCATGAGGCTCCTGCGTGAGGAGGTCCAGGATGTGGTTATTCTTGATATCGGGCTTCAAGACATGAGCGGTATACACCTGCTGCCTCAAATCAAAAGCTTGTCGCCGGAAACCATAGTCATCGTGATTTCTGCTTCCGAAGATACAGCTATGATCAACAGGGCTCGTGAACTTGGGGCTGTTGACTATTTGGTAAAGCCCATCGACGCTAAAGCGCTAAAGTCAGCACTCCAAAAGGTTGTTCAAAGAAGGAACTCGAAGTAAGTCTCACTGCTTTGTCTGCTTGAGGAGAAGGAAACATAAATTGGCCTTGGGAGAAAAGCCATACGGTATTGATATCTGTATCGCACTGTTGGCGCCGCAACCCTTCGATTCAACACAGCTCTCCTATATGTGGAATTTGGATTTGTGGTTGTTTGATGAATGGTTACGTTCCATATGTGAACCGGAAACTCCAGGTCCTACTTTTTCAGGAGAGGGAGGACTTTATCCCCCTTGAACAATGTTGGACGAAGCCGCCGGCATACTTGGCCGGCACGCTTCGTGGTTATGAAAATTCGGTACGCTCCTCATTCATCGCGAAGCGGTTCAGTCTAAGCGTAAAACATGAGGGGGAGGCTGTCGGCCACGAGAAAGCCCTTGCGGGTGGGTTGGACCCTGCCGTTGCTCACTCTTACCAGATGCGATTTCTGTAGCTCTTCTAACGCGTTACCCGATTGCAGGCGGCCCCCGGCAGCATGAAAGTCAACGCCGTCGCTGGTCCTCAAGCCAAGGGCGAGCGTTTCAAGGTCGAGCTGCTCTTCGGAGAGAACCTCACAGGCACCAACCGGCGCCTTTCCCTCCGCGAGAAGCCGGCAGTATTTCTTGGTTGACCTTACGTTCCACCATCTGCTTCCGGCCTGGAACGAATGGGCTGAGGGACCCAAACCAAGGTAAGGAACATGGCTCCAGTACTTTCGGTTATGACGGCACATGGTTTCCCGGCTTCGGGCAAAATTGGATATTTCGTAGTGACGATAGCCGCGTTTATCGAGATAGCGGGAAGTGAAAACAAAAAATGCCGTTTCCAACTTTTCTCCAATGGGTCGAACCTGGCCGGCCTGTTTCATCTTCCCTAACGGGGTGCCCCTTTCGATGGTCAACTGGTAGCAGGAAAGATGTTCCGGCCTGAATTCAAGGACCTGGTCTATGGTTCTTCTCCATCCCGGTAACCTCTGCCCTTCCAGCCCGTACATGAGATCGACGCCAACCTCGGCAAACCCGCAGGAGCGGATCATCTCGATCGCTTTCAGGGCCTGCTCCGCACCGTGACGTCTTCCCAGGTATTTCAGGTCCCGATCATCAAGCGATTGAACACCAAGACTGACGCGGTTTATGCCAAGATCCCCGATGGCTTTCAGCTTATCCATGGATAGGTCGTCGGGATTGGCCTCGATGGTCATCTCCGATTCCGGGCGAAAAGCGAAATGCTTGCGGAGGCACGCGATCAATGCGGCGAGTTCCCGTTCACCAAGGATGGTGGGCGTGCCGCCCCCAAGATAGAGTGAATCAAATTCCTGGAACTTGTCCTTGTAGAGAAGCACTTCCGTTTGAACCGCATGCAGCCACGCCGGGATCGCCGCAGAGGAAGCAACGGAATAAAAGTCGCAGTAGCGGCATTTTGAGTGGCAGAAGGGAATGTGGATGTAGAGCCCGGGGTGTTCCGTTTTATTCATCTCTGGTTTTCAGGACGGAAACAAAGGCGCTCTGAGGGATCATAACGGAGCCCACCATTTTCATCCTTTTCTTTCCTTTCTTCTGCTTTTCAAGGAGCTTACGCTTCCGACTGATGTCCCCGCCGTAGCATTTGGCCGTTACGTCTTTTCTAAAGGCCGAAATGGTGGACCGGGAGATGATCTTTCCCCCGATGGCGCCCTGGATGGCGATTTTGAAGTTGTGTCTCGGTATTTCCTCCTTCAGACGGTCGCAGACTTGGATCCCCCATTGCCTAGCCCGCTCGCGGTGCACAATGAGAGACAGGGCGTCAACCTTTTCTCCGTTCACCAGGATATCCAACTTTACCAGGTCGCTCTCCCGGTATTCGATCAGTTCGTAGTCAAATGAGCCGTATCCTTGAGTGACCGTCTTCAGTCGGTCGTAGAAGTCAAAGACGACTTCGGCAAGAGGCATATCGAACCGGATCTCAACCCGGGCCGGTGTGGGATAGGTGATCCTCGGGTTGACCCCGCGGCGCTCCAGGCAAAGCTTCATCACCACACCCATGTAGCGCTCGGGGATTATAATCGTGGCCCCTATAAAGGGTTCCCCCGAACCTTTTACAAGCATGGGGTCCGGATAGTATTGAGGGTTTTCCACCGTGACGGTCGTGCCGTCGAGAAGGGTAAACCGGTACTGAACGCTCGGCACCGTCATGATAATGGACTGATCGAACTCACGCTCCAGTCGCTCCTGGACAATCTCCAGGTGAAGCAGTCCCAGAAAACCGCACCGGAAACCCTGACCGAGGGCGATGGACGAATCTTTCTGATAGACCAGCGCGGCATCATTGAGCTTGTATTTTTCGAGCGCATCCACAAGGGACGGATAATCATCGGAAGAGATGGGGTAGAGGGAGGAGAAGACCACCGGCTTTACTTCCTTGAATCCGGGCAGGGAAGATGAAACGGGATTGGTATCCAAGGTGATGGTGTCACCAATTCGGATATCGGCCACGGTCTTTATTCCGGCAATCACATACCCCACGGAACCCGCCGAAAGTTCTTTCTGAGACTCCCTGGTAAAGCGGAAGACACCGACCTCTTCCACCTTATGGGTCGCTCCGTTGGACATGAGGCGGATGGTNTCTCCCGCCCGAACGGTCCCGTCAAAAACACGGCAGCTCACAATGGTGCCCCGAAAAGAGTCGTAATGAGCATCGAAGATCAGCGCGGCAAGAGGTTCTTCAGCATTTCCCGACGGGGCTGGAACCTGTTTCACGATCGCTTCGAGAACATCCTCAATGCCTGTCCCTTCCTTTGCGGAGCACAGGATGGCATGGTCCGACTCAAGCCCCAGATCATGATCGATCTGCTCTTTGACGCCGTCGATGTCGGCCGAAGGCAGGTCGATCTTGTTGATCACCGGGATAATGGTGAGATCATGTTCCATGGCTGCATAGAGATTGGCTATCGTCTGCGCCTGAACTCCCTGGGAAGCGTCTACAAGAAGGAGGACCCCCTCGCACGAAGCCAAGGCGC
>JGI20214J51088_10003418_pt1 | contig 10443 bp, 3 predicted proteins | sample WetSurMetagenome_FD_51088 | JGI IMG/M metagenome (IMG submission 51088) | reverse complement strand
GAGGTGGTGGTGGAAGCTTTACTATTTCAACCCAGGGCCGTGGAATGGAGGCATCAGATATCTCAAAGATTGTTTTCATGGGTCCGAATGAAGCAAAAAAGATTGGAATCATACTCGATGCAGAGCCCCGCGCAATGCTGATAAATACCCTTTTTGCAAAAAACATTCCGGGAGAAATCAATCTGCCAATAAATGACATAATTAAATCAAAAGGCATTGTAAAGGAGTTTACAGGCGAAGAAAAGCTTTCTTCAATTCCAAGGTTCACTGATCCGTCAGATATAATAGTTGACAACGAAGATCCGGGCTTCATCAGAAGCAGACAAAACATTGAAAGCCCTCTTAAAAAACTTCTGGGTATAAAGAACAACAATGGCAATACATATCTTCAGATCGCTGAGTGGTATACACCGGAATACTGGCAACAGGTTGTGCTTACTACCTATTATGGGAAATATATACGATCCGCAGTTTACACCAGGTCAGGTACCGGTGATAAAACTATCACCTGGACATCAATTATCAAAGAACCAGGCTATTATGATATTTATTGCTATATAGGCAAAACAATCGACAGGATGAAGGTGAAGGCCGGAGGAGGTTCCGGTTCTGAAAATCAGGATGAAGACCAGCGGGACAATAATTATAAGGACATGCATTACAAAATTTACCACGACGAGGGTATGGAAGAAATAACGCTTGACTACCAGAGCGCAGAGGGTGGCTGGAACAATCTTGGCAGGTATTATCTTTCACCCGATACTGCAAAAGTTGTCCTGACTAATAAATCGGCAGGAAGAATTGTGATAGGGGATGCAATTAAGTGGGTGAGGCAGAGGTAAAGAAAAGGAGTAAGGAGTAAGGAGTGAGGAATTAGGAATTAGAAATTAGAAATTATGAAATACGAATTATATTAAGAATAAGAATAATGAAAAAACAGTTTTATAGAAAGATCGGGATCAGTCTGCTGATAATGATCCTGTTGATTTTTGGAATGTCAGACATATTTTCACAACAGGGACTCACACTTGAACAGGCTTTAAGTGTTGCAGAAACGAATAGTCCTTCAATGAAAAAGACCAGGTTGAGCCTGATCAGAAGTCAGGAGAACCTGAATGCACAGAATGCGGCTCTTAAATCAAATTTTTCTCTGACACTTAATCCAATAAGTTATACTCAGAACAGGGAATTCAATAACCTGATCTCAAAATGGAATTCACAAAAGACTACCGAAAGTTTTGGTAACTTCACAGTATCACAGCCAATTGTCTATACAGATGCAAGAATATCACTTACTAACAGGCTTGGGTATTATGACTCATACAGTGAGTATACCGGAACTACAACAAAGGGATTCAGCAATAACCTTTCACTGACTATTGATCAGCCTTTATTCACTTATAACCGGACAAAACTTTCGTTAAAAGAACTGCAGTTAGCCCTTGAGAATGCACAACTTAATTATGCGATTCAGCTTTTAGCTCTCGAAAGACAGGTTGCCCAGGCCTTTTATTATGTTTATCAGCAACAGCAGAGTCTGGAAATTGCAAATCAGGCTTACCAGAATATGCAGAAAAGCTACGAGGTTTCGAAGAATAAAGTCGATGCAGGTATCTCACCCAGGGAAGAGATGTTCCAGTCTGAACTAAACCTTGCAACAACAAGATCTGATTTTGAAAATAAGCAGGTATCTCTTGAAAACGCAAAGGATGATTTCAAGCTTCTCATCGGGATGAGCCTGTATGAAGATCTTCTTGTTATTCCAAACATTGCAGTTGATACCGTTTCAATTAACATCTCCTTTGCTATTGATCAGGGGCTTGCAAACAGGATGGAACTGAGGCAGCGTAAGATTGATATTGAAAACTCTCAGTTCGACCTTATCCAGACAAAAGCGTTGAATGAATTCAAAGGGAGCCTTGGACTTTCGCTGGGGCTCTTCGGTGACAATGAGAAATTCGGCAAGGTTTATGACAGTCCAACCAATAATGAAACTGTTGCGCTATCACTTACAATTCCTCTTTGGGATTGGGGAGAAAGAGCTTCGAGGATCAAAGCCTCTGAAGCCTCAATTAAAACTGCAGATATTATCTACCAGGAAGAACAGAATGACATAATCCTCAGTATCAGGAAAGTATACAGGAACCTGCTCAATCTTCAGAACCAGATTGAGATTGCCCGGAGGTCTGTCACCAATGCGCAGCTCACCTATGATCTGAATCTTGAAAAATATAAAAACGGCGATCTTACCGGGATGGATCTTAATATTTACCAGAACCAGTTATCGGAGAAACAGCTTACATATACCAATTCTCTGATAAATTATAAGCTGGAACTGCTTAATCTNAAGATTCAGACTCTCTACGACTTTGAGAAGAAAGAAGCTGTTACTCCGGTTATGACGATAGATAAATAATATATAATTGATAATAAAATGAAAAAAAGTATTTTCATAATTGCAGTTGCGATAATTGCTATCGGCTGCAGAAATCAGGAACAGAACCTGAATGCCGATGTCGAAATTCCGGTTTCAGTAGGCGATATTAAGCTCAGTTCGATTGAAGAATTCCTAAATACAACAGGTACTGCTTTCCCGAAAGGCGAGATACTGCTTAAATCAAAAATTACAGCTTCATATTTTCTTGAAAGAAATCCACAGACCGAAAAATTCTGGCAACTGGGAGATAAAGTAAAGGCAGGTTCACTTATTGCAAGACTCGAGGATAAAGAGTATGTAAATTCACTTAAACTGGAAACCAATCAACTGAATCTTGAACTTTCAGAAAGTGAACTTAAAAAACAGGAATCACTCTATGAAAAAGGAGGAGTAACTCTCAAGGATCTGAAAACTGCAAGTATCAATTATGAAAACTCAAAAACAACTGTTGAGAACTCAAAACTTCAGCTCGATAAGACCAGAATAGTTGCTCCTATTGATGGAGTGATTGTCGATCTGCCGTATTACACACAGAGCACCCAGGTTGAAACGGGTTCTACAATTGTCAAAATCATGGATTACCAGGTGATGTACATGGATGTTCAGCTTCCTGAAAAATACATTGCAGTCATAAAGCCCGGGCAGGTTGTTAAGCTTACAAATTATACAATCCCCGAGGATACGATTGTGGGTAATATAACTCAATTGTCACCTGCTATAAATGCTGATACACGTACATTCAAGGGTAATATCCTGATCAATAATCCGAACTATCTGCTTCGTCCGGGGATGTTTGTTAAGGCTGATATCATCACAAGTAAAAAAGATTCAGTTATTGTGATCCCTAAAAGCATAATCCTTTCTCGTCAGAAAGGAAAAACAGTATTTATTGTGGACCGTGGAGTAGCGGCCGAAAGAATTATTGAAACGGGACTCGAGAATATTACAAGTGTCGAAGTAATCAGAGGATTGACCAAAAACGAGCGTGTTGTAACAAGCGGATTTGAGACTCTTAGCAACAGGTCGAAAGTTAAAATTATTAAATAACTGACATGAACAGGATTGCCCAATTTGCTGTAAGATACCCCGTTACAGTATTAATGCTTGTGCTGGGGATAGTTCTTCTGGGGTTTATCTCATTCGGTAAACTTGGAACCGATCTGTTCCCTGATCTGAATAACCCGAAGATCTATATTGAGCTCAAGGCAGGAGAAAAACCACCTGAAGAGATTGAGAAAAACTATGTTGACCAGATTGAATCTCTTTCGATGCGTCAGAGCGATGTTGTGCAGGTTTCCTCAGTTTCACAGGTCGGATCTGCAACAATCACAGTCGAGTATGACTGGAACAAGGATATGGATGAAGCTTTTCTTGACCTTCAGAAAGAGATGAATTCATTCAGCCAGAATTCTGATCTTACAAGCTTCACCATTTCCCAGTATGACCCGAATGCAGCTCCTGTGATGATTGTAGGTTTGAAAAATGAGAGTATCTCTAACATGGATGAGCTCAGAAAAATTGCAGAAAACTATATCAGAAATGAGCTTGTCAGAATTGAAGGAGTTGCTGATGTAAAACTTACAGGAGTAGAAGAAAGTGAAGTGGTTATTGAAACAAATAAATACATTCTTGAATCATTCGGACTTTCATCTGATGTAATTGCGGCCCAGATTAATAATTATAATAAAAATGTATCCGGCGGGTCAATCATTGACATGGGGCTCAAATATGTTGTAAAGGGGGTAAGTGTATTAAAAGATATTAATGACCTTGAAAATATTGTTGTAGGCTTTAAACAAATCAATGCACCGGGTACTTCTCCGGCACAGAGTCAGTCAGCCACTCCCGCCTCGGGCAGGATACCCGTTTATCTGCGTGATGTCGCAACAATCAAATTTGCAAATAAAGATCCGCTGAATATTGTGACAATCAATGGAGACCGTTGCATTGGATTATCTATATATAAAGAGCCAAAGTATAATACTGTTGATGCTGTAAAAAAACTCGGAGTAGCTATAACTGAGCTTGAGAAAGCACTGCCTGGTTATCAGTTTATAAGAGTACAGGACCAGGGAGCATATATTCATAATGCTATTGGTGAAGTTCAGAATACTCTTATCGTCGGAATACTTCTTGCTGTATTTATACTTTATATTTTCCTCCGAAGGATCGGAACAACCCTGGTCATCAGTGTTGCAATTCCGGTTTCGATCATTGCCACATTCAACCTTATGTATTTTAATCACCTGACTCTCAATATTATGACTCTGGGAGGCCTGGCGCTGGGAGCCGGAATGCTTGTTGACAATGCAATAGTTGTTCTTGAAAATATTACCCGTCTTCGTGAAGAAGGAGTGGCATTAAAGGAGGCAGTCATCAGAGGTACCGGTGAGGTTGGAGGAGCAATCACTGCCTCAACTGTAACAACTATCGTTGTCTTTCTTCCTATAGTATACCTTCATGGCGCTTCAGGTGAAATGTTCAAAGATCAGGCCTGGACAGTGGCATTTTCACTCATTTCATCCCTGGTTGTGGCTATGCTCGTAATTCCAATGCTAGTTTCAACATTGTTCTCTGATAAAAAGAAAAAAGTTGATCTCAACCCTCCTCTTCACTTCAGGTGGTATGAGAGATTTCTTGAAAAGACAGTTGAGAAGAGAATTCTTGTAATTGTTTTGTCACTGCTTCTTATGGTGATATCAGGATTACTTATACCAAAACTTGGAAGTGAATTCATGCCGAAATCAGAATCTGCAGAATTTACTGTGAATATAAAGCTTCCTGAAGGTACAAGTCTTTTGCGAACCGAAAGTACTGCTGCTAAAACAGAAGGTATTATCAGGGATTTACTGGCAGGAAAGATAAAAATGATTTATTGCCAGGCAGGGGCAGATAACAATTCATCCCTGAACCTGACAACAATTGCCAAAGGCGAAAATACAGCATCTTTGAAAGTCATTCTTACCCCCGATTTCGCTTCAAGAACCGAAGAAGCTATTTCACTGATAGGTAACTATCTTAAAACAATTCCTGATGTTGAAATCAGTTTTACCAGGGAAGAAACGGCACTGCAGACATCACTTGGTACAACCGAAGCGCCTTTTTCTCTTGAGGTGTCAGGAGAAGACTACAATGAACTTGAGAGAATTATAAATGAATCCAAAACAATCCTTCTCAACAATAAAGGTCTGTATAATATTACAACTTCTCTTGATCAGGGCACACCTGAAGTTGAAGTAGCTATCGACAGGTTTAAAACCAGTTATTATAATGTTACTGTTGACAATGTGATCAATCAGTTAAAAAGTTACCTGTCAGGTTCTGCTGCAGGGAATTTTGAAAAAGATGGCGAACTGAAAGACATAACAATTAAACTGGGAGATATTTCGCTTCACCAGCTACGCGATCTAATGATCACAGCCGGGACTGTTAAAGTTCCGTTAAGTGAACTTGCTGCAATCAGGACAATTGTAAGTCCCAGGGAGATTACAAGAAGGAATCAGGCCAGAACATGTTATGTATATGGAATGGTAAGTGCAAACTCGGCATTCGATCAGGTAGTTAAGGAGGCAGAAACATCGCTGAAATCAGTCATCTTACCATTGGATTACAAGATGGAATTTACAGGAGAAGAACTCAAACGGAAAGAATCGATGTCGAATCTCTCCTTTGCACTTATGCTTTCTCTGATTCTCGTATTTATGGTGCTGGCTGCTCAGTTCGAATCGATTATACAACCATTTGTAATAATGCTTACTATTCCGCTTGCAGGAGTTGGTACGGTACTGACTTTCTTTTTCCTCGGAAAAACTCTTAATATGATGGCATATATAGGAATAATAATGCTTGGAGGTATTGCAGTCAATAATGCCATTCTTCTTATCGATCGTATTAACCAGCTGAGAGAGGCAGGACTGAAAAAGAAAGCCGCAATTGTTCTTGCAGGTACTCAGAGAATAAGACCTATACTCATGACCAGTCTTACTACAATCCTTGCGCTTCTTCCTCTGACTATAGGAATCGGTGAAAGCACATCTCTTAGAGCTCCTATGGCATTGGCAGTGATCGGCGGACTTGTCTCATCGACACTTCTTACACTTGTAGTTATTCCCTGTGTATATTGGGTTTTCGACAGCTTAAGTGCCTGGCTTACAGGCGCCAATAAAGAAACTTCACAGCCTTGAAATTTTTCTTATAAGACAAAAAATGAACTTTATTTTAAAAAGAAGAATTCTTATCAGTATGCTCTTTCTTGGGCTTACCATGCTTGGCTATGTTTCTTATAAAAAGCTGTCGGTGGAGCTCTTCCCGAATGCACAGTTACCAACTCTTATTGTACAGGTAGGAACACCTCTTGAAGTTGATCCCGCATATATTGAGGCGCAGGCTATAATCCCGATTGAAGGAGCAATTGGAACACTTGAAGGTATTGAAAAGATAGAGTCGAATATTACCTCTCAGTATGGAACTATAATGATCTACTACAATCAGAATGCTAACCTTAAATATGCAAATCTGAAGCTCCAGGAAAAAATAGACATTGTTAAGGCTTCCATACCAGCTGAGTTTATAATTAACGTGATCAAGATCGACCTGAAGATGCTCACCAACCAGTTCATGGAACTTCAGGTACGAGGAGAAGGAGGCATAGACAGGATAAGAAATATTGCAGACAGGGAGATCAAAACTCAATTTGAGAATATTGATGGAATTGCCGGAGTACAGATCTATGGAGGAAAGGAGAATTCGATTGAAGTCCGTCTCAATGAAAAAGCCTGTAAAGCCAATGGTATCTCAATGGGACAGATCAGAAATCTTCTCAATAACAATGGCGTAAATAAAACTTTTGCAGGAAAGGTAGTTGATGGAAGCAACAAGCTGTTTGTGAACGTCACATCAGAATATACCGATGTAAAAGAAATTGGCAACCTGATTGTAAAAAATAATGGTCCTGTTTTGTTGCGCGATGTGGCAGAGATCTTTTACGGCGTTAAGGAACAGAGTTCTTACAGCAGGGTAAACGGATTGGATGCTGTGACTATTACTCTTGTAAATGACAACCAGGCCAATCTGATAAATCTTTCTCATGCAGCCTTAAATCAGATTAGTATACTGAATAAAAAACTGTCCTCTTCCGGAGTTGAAATTGTTGTGCAAAACAACAACGCCGAGTTAATGGAGAAAAATATAAATGAGATCATTAACCTGGCAATCACCGGTGGCATACTCGCAATACTTATATTATGGTTCTTCCTGAGAAACATACGCCTGGTAACCATTATTGCTGTTTCTATTCCAGCATCGGTTTATGGTGCTTTTAACTTCTTCTATGCTTACAACATAACTATAAACAGTCTTACTCTGGTTGGAATGGCGCTGGCTATAGGTATGCTTGTCGACAATTCGGTTGTTGTCCTTGAAAATATTTACCGGCTGGCGGGACAGGGAAAGGATCCTGAAACTTCGGTCAAACAGGGGACCACTGAAGTCTGGAGATCAATTTTCGCCTCAACTCTGACAACAGTTATTGTATTTATGCCATTTATATTCTCAAATAACTACCTGGTGAATATTGTTGGTAAGAATATCGGCGTCTCTATCATTTCAACACTTGTAATATCGCTTGGTGTTGCACTGTTGTTTATTCCAATGGCAACGTACTTTCTGTTATCAAGGTCATCTAACAGTGATTCGGAAATATTTAAGAAGCTATCGATACATAACAGACTCATTCAGGGCTATCATCTTGTTTTAAAGGCAAGTATGAGAAATCCAGCATCAACTATTATCGGCACACTTGTTATTTTCTTTACAGCTCTGTTGATAAGCCTTACGTTGAGCATCTCCACAAATCAGGAAGTTCAGACACCTAATTTCCGGCTTACTGTCACAATGCCAGGCGGTTCAACACTGGAAAAGACAGATGCTGTTGTTGCCGAGATTGAATCACGGCTTGTATCTCTTCCGGAAAAGGAAGACATAGTAAGTCGTATTGAGGAATCACAAGCCACAGTTACAATTAACCTTTCAAAAGAATGGAAGAAAAAAAGTAAACGTTCCCTGCCGGAGATAAAAAATGACATTTCAGAAAAGACAAAAAATATTTCTTCTGCTGAAATTAATATGGATGAGCTTTCTTCAGGTGGCGGCTACTCAGGTGGTGGAGGTGGCGGAGAAGACACTTATAATCCCGGATCAGATTTTATGAATCTTCTCGGTATTGGATCAAAGAGGGAAAGCGTGGTTATCAAAGGGCAGAATTTTGTGCAGATGAAAAACCTTGCAGAGGATATAAAGACTTACATAGAACAACTTTCAACAGTAAACAGCTCAAACATTAATGTTCAGGACAATAAACCTGAAGTACACCTGCTGTTTGACATGGATTATATTGGTAAAAACAATCTTACGTTACTGAATTTGTCATCAGCACTTTCAACATTCGGACGTGAATACTCATCAGGAGCAACCTTCAGGCAAGGAACAGAGCGTTATGATATTATGATAAAATACGCAGATGAAACCGGTACCATAAAAGTGAATAAAGACAAGACAATTGATGATCTTAAACATCTCGAGGTAAGCGGAAATAATGGAACTATCATGGAAATGGAGGAACTTTCCAATATCGTATTCGCGTCAGGCATGGGCAATATTCACAGGGAAAACCAGGAAAAAAGGATCACTGTAACCTATAACTTTAATGAAGAGATCAAAAACTCCAAGGATCTTCTTGAAGGAGCCAGGCAGGAAATTGTCTCAATTGTCGGAGGGCTCAATATCCCTTCCGGAGTTGCAGTTGAAGTAGTCCAGGAGGAGAATCAGTTTAAGGACCTTTACTACATCATTGGAATTGCTTTCCTTCTGATTTTCATGATCCTTGCTGCTGTTTTCGAATCGCTGGCTACGCCGGTTGTCCTCATGTTCAGCATTCCTCTGGCTGCTCTTGGATCCCTGATCGCTTTGATACTTACCGGGAATTCACTCTTAAATTTAAATACTCTGACAGGATTTCTGATCCTCCTGGGAATCGTTGTCAATAACGGGATCATCCTGATCGACTATACCAATATTCTCCGAAAAAGAGGTAACAGAGTTCAGAGGGCATTAATGACAGCAGGTGTTGCACGATTGCGTCCAATTCTTATTACAGCTTCAACAACAGTTATAGCTATGGTCCCGCTTGCCATGGGACAGGCAGAATTTGTTTCTGCAATCGGAGCAACTTTTGCCATTACTGTCATCGGAGGTTTAACTCTCAGCACACTTCTTACCCTGGTTTTCATTCCTACTTTTTATACCGGACTCGAGAATGCACTTAAGTGGTTCTACTCATTGGGATGGAAGAATAAGATCATACAGTTCATCATCTTTGGGGTTATGATATTCCTGATCTATAGCTTTGTAGATAAGTTCCTCTGGAAAATGATAACTACAATTCTTGCAGTTATTTTAGTACCGGCATCCACCTGGTTTGTAATGAATAGTCTCAGGAAGGCCCGCGAAACAGTTATCGCTCCTGATGAGAATATAAATATCTATATACAGAGCCTGGTAAAAATATATGAAAGAGAAAATCGATGGGCAAGAGAATGGAAAGCCGGTGCAAAAATCAGGAAAAGATTAGGCCTTGAAAAAGAATTCACTTCATGGAAAGATATGAGCGAAATTTTCTGGCAGGCACCTCTGCTCGGATTTATAATATATTTTACATATTTCTATCTGGAAAAAGGATTCTGGATATTCATTTTCAGTATAGTTACATGGTTCTTCCTTTCCGGAATCTGGATATCATTCAGCGAGTTGTTCACAAATCTTACTGCAAACGGTGAGAAGAAATGGCTGAAGAAAGTATCCTCAATACTTGATTTTGCAGTATTCTGGATCATACCACTTATCAACCTGATCTGGTTTCAGATCAGATGGGAAAACATTGTTGTAGTCCTGATCCTTGGATTTCTTTGGTTCTCAGCTCTTTTTATCTACAAAACAGGACAAAAACTATC
>JGI20214J51088_10003417_pt1 | contig 10443 bp, 9 predicted proteins | sample WetSurMetagenome_FD_51088 | JGI IMG/M metagenome (IMG submission 51088) | reverse complement strand
TTCTGTGCTGTCTTCGGATTTCATATATCTTGTACTTGAACTGCAAGCAGAGAAAAATAAAATTGAGATTGCGGATAGATAAAGATATTTATTAATACGATTCACTATTTTCCGGATATTATTGATGCTGCTGTAACAATTGCAGTCTCAGTTCTAAGTCGATTATCAGTTAGTTTTAAAGTAGTCGGTTTAATTAATTCAGAAATTTCTTTTTCAGAAAATCCACCTTCTGGACCAAAAATCATTAAATAATGTTTATGCTCATCAAATTTGTAATCTGAAAGCTTAGTTGAACCGAATTGATGAAAAAGGATTATTTCATCACCAAAACTATTTAATTCTATAATCGAGTTAACTACTTCGATCTTAGGTAAAAATGCACGTAAACATTGCTTCATTGCAGACAAAACAATTTTATTTAATCTTTCTAAGTTAAATCCCTTACTAACCGTATGCTCAGAATTGAACAAAATAAATTTAGTTATTCCAAGTTCTGTACATTTTTCTAAAGCAAATTTAAACCGCTCTGGATTTTTCAGATTTGGAATGCAAAATGTAAATCGCTTAAGAGTATTTTCATATTCATACGTCTTTATGATTTTAGATTGAAGATTATCTTTCTTTATATCTTCAACTATTCCTTCAAATATTTTACCTCTTCCATCAGATACAAATATTACGTCACCTATTTTATTGCGCATAACTTTTGTTGCATGACGAAATTCATCATTCTCAAGCAGGAAAATTTGTTCTTTAAAATTAACCGCTGAACAAAAATATAACTCTATGTTAGAAAGATATTCCAAGATTCAATATTAGCTGTGATTTCATATTTTCGTCAAATGCTACTTCAACTCTTAAAATCTGGTACGGTAGTATAAGGCATGTAATTCCAATTCCATAACCTGAATTAAATCTGTTAAGGGCAAATGGTTCACTTTTTAATTTAGCCATACCGGTTTCTGCAAATATTTGAGTATATAATCCAACCCTATAAGATAAGAGCTGATCCGGAATTATTGGAATAAATGTAAGATCGATATTTAATTCTTCAATTATTGGATAGTAAAATTCGATCGAACCAAAATAGTAATCATTCCCCTCAGATCTTTTTGAATAGTGTCCTCGAATTTTTTCACTAAATCCAATTACCGAATAATCGTAGTAAGGTATATTATCACCAAAAGTAAATCGCGAAGCAAGTCTCCATTTAGTGATTAAGTCACCAAACAATTTTCGATACTCTCTAAAATCAATCGACGCTACACTATAATTAATATTATCAATTCCCAAACCTTTCCACGAATAATTTAAACTGGAATAAATTCCATCCTTCGGAAATTGAGAAAGATCGCGCGTGTCGTGTCCAAACCCTAAACCTATGTTAAAAAGATTATCTATTCTGTTATTTGATGCATTAATTCCGGGAATAAAAAACGGTGTTTCTATATAACTAAACCCGCTGCTTAGGTACAAACTGTTAAATAGGTCGAACCTTTTACCGGCAAGTAGATGAACACTAATATACTTCTGAGAAAAATCTTGCCCGTACAATTTTGCAGCAGTCTGGCTTTTATTTGAAACGTCCGAATAACCAACGGTTGATCCAAAAAAAATATTTTCCGTACCGGTGATATTTGGATTATAATAACTTAAATAAAAAGCCGGATCGTATCCAAAAGAAATTAATGCTGTAAGGTCTTCATTCCTTCCTCTAAAATTTTTCAGTCGAAGATACATTCCATAAGACAACTTATCAGAATTTTCCCCCTTCAAATCCAGGTATGGAATGGGATAAATATACCAGCTTTCTTCAACTTCAATATTTAGGATGCGTTTATTATCTATTACTGTAGGAATGAAATTAACGTGATTAAATATTCCTAAACTATAAACGCGCTCACGATTATAATAAGAATTGTTATAAGTTAGGGTATCACCAATACTAAAGTTCAGTTCTCTTAATATGATAAACTTTTCTGTGGTTTCATTTCCTGTAATTTTTATAGAATCAACTACAAATGGATATAATCTGGATTGATCTAAAGAATCAATATTTTGCGGAAAGATTATTGGAGATAAAACAAACGCAAATAGTAGTAAAAAAGATTTTACTTTTATTATTTTTTCTATCACTAAGCGTAATTGTTTTCTTATTCGTTTAATAAATACAGCCTAAGGTTGGCTGTGAATAAAAGTTTTAGTTTACGTTTTCTTCCACGTACTCAGAGATCGGTAAACAACTGCAAACAAGATTCCTATCACCATAAGCATTATCAACCCTGCTAACACTTGGCCAGAACTTATTAGTTCTCGAATACTCAATTGGAAACGCAGCCTTTTCTCTGGAGTATTGATAATCCCATTTATCAGAGATCACCATTTGAGCAGTGTGCGGGGCATTCTTCAGTACATTATTTTTCTGATCAGCAGTTCCCAATTCAATTTCTCTTATCTCTTCGCGTATATTTATTAATGCATTACAGAAATTATCAAGCTCGGCTTTCGGTTCACTTTCCGTGGGCTCTATCATTAATGTACCAGCAACAGGAAATGAAACAGTTGGCGCATGATAACCGTAATCCATTAATCTCTTAGCAATATCTTCAACTTCAATGTGAGCCGATTGTTTAAATTCACGCATATCAAAAATTAACTCGTGCGCATTTCGTCCCTTTGATCCTGAATATAAAACCTTAAAGTATGGTTCTAACTTTGCTTTAATGTAATTAGCATTAAGGATAGCAACTTTTGTAGCATTAGTTAATCCATCAGCACCCATCATTTTAATATATGCATAAGAAATAATTACAATGCTCGAACTGCCAAATGGGGCTGCGGAAACGGATGTTATTGATTTCTCTTTTGAAATATCAACGACTGAATGCCCGGGTAAAAATGGAACTAAATGTTTAGCGACAGCTATAGGACCAACACCAGGTCCGCCACCACCATGAGGTATGCAGAAAGTTTTGTGAAGATTAAGATGGCATAGATCAGCACCAATTATTGCCGGACTGGTTAAACCAACTTGTGCATTCATATTTGCGCCATCCATATAAACTTGTCCGCCGTATTTATGGATTATATCACATATTTTTTTGATTGATTCTTCAAACACTCCGTGCGTAGATGGATAAGTAACCATTAACGCAGCCAAATTATTTTTATTGTCTTCAGCTTTTAATTGTAAATCATTTAAATCTATATTGCCATGATCATCACAGTCAACCACAACAACTTTCATTCCCGCCATAACAGCGCTTGCGGGATTTGTTCCATGTGCAGATGAGGGGATTAATGTAACATTTCGGTGAGTTTCACCCTTATCATCCAAATAAGCTTTGATAACAGATAAACCACTATATTCTCCCTGCGCACCGGAATTTGGTTGTAGGGAAACAGCAGAGAATCCTGTTATTTCTGCAAGATCTTTTTCAAGTTCTCTAAATATTTCATAGTAGCCTTCTGCTTGATCTTTCGGAACAAAAGGATGGATATTGCCAAACTGATTATATGTTACGCCAAGCATTTCAGTAGTTGCATTTAACTTCATAGTACAAGAACCAAGCGCAATCATTGAATGAACGAGTGATAAATCCTTGTTTTCAAGATATTTCATATATCTTAAAATATCTGTTTCAGATCTATACGTATTAAAAATCTGGTGCTCTAAATATTTTGATGTTCTTACAAATTTTTCATCAATGGATTTTTTTGAATTGTTAAGAACATTGTTAACTGATTCTTGATTAGATTTTTTTTCCATAGCTTGTTCAAAAATTTGAATCAGTTCTAAAACATCTTCAAATGTAGTTACTTCACTTAAAGAAATGCTTATATGATCTTTGATAAAATAATTCAGGTTAATCTCATTCTTTAAAGCTTCGCTCTTAATTTTTTCTAATACTTTTTTATCAACTTTAAAGGTAACGGTGTCAAAATAATTCTTATTAATTTGTATCAATCCAAAGCCGGTAACGCTTTCACTTAAAATATTGGTAAGATTATTTATTCTTTCCGCAATTGCTTTTAGATTTTTTGGACCATGATACACCGCATACATTCCAGCCATAACAGCAAGTAAAACCTGAGCAGTACAAATATTACTTGTAGCTCTTTCACGCTTGATATGCTGTTCTCTCGTTTGCAGTGCCATTCTCAATGCTCTATTCCCCTGTGAATCAACAGAAACACCAATTATTCTACCTGGGATCACTCTTTTAAATTCTTCTTTAGTTGCAAAGTATGCTGCATGAGGTCCTCCAAATCCCATTGGAATTCCAAATCTCTGGGTATTGCCAACAGCACAATCTGCACCAAATTCTCCCGGAGGCATTAGTAAAGTTAAACTTAAGATATCAGCGGCTACAACTTTAAAAATCTTTAATTCATCAGCTTTAGAAAATAATTTACTATAATCATTAATCTCCCCATTCATTGCTGGATATTGGACTAACAATCCAAAGAATTCATTATTGAGTTCAATCGCTTTATGATTCTCAATAACCAATTCAATTCCCAGAGGTTTNGAACGGGTTTTTAAAACATCAATTGTTTGTGGAAAAACTTCATTAGAAACCAAAAACTTTTTTGAATTAACTTTATCTTTTTTTCTATTATTAAAAAACATCACCATTGCTTCAGCAGCTGCAGTTGCCTCATCAAGCAATGAAGCATTTGCAATTGGCAGTCCTGTAAGATCAGAAACTACTGTCTGAAAATTAAGCAGTGCTTCCAGTCTGCCTTGAGCAATCTCAGCCTGATATGGTGTGTACTGAGTGTACCAACCGGGATTTTCTAAAATATTTCTTTGAATTACAGATGGAAGAATTGTTGGATGATACCCCATTCCAATATAACTTTTATAAACTTTATTTTTGGAAGCGATCTTATTTATATGGTTAATAAATTCATATTCGCTAAATGGCTCATCTAATTTTAGTTTATTTTTTAGTCTAATACTTTCAGGAAAAGTTTCATCAATTAATTGATTGACAGAATTAACCTGACAAACGCTGACCATTTCATTTATTTCTACCTGGGTAGGTCCGATGTGCCTTGATTCAAAAATATCAGGATGCTTAAAAGTTGACATTACATTTCTCTTTTTTAGTGCTTTAATAAAAAAATTATTAATACTGTATATTCAAAATTAAGGAAAAACTTTCTAATTAAGACCGGGTTAAATATAATTTTAGCCGATTATTTATTTTAAAGCAGAAATAAATTAATTATTTATTTTTTCGAGAGCAGATTTTGCGGCACTTTGTTCTGCGGTTTTTTTATTTTTACCGGTACCTATGCCATAGTAATCATTGCCCAAGTTAACTTTTACCGTAAATGTTCTATCGTGCTGCGGTCCTACTTCTTCTATCACTATATAATTTGGCACATCAAATCTATTTGCTTGCGCATATTCAAGAAGTTGACTTTTGTAATTCTCATCTATCAGATAATCACCGTCTTTAGTAATAGGATTAATTAAAACTCTGTTTATAAATTTTTTTGATACTTCCAGATCATGATCCAAATAAACAGCACCAATCAATGCTTCAAAAGCATCAGACAAAACTGTTTTTGATGCTCTGGCAAATGTGTTCGTTAGATTATGATTTATTAATATAAATTTTGCTAATCCTATTTCTTCAGCAGCATCAGATAAAGCAATTCTGTTTACAAGCTTGGCTCTAATCTTAGTTAAAAATCCTTCATTTTCATCCGGAAAATTTTCAAAAAGATATTCAGCAACCACAAGACTTAAAACTGAATCACCTAAAAATTCCAATCTTTCGTTTGATTTATCCTCATTTTCAAGTTCTTCCAAAAAAGATCGATGCATTAAAGCCTGGATGTAATAAGATTTATTTTTTATAGGAAATTCTAAAATTTTTTCCAATTCATAGAATTTATTTGCAGTTAGGATTTTGTTGACAGGATGGGAATTTTTGTTTTCTTCCCTATAGCCAAAAATTTTAAGCAAACGGGAAAAACGAAACTTCAAATCTATTCCTCAAACTTTTTAAATAGCAATGATGCATTATGCCCTCCAAATCCAAAAGTATTACAAATTGCGGCTTTTATTTCTTTTTTAGTCACTTTTTTCGCACTATAGTTTAAATCGCACTCCGGATCAGGATTATCCAAATTAATAGTTGGAGGGATTAAACTATTCTTAATAGATAATAACGTTGCGATTGCTTCTATTCCACCTGCTGCACCCAACAAATGCCCTGTCATAGATTTGGTTGAACTAACAATAAGTAGGTATGCATGTTCACCAAATAATGTTTTGATAGCTTTTGTTTCATTTAAATCGTTAAGCTGGGTGGAAGTTCCATGCGCATTAATATAATCAATATCATTTATCAGCAATCCTGAATCTTCAATTGCTATTCTCATTGATCTGACTGCACCTTCACCTCCAGGAGCTGGTGCCGTAATATGATGAGCATCGGCAGTTAAGCCAATACCGGCAAGTTCTGCATATATTTTTGCTCCTCTGTTAAGAGCATGATTCAGTTCCTCAAGTATCACTGTTCCAGCGCCTTCACCCATTACAAATCCATTTCGGTCTTTATCAAAAGGACGGGATGCTTCAGCAAATCTATCATTCCATGTTGATAATGCTCTCATAGCATTAAATCCACCCATACCGATTTCTGTAATTGAAGCTTCGCTTCCACCGCATACCATAAAATCAGCAGCGCCTCTTTCTATAATCATAAAAGCATCAGAAATGGCGTGTGAAGCAGTCGAACAGGCTGAAGTAGTTGCATAATTAGGGCCTTTTAGCCCAAAACGAATCGAGATTTGACCCGCAGCCAGATCAGAAATCATCATAGGTACAAAGAAGGGACTAATCATTCCAGGGTTTTTATCCTGAAAGTATTTCCAATGCTCATTTTGAAGAGTTTCTAATCCACCAATTCCACTGCCAAAAATTACTCCGGCTCTATCCTTATTCAATTTTTCAAGATTAATATTAGAATCTTCGATTGCTTGAACAGAAGCTGCAATAGCGAACTGCGAAAAGCGGTCTAATCTTTTTACAGATTTTTTATCAAAGTAATTATCCGGATTAAAATTTTTTACTTCTGCAGCAAATTTTGTATCGAACTTAGAAGCATCAAAGTAGGTGATTGGAGCAACCCCATTTTTACCAGAAATTAATCCATCCCAGAATTCATTGACATTAAGTCCAATTGGTGTAACCGCACCAAGCCCGGTAACAACAACTCTCTTATTTAGCATAAATCCTTTTCAAATTAATCTGGTCCTAATTGGGAAAGACTTTATAAATGGAAGATGAGGCTGTCTTAAAAGTTCAAAATATTGCATTGTCATTCTCACGAACCTGCCTGCGGTAGGCAGGAGTGGGAATCCATTTCTAATTAAAGGTTTTAGATTCCCGTTTTCATTGGAATGAATTATAAATCTGACTTTTGAGACAACCTCATTTTATTTAGCCTAATTTTTCTGAAAGATATTTAACAGCATCTCCAACTGTTCCTATCTTTTCAGCATCTTCATCAGGAATGGAGATCTGGAAAGCGCTTTCAAATCCCATTACTAATTCAACGATATCAAGAGAGTCAGCACCTAAATCATTAGTAAAGGATGCTTCTGGAGTAATTTGAGATTCTTCAACACCTAACTTATCAATAATGATCTCCTTAACCTTAGTTGCAACATCCATAGTATTCTCCTCTTTCTTATTGGTTTTTATTTGATTTATTATTTATTGAGTATAAATTTAACAAAATTAAAATCTAAGAAACAAATAACATTTTAAATTACATGGTCATTCCGCCGTCGACAGCAATAACCTGTCCGGTAATATAATCAGCATCTTTACTGCATAAAAATGCAACAACTTTTGCAACATCTTCAGGTTTTCCCATTCTACCCATAGGAACATTTTGAACTAATTTTTGTACCTGTTCCTCAGTTAATTTATTAGTCATATCAGTTTGAATGAAGCCTGGAGCAATAGCATTAACAGTAATTCCTCTTGATGCTAACTCACGCGCCATTGATTTTGTAAAACCAATTACACCAGCTTTAGAAGCCGAGTAATTTGATTGTCCCGCGTTACCAATCAAACCAACAACAGAGGCAATGTTAACAATTCTACCATAACGTTGAGCAATCATGGGTTTTAAAACAGCTTTTGTATAATTAAATACACTCTTCAAGTTTGCGTTAATTACATCATCAAAATCTTTTTCGGTCATTCTTAAAAGTAAATTGTCTCTTGTAATACCGGCATTATTGACTAAAATATCAACACCACCAAGTTTTTCTATGGCAGCATCAACAGTTGCCTGTGCTTCCTCAAGTGATGTTGCATCTGCTTTAAAGCCGTAGATTTTTGTTCCCGGGTAATCAATTTCAGATAATAACTCTTCAGCACATTCATCACAGCTATTGTAAACGAAAGCAACATCCGAAAATAAAACACCACAGCAGCTTCTTGAGGCAAGTTCTTTTACAATTGCTCTCCCAATTCCTCTAGTTCCTCCTGTTACGATTGCGCGCTTATTGTGCGATTCAACAACTTTGCTTGTCATTTTTTTTCGACTCCGGAATTATATTCCAATAAATATTCATTTCTATAGTTTTCAAGTTCATCAAATTTTTCTTGTCCAAAGAAATGCAGCAACTCTTCTCTGCAGGCTTCATAAATTGAAGTTTCTTTAATCGGATTTTTATTACAAGTTTCTAATCTATCAATATGTTCATCATCAATTGTAATTGCATCTTCAAAAATGGTAATAGGAAATAAAATACAATAAATAGGTTTGTACTTCCATTTGTGTTCCTTCTCAATTAAAGCAAGTTTTTGAAGAGTACACAATCCGTTTTTATCTAAAAAAGTACATTTACCGTTTATGATTTCGGTTCCAACGGCAACACCTGACTCAAAATCTTCATCTTCTTCCGGCTCTTCAAACCATTCATCAACATCTTTAGTTTGTGTTTCATCCAGCAACGGTATGATCTTATCCTTAATACTTAAGATATATTCGTGTTCTTTTAGATCAGTATAAACACCGTAGTTACAGCATTCGCCGCTGCATTTGCAAGAAAACTTAAAAGTAAAAATCTGTGGGTCTATAAAAACACCATTAATTTCTTTTGTATATTTTTGATGCGTATTGGTTTCCATTATAAATACTTCTCAACATCTTCGTACTTATCAATACCTGATATTTTAACATCAGGATTTATTCTTTTAACTAATCCTTGTAAAACTTTGCCCGGACCAATTTCATAAAATTCATCAAAGCCATCTGAAATCATATTCACTATAGTTTCTTCCCATCTAACCGGAGAAGTAACTTGTTCGTGAAGAAGATTTTTTATTTCATCTTTTTTGGTAATGGGTCTAGCTATAACATTAGCATAGACAGGAAATCTTGCATTATAAAATGGAGTGAATACCAACGCATCAATCAATGCATCTTTTGCTGATTGCATTAATGGAGAATGGAAAGCACCACTTACAACAAGCTCTTTAACTAATTTAGCTCCGTTTGATTTACAAAGTTCCATTGCCCTTCTTACACCTGGAATCGAACCAGAAATTACGATTTGTCCTGGTGAATTAAAATTGGCACACTGTACAATGCCCATGGCAGATGCTTCCTTGCAAAGATATTCAACCTTATCAGAATCTAATCCAACTATAGCAGCTAATGTACCGGGATTATCAATACCAGCTTGCTGCATAGCTTTTCCCCTGGCACTAACTAATTTTATAGCATCATAAAATTGAATTGAATTCGCAGCAACTAAAGCCGAATATTCTCCAAGAGAATGTCCTGCAGCAGCATCGGGTTGAAGAGTTCTGATTAAGCTAGCGAGTATAACACTATGAAGAAAAATTGCTGGCTGTGTAAATTCTGTTTGTTTAAGCTGATCTTCCGGTCCATTAAACATTATATAAGATAAATTAATACCCAGTGCATCATCAGCAGTTCTAATCATTTCCTTGGCTTCAACAGAGTTATCATATAAATCCTTTGCCATACCGATATATTGGGAGCCTTGTCCCGGAAATAAAAAAACTTTTTTTGACATCGAAATAGATCTAACGATTATTATTAAATTGACCACACAACATGTAAAGCTCCCCAAGTATAACCTGCACCAAAAGCAGATAAAATAAGATTATCACCTTTTTTTAATTTACCATCCCTGTAATATTCAGTTAAGCATAGAGGAATTGTAGCAGCCGTAGTATTACCATATCTATCTATATTCATCATCACTTTATCTGTAATTAATCCCATTCGCTTAGCGGTTGCGTCAATTATTCTTAAGTTAGCTTGATGAGGAACAAGATAAGCCACATCCTCTGATTTGAGATTACTCAACTCCATCAACTCTGCAGATACATCTGCCATACCTTTAACCGCAACTTTATATACAGCTTTT
>JGI20214J51088_10003416_pt1 | contig 10445 bp, 6 predicted proteins | sample WetSurMetagenome_FD_51088 | JGI IMG/M metagenome (IMG submission 51088) | reverse complement strand
AGCTGGAAAAGTTGGACAAGAAGATCCGCGAGCTGCAGGAGGAGATCGCCCGGATCGCGGGCCAGAAGGAGACGCTCTGGGAGGTGACGTTGATCCTGAGTGGATTCCCCGTGGGCGAGACCGATCTGACCCTGACCTATATGTTGAACGGATGCGGATGGCTGCCCCTCTACCGTTTGGACGCCCGGCCGCGCGAAGGCCGGATCCTTTTCAGATGGGAAGCGGAGATCTGGCAGAGTTCCGGAAGCGACTGGAATCAGATCGACACGGAACTGGCCACTCTGCAACCCCATTCTGCGCTCGGACCTCCGGATCTGCCACCCTGGATCATCCGTCCCCGTCCCGAATTCCGTCTGAGCAAAGGTCTTCAGAAGACGGAAATTGCAGCAGCCCCGATGGCCGGGGCGGTCCTTTACGCCGAGGTTCAGGATGCGGCAGAACCCCGGGAGACGCGTCAGACGACCTATGCGGTCTGGACCCTCGGGAAAAAGACGATCCCGGCGGGATCGCGCCAGCGCCTGAAGATCCGGGAGGAGGCTTGGCAGACCGATTTTGTCCATCTCCTTCGCCCCAGCCTGACATCCCAGGCCTTCGTCCGGGCAACCGTAAAACTTCCGGAAGGGAACGAGACACCCTCCGGCACGGCCACTTTTCTGATCGACGGCGGCGTACTCGGGAAACGTCCCTTCGCTTTCGCGGGTCAGGAAGAGACCTTCTTCTTCGGGATCGATCCGCTGGTCACCGCCCAGTCGGTCCTCTTATCCCGGAAATCTGGAGAGAAGGGGCTGATCGTTGACCGGCAGACGCAGGAGTGGGCCTGGCGCACGGACATCCGCAATGCCGGAACCTCCGCGATCCGGGTGCGCCTGGAAGAGCCCATTCCACAGCCGCGCGACGAGCGGATTCATATCACGCTTCAGTTGGAACCGGAAGCGAGCGAGAAGAGTCCTTCTGAAATGATCTGGCGAATGGAGATCCCGGAGGGCCAGAAACGATCGCTTTTTACCACGATCCGCCTGGAAGCACCCAAGGAGATGGATCTGGATCTCGGCTGGCGTCGCTGAGGAGTGTATGAAAGGAATCGCGCGACATTGTTTGTGGCTCCGTCAACAATAGATGTCGAAGTTGTCGTTCCAGCCCGTGTCCATTAAGGAATAAAATTAAGAGGCAATCGGGAGCAGGAATGAATATTGGATCGAGCCTGCCCACACCGGATAGGGGGTCCGGCATGATAAGTTTGATTCATGGATGAATAACAAGGAGCGAAAATGGCCAGAACTGTGGACATCCTGATTACCGGCGGAACGATTCTGACGGTGGATCATCAGGACTTGAAAATTGAAAACGGCGCGATCGCTGTCGATCGTGATGCGATTGTCGCGCTGGGGACAAAGGAAAATATCCTGCAGGAATACCGGGGGCGGGAAACCATAGATGTTCCGGATTCCATCATTATGCCCGGTCTCGTCAACTCTCACACCCATGCGGCCATGACCTGCTTTCGCGGGATCGCCGACGATATGGAACTGATGGACTGGCTCAACGACTACATCTTTCCCGCTGAGGCCCGTAATGTCGATCCCGAATTGGCCTATTGGGGAAGTATGCTGGCCTGTGCGGAAATGATCAAATCGGGGACGACCACCTTCTCCGACATGTATATTTTTGAAGATGAGGCGGCCAAGGCGGCCAAGAAGGCCGGAATGCGGTGTCTTTTGGGGGAAGTGCTTTTCGATTTTCCCTCCCCCAATTTCAAAACGCCCACAGAAGGGTTAGACTATACCGAAAAGCTCATTCAGAAATGGGCCGACGATTCCCTGATCAACATCATGGTCGAACCCCACTCCCTTTACACCTGTTCCATGGACCTCCTGAAAGCATCAAAGGCTTTAGCCGACCGTTATAACGTTCCGTTGGCGACCCATTTTCTTGAAAACAAAGCCGAGGCGAAACGGCTGAAGGAAAAGTTCGGCCAAAGGGCGACCATATTCCTGCGGGATATCGGTCTGCTGGATGACCGTTTCATCGCGTTTCACGGCGTCATGATGGATGAGGAGGATATTCGTCTGTTTGCTGATCGTGGCTGCAAGGTCGTCTATAACCCCGAGAGCAATATGAAACTGGCCTCCGGGGTCGCTCCTGTCTCCACGATGTTGGAGCATGGAATCGTCGTCGGTTTGGGGACGGACGGATGCGCGAGCAACAACAATCTCGACATGTTCGAGGAGATGGACACGGCGGCCAAACTGGAAAAGTCCGCCCGCCTCGATCCCACGGTGATGTCCGCCCGTACCGTTATCCGGATGGCGACCTGCAACGGCGCAAAAACTTTGGGTCTGGATTCTATGGTCGGCACTCTGGAAGTGGGGAAAAAAGCGGATTTGTGCATCATCGATATGGACAAGCCCCACTTGACGCCGCTGTACAGCGAATACTCCCATCTGGTCTATGCGGTGAACGGCGCGGACGTGGATACGGTCCTCATCAACGGCCAAGTCGTCATGCGGAATCGAAAGCTTCTAACGATCGACGAGGATGATACCATGCGCCGGGTTCGGGAAATTGCGCTCCGCATCCGGCGGAGTCTGTCATCCTGACCTCCGCGGTCCGGCAGGGAAGAGGCGTACCGCCTCTTCCCTGCGTACTCGATATCCATCCTGTTGTCGGAATGCAACCGGTCAAGGCAAATGCCGTAGGATTGCCTGCNGGAGGCTACACGAGCGGCCGGCCGCCGTTCAGTTTTTCGTAGATCCGAATGTATTGGGCCACCATGTGATCAAGGCTGTAATGCTCGCGTGCCTCGCGCATGATCCGCCGGAGCTGCTTCTCGCGAATCACAAGCGGCATCNGGTGGAAGACTACGCTCTTTTCCAGCGCGTGCAAGAGCCCTCCGGCGTCGTAATCCCTGAAGAGAAATCCGTTGCCGACGTCTTGGGGAGCCCCGTCCGCCTTGATGCGCAATTCACGGATCTTGTCGTGGTAGCCCCCCGTATCCCGGTTGGTGGCCGTCGCCCCGAAGAGATTTCCGACCTGGTCGATCTGACCGCAGGGTTCATAGAGCGATGCTCCGAAGACGTCGCATGCGGCCGCGTATCCCAGGAGGGAGAGCTCTTCGCTGAAGGGCTGGCAGGTGATCCGGCCGCCGGAATTCCAGGCGATTCCACCCAGGATGTCCACATGCGTCCGGTCGTTTCCGATCCCGTCCGCAANGACGGCAATCTGCACCTCAGGATGTCGTTCCGTAAACGAAACGCAGATCTGTTCGAGGAGTTCGACCCCCTTCTGAAAGGGGTCGAGTCGCGAGGGCCAGAAATAGAGGAGGGCGTCCGGATTGACGGTCAACCCGGTACGTTGCTGGAACGCGATGAGATTATCCTGTTTCGCCTCCATGACGGGATCGTCCGGCCCATACTTCCGGACCAGCGCCTCGCAGTGCTCCGGATACATCTGCGATGAGGGTGCGTTGATGATCGCCCGGGCGGCGTCATGGGCGTACTTCTCCTTGACCTCCTGGCGGACACTCGCCGGCACCAGATCCCGATCCAGAAAATAGTCCTCCACGACCTCCCGGAGGAATTCTTTGCCTACGAAATTGATCAGGGTAGCATTTTTGATCGCCGTGGCCTGACAGTCGATGCATGTCTGTCCATTCATTTCTGAAAAATAGAGCCGGTCAGAGATGCTGCCGAGGCTGATCCCCCCTAAAAGATCCAGCGGAAGGCAGGCCGTGAAGACGTTGTGGACCGTATGAAGGATGGGCAAACCGGTGGCGCCCGCGTAGGCGGTAATTGCCCCACCGGCCATCCAGTCGTGGCTGTGAATGATCAACCTCCCCCCACTCCTCGCCCGCACCGTCTTAATGACGTTATTGACGATCTCCCTCTGGAATTCCACGGCTGTCATGATGGGATCGCCCGCATATGCGCTCATATTGTTGGCGAAAACAGCGGAGCTGATCAGGTGGATCTTGTCCGAATCGATCTTGTAGCGCACCTCCCGCCACTGAAGTTCATTCATCTGCGCCTCGCGCTGAAATCGTTTCTTCAGGTTGAGGATCGCCAGATGGACATCCAGACCCCGCTCGGTAAGCCCTTCGCAGAGGGCGGATACGACCTCACCTTGCCCCCCGCTTTTACCTGAAATGAACCGGGCAAGCGCCCCCATGTCCTCTGGCAGTCTTCCCGTCTCCGGAGAGATGATCAGGATGGCCGTCGTCTCTTTTTTTTTAAGGACCTCGAAACGCCGGATGACCGCTTCGAGATCGTCGATCTTGCGGGTGAGAACGTGCGTCGGGCGAGCGATGGAGTTGTCGTAGGGATTGAAGTATGCGTGCACCGCATGATCCTCGCCGATCCGCTCATGGAGAAAATAGACATGGTCGGAGGTCGTTAAGTGGCGCCATTGGGTCAGGTATTCACCTCCCGCACGCCTGGCCGCCGTTTCCATCCGTTCAATATCGCGGAAAAGCTCATACTGTGTTGGGTTGCCGAGCCAGCCGAACGTGTTCTTGCCGGCGTCCGCCCAGGAGGATGTGGCCAGCCCGTGGATGTTGAGGATCGGGCATACCGCATCCTTGAATCTCAGCGCAACCTCGGTCGGCGTCGCGGCCACGATGCTTTCGTGTTTTTGCAGGGCAGCAGGCAATCCGCGCCAGAATTCGAATATTCCGAGAGTGCTCCAGATATGCTCGCCGATGTGTTCGAAATCGTATCCCATCATCACCGCTTCGCCGTCAATTTGGGCGATGTACTTCGCATAGGTCTCCGGCGTGATCGGTGCGTGGGGAAAGCGAAAGGCGATATCGTCGCTTAACTCCCGGTTCCGAGGAATGACAATAAGTTTTGTGTCCCTTGCCCGGAAAACGGCGTTGGGGGAAATGGTCTGTCCTTTGTCGATAAACATGTCGTCCCGTTTTTCGCAGAGGATGGAGAGGTAGCCCATGTCGGCCACCGCATCCGCGATCGGGTTGTTGTACATCAGTTCGGTATTCCGGAAGGAGGTCGGAGTGATGCCGAAGAGCCTCTTCATCATTTCCTGATGGCGGGAGACCTGTTCCCGGAATTCCAGTTTTAGGGGATCTTCGAAGAGACTGGTCAGGGAGTGGTAGTAGGTCTCGTCAAGATATTCGACTTGGTCGTTCTTCTCGCCGGCATCCAGCAGTTCCTGGAGTGCCCTTATGACCTCCGGCTGGTAGAGCTCGGCCTGTTCCAGAAAGGTCCCAGACATGGACAAGGCGATTTTGAATGAAGGATAAGCGGCAATAAGTTTGGTGAACATCCGCGTAGCGGGGAGATAACACTTTTCCGCGACTTTGAGAAATATGTCCCTGTTCTTCTCATCCCAGAGGAATTTGCCCCGGTTTGGATGGAGCCGGAACGGCTGGTGAAGCTGAAAGTAAAATGTGGCAAGCGGCATATACAAACCCCGTCATATGATCCGACATTTCCCTTTTATATAGTTAAATATACATACAAAGTCAACAACCGTCTGTGACGGCTAATTCTCGGGATCTCTCATGATGGAAAACCGCGTTGTATAAAATGATAATTTTGGAGGTACGGTAACGATACACATTGTTTTAACTGATTCTGTATATCTCAGTTACGTAAAGGGATGCGATTTCCATTAATTTATTGGATTTGAGACACTCCGGTGGAACCAGGTCCATGACCCTCGAGTAAACATTTTCGATTAGAATTTCCCGGTCTTCATGCTTGCGACAAATACCGTAGAGTATTTTTTTACGTTCCTCCTTACTTAAACGTATCATTAAGCATTTGTTTGTCAAGATAGAACCGTTACTGGCGATTTTGGACAGGCGTTCCGCATGAGTGACGGAATCACCGAATGCCATAAGTCCGATTGCCGTTAACTCCGGTATTGATTCAAAATATTCTTGACCTTCGTCGATCCCGATGTTCATGAACAGGTCATTAAACCATCCCTTGCTGATTCTCCATTCATTGCTCAACTTCAACATGTTTTCCCTCAATTCGAGGGCACAGAGAATGGCATTCATAAGATAATTGGAATCAGTATTTTTGAGAAAATAACAGACCGTACCCTCACCGATATGTTTACCGTGGATGCCATTATATTTTTTAAACGTGCCTTCCATGNTTTTCAGGATCTTTTGGATCAGGNTGAAAGATTCTTCAGGTGGCAACTCGCCACAAGTCCTGACAAAATCTTGAAAATTCGCTACCAGAACCGACAAAGAAACGAGATAAGGTCCTTTCTTATCGGTTTTCCCCTGACCGTTCACGTCACATCCTGTTTTGCTTATCATCTCCGGATCATTTTTCTTGATATCAGGGAAACGCTCTTCGCACGATCCGTTGACTTTCAAAGACAGCAGTGAAACGATTTCCTTCATGGAATATCCCTCTTTTTTATACAGTTTAATTTTTTCGATTGTACCCAATACAGAATCCTGAAAATACCCAATCTTTTTTGCCTTAATAGACGGATCGTCCGGTTTTTTTACGATCGGTTGAGGAATCATTCCCATTTTTATATAATTATTCAGAGTGGCTCGCGATAGATCTGTCTTAGCCAGTAATGCAATACTACTGATTAAATCTGTTTTCTCCGGTTCAGGCATGATCAATCCTCCCTATTTAGACATTTCGTTATCAGCTGATCGGCTAAGAATATCATCTTTCAGATTAATATTTATACAATTTAATGGATGTCTGTCAAGATATTATTATACAGTCTAATACATTACAATAATATATTCGTTATTATTTAATATTTACTATTATATGAACAATACAACAATAAGTAATACTTTATTTATTTGTCAAGTCTTCTTTGCATTTGTTACCCTGGCCAATATGTGTTAATCATTTACCTATGGATCGCCACATTCTCCTCATTAACCCATGGATATATGATTTTACCGCATATGATCTCTGGTACAAACCGCTGGGGCTTCTTTCCATAGCTTCCCTTCTCCGAATCAATGGAGTCCGTATATCATGGATCGATTGTCTCGACCCGGATCATCCGGATATGTGCTGTGAGCCAAATGTCCGAATGCCAAAGAGAAAATCTTCCGGAGCGGGATCCTACGCGGCGGAACGAATCCCGAAGCCGCCGCCCCTGAAATCAATTCCTCGGAATTTCCATCGTTTTGGCATGACCCCGCGCGTTTTTCTCAACACGTTAAAACAGATCTCAAAACCCAACGTCATCATGATTACATCCATGATGACCTACTGGTATCCAGGTCTCTTTGACATGATCTCTCTTCTAAAGACGACCTATCCCGGCGTTCCGATTGTCTTAGGTGGAAATTACGTGACCCTCTGTCCGCGGCATGCATCTTTTTCCGGAGCGGATTTTTGCCTATCGGGACCGGGTGAACTATCCCTCCCTCGCCTTCTGAAAGATCTCTTGGGCATGGATATGCCTTTCCTACCCGATGTTCATGATCTCGATTCATACCCCTACCCTTCCTTCGATCTCATCCGTCAGCGGGATTGCATCCCGATCCTGACCTCCCGGGGCTGTCCATACCGTTGCAGTTATTGTGCTTCCCACCTTCTTACTGATCGGTTTCGCAGACGGGATCCCTTTCGTGTCGCAAATGAAATTGAATATTGGTATTCCCGATTTGGAATCAAAAACTTTTCCTTCTATGACGATGCTCTTCTGGTGAATTCTCAGGAAATGGCCATTCCTCTTTTGCATGAAATCATCCGGAGACGATTGCCGGTTCAATTCCACTGTCCGAACGGCCTTCATCTGCGCGAAATCACATCAGAGTTGAGCTCGCTTCTGTATAGAACCGGGTTCCGAACGATCCGTTTCGGATTTGAAACCTCCGATTTGATTCGGCAGAAGGAAACCGGAGGGAAGATCAACAACGATGAATTCAAGGAAGCCGTCCACCATTTGAGGCTTGCCGGTTATCGACAGCAGGATATCGGCGTCTATATCCTCTGCGGGCTCCCCGGACAATCGGCGGATGAGGTCCGGGAGAGCATCCGTTTTGTCCGCTCATCCGGGGCACGCCCGCTCCTGGCCGAATACTCGCCGATACCGGGATCGGATTTATGGGATGATGCCGTCGCATCTTCGCCTTATCCGATCGACACGGAGCCATTGTTCCAGAACAATACGCTTCTACCCTGCAAAAATGCCTCTCTAACCGATGGAATGTACCAGACCCTGAAACTCATGACGAGACTTACGCCTCAGACTGAAGACTCTTGACAGCCGGTGTTGATATCTGTATAGAAGGGGTAAGGATTACCATCCTTTTGGGGGCTTCTTCTTTGAAAGCAATCCCGATGATCGATTGTCTCATCCTTTGAAAGACGCCTTTGTACCGTTGACGACCGTCTTTGAAGATACTGGCAGACAAGGGATTTGTTTTAACCACCGGCCATTCCCGATTAAATGAACGATTGAGAGAGATGAAGTCCATGGTCTCATGCCTGTGGTGGGGGAAAATGATCCTGATTGGAATTTTTTCACTTTTTTTTCTCGTATTCGGCATCGAGACCCTGATCGGTGCCTTTCATCTCAAGAATCCTTTGGAGTTCATTATGTATTTTTTCTCCGCCAGTTTTATGATTCTGGTGAGTCTCGTCGGAATTCTGTATCCGGTATTTCAGATTCATGCCCATCTTAAAACGGGCAGGGTTAATCATGATAAGAAATAGTTCTTCCTCATATCTTCACGGACTCTTTGGCGGACGTCCGTTCAGTCCCGGCATCATGTTTTCCGCCCTGGGAATTTTTCTCCTCCTGCTTCTCCCTTCCCTACTTTTGGCTCAGGAGTTTGGGGAAAGGGTTCAAAGTTTGACATTCAAAAATGGCCTTCGGCTGCTGATGCTGGAAAGGCATCTTAGTCCTACAGTTGCTATTTATATCCGCTACCGGGCCGGGGCCGCGGATGAGGCGGACGGCAAGACGGGAACGGCACATCTGCTTGAACACATGATGTTTAAGGGAACCAGAACCATGGGAACCCGGGATTATATTCGAGAAGAGAAGATTCTCAACCGGATCGAGAAGATCGGAACCGCTCTGGATCGTGAAAAAATGAAAGGCAAAGCGGCCACTCCGGCCCTCCTTGCACGCCTCACCGCTCAATTAAAAACACTTCAGAAAGAACAGCGGCGACTCACCCTCTCAAATGAGATCGACCGTCTGTACACGGAAAACGGTGCCGTCGGCCTGAACGCCTCCACGGGGCAGGACCTTACCACGTATCAAGTCAGTATCCCCGCAAACCGAATCGAACTCTGGGCCAGAATCGAGTCCGACCGCATGGTTCATCCCGTATTTCGCGAATTTTATACCGAGCGGGATGTCGTGATGGAGGAGAGGAGACAACGCTCCGAATCGGATCCGGATGGAAAACTTCTTGAAACCTTTCTCGCTACAGCTTTTCTCGCCCATCCCTATCGGAGACCGATTCTGGGATGGCCGTCGGATATGAGATACCTCGATATGGACTACATGAAAAGTTTTTATAAAAAAACTCACGCCCCGAACAACACGGTTATTGCCATTGTCGGGGATATCCAACCCTCTGCCGTTCGTAAGATCGTGGAGAAATACTTCAGCCGGATTCCCCCGCAGAAGCTTTCTCCTTCATTGATCACGGAAGAACCCCGCCAATCCGGAGAAAGGCGGGCCGATGTGGTCTTTGCCGCCGAACCGCAGATGATCATAGGCTACCACAAACCGCCCCCTCCTGAATTTGTGGATCACGTCTTCGACGTCATCGAATCCATCCTGACCAGGGGACGGACATCGCGGCTTTTTAAAGTACTTGTTGATGAAAAGCGTATTGCGGAAAACATTCAGGCGGCAAACGGTCTGCCGGGGGCGCGCTATCCGAATCAGTTCGCCTTGTTTGCAACGCCGCGCCACCCCCATGGATGCGCCGAACTGGAACAGGCGATTGATCAGGAAATCGAAAAGCTCACGCGAGAACCCGTTTCAAGTACAGAACTGGAAAAGGCGAAAAATCAGATCCGGGCGGATTTTATCCGGGGGCTCGATTCCAATGCAGGTCTTGCCGGTATGCTCTCCTATTACGAGGCGCTGCTCGGAGATTTTCACTACCTGATCGACTATACCGCTACAATAGACCGGATCACGCCGGAGGATATCCTCCATGCGGCACAAACTTATCTGACGAAGGGAAACAGGACAGTCGCCACGCTGGTCAACAGCCATTGAACTATATTGAACCATGACGCACAAACCCATTTTCAAGAATCAATCGTTCCAGATTCTGGTCATCTCGCTGGGGATGATCTGGCTGCTGGCCTGTACCGGAGAGGTCTTGGCTATGGCCCTCCCGCCCATCCCCGACCCGGACCGCATTCACTATAAGCCCCTTTCCTTTGAACCACCCCCTGTGGAGCGCGTGCTTCTCGGCAACGGGCTGTGCCTCTTCATCCTTCCCGACAAGGAAC
>JGI20214J51088_10003414_pt1 | contig 10447 bp, 7 predicted proteins | sample WetSurMetagenome_FD_51088 | JGI IMG/M metagenome (IMG submission 51088) | reverse complement strand
CTCCTCGCTTTGTGCGGGGAATTTATCTTTAATATAGTTTTCAATGGCCACGGAACCGTTAAAAATGTAATTCAACGGATTATTTATCTCATGCGCTACGCCGGCAGTAAGGATACCAAGTGAAGCCATCTTTTCCGTTTCAATAAGCTGGCTTTGTGCTTCTTCAAGCTTTTTAAGTGTCAATTCAAGCCGCTCTCTCTGATTGTTCAATTCAATGTTTGTTTCTTTAAGATCACTGTTGGCTGTAGCAAGTTCTTCAGTGCGTTCTTTGACGAGATCCTCAAGCCGCTGGTTATATTCTAATAATTTGTCTTCAAGAATTTTACGATCTGTAATATCTACTGTGGTTAAAATTGAATGAGGTTCATCGTCTATTAATATCGGCTTTATCGACATCATTGCATAAACTTGTTCCTTAATAGGAGTTGTAAAGCCAACTTCCATATTTGTAATCTCTCCATTAGAATAATACGACTTGTAGAAATTATCGCGGTCTTTTTCATTCATTATAAAACCAATATCATTAAATGATTTGCCCCGGATATCTTCAAGCCTAAGATTAAACTTTTTAAGAAAGGCGTTATTTGCCAAAGAGTAATGCTCGTTTTTATCGATGATGTTAATTGAATAAGGAACCATATCTACCATCGTTCTGAACAGTGCTTCACTTTCTTTGAGCTTATTTTCAAGGATTTTTCTTTCTGTTATATCTATTACTGTCACCAGCATTGTTTTATTATTGGCTATATCCACAAAGCTTATGTTGAGAATAACGTTACTTATTTTTCCTGTTCTGTCGGTTACTCTTGTTTCGTAGTTTTTCAGGAATCCGGTGTTCTGAAGCTCTTTCAAAACCTCTTCATTGTTATCAATTCTAAAACCGACCTCTTCCGTGGTCTTCCCTGTCAGTTCTTCTTTTGAATATCCGGTGTTTCCTGTAAAAACATTATTGGTCAAAATAATGCGTCCATCCATTCCAATAAGGATAATTGAAAAAGGGTTTGAATCAACCAGTGTTTTGAATAGTTCATTACTTTCCCTGAGTTCATTCTCAGCGTTGATCCTTTCGGAGATATCATAAATAATTCCCCTGATACCGGAAGGTTTACCGTCTTCAATTATTGCACTTGAATGTACTTCAACAGGGAACAGACTGCCATCCTTTCTCCTTCCGGTATATTTGTTACCGTGAGATGGGATACCCCCTTTAACCGTTTGGTAATTAAAAAAAAGTCGTTCTTGATCCTCTTCTGATATTAAATCGGCAAGTTCCAGCCCTTTTTTGATTTCTTCAATTGAGTATCCAAACATATCAATTCCAGCCTTGTTGAAGTATGTCAGAGACTTGTTGCTATCGGCTTCATATACCGTTTGAGGCAGCATGTGAGCCATCTCCCTGTACCCCTTCTCACTCTTATAAAGCGCCGATTCTGCTTCTGCTCTCTTTTTATTTTCAGTTTCAGCTCTTTCCAGTGCGTTATTATTTATCCTGTAAATGTTATACCCGATAAAGCCCACAAAGGCTAATGATACAGACACATCAATAAAATAGTCGCGCACCTCTTCCCCGGTTATACCAACCTTTATTTTAAAAATATAGAGAAAGATAGCCAGAACCACTATGTTTATAAGAGGGTATATGAGTAATATAATATATCTTCGTTTTACAAGCAGGGGAATTATTGAAAGCACTGCAAAAATATAAACAATAGTGTCGAACCTTGTAAGAATAGTGTCCCTCGACATGAACATTACTGCCCACATTGTAATCATAAGTATCGGTGGTATGAGGCTCGCTGCAGCATTGTAATAACCTTTTAGAAGAATGATGAAGCATACAATAACTGACAGAAATAAAAATATCTGAGGTAGAAGGATTTTAATATGAGACGGATCATTGCGAATAGTCACCGGGTGAAAAAACATCCTGTTGAGGATGAGAAAGCCAACAAAAACTATCAGTACTAAGCAAAGATAATAAGTGAATTTTATTCTCTGCTGCTCAATGAAACCTTCTCTATCGTATTTTCTTAAAAGTTTAGAGAATCCGTCAAAATATATTTTGTCTGCCATTTACCCTCGAATATGCATTGGTTCATTTGCCTAGCTATAAGTACACTAAAATACAAAAAATCCCGGGTTTAGCTGATTGTGGCAGGTAATTATCTAAAAACTAAATCATTCATGAACCGATATCTTTAATTCTATTCATAATCGCCTAACCGGGGATAGCCGTACTCGTCATATGAGATTGGGATTGAAGTGGTAGTTGTACTTAAAAGGCTGAGTGTCCCATCGGACTTCATAACATAGTAATTTTGCGTAACATCAGTATAGTTGTTTTCTGAAAAAGCTCTGTAGAATGCACCTATAAGGTAATACCTGCCTTTAAACGGATTTGAACTGTTGTCATAGTTCTCAAATAATGTTTCAGACACTGATAGAATTTTTCCACTGCCATCCCTGTAATTTTTTACAATTTTTATCAGGTTATCGTTTTCTTTATACAACACCCTGAGGGTATCTCCGTCTGAATTCTTTTCAAAAATGGCATCTCCATTATAAGCATAGGTTACCTCGTATCCGTCGCGTCTTGTAAACCGGGCAATATTACCTTCGGAATTCAATTCATAGATTGTTGGATTTTCGGTTACATCTCCTGAAAAATAACTGAATGCCGGCTTTGTATAAACATTTACTATTTTTTCTTTATAAATAAGGCTATCATAAACATCCTGGGAGTAGACATAAATTGCCACGTCTGTAGCACCGTTAGTTTGCTTAAAACCCCCTGAAACCTTAGTAACGAGACCGTTCGTATACTCGTAAGAGCATAATGTTTTGAATGGTTCATTTGCAGTATAACCTAACTGGGAATAAGGAAACCTGAGATCATGTGCAAAATCCAGGTATTCTATGGAAGTATTTTTAAGATATCTTTCAGGTTCATCAATTGTGGCGCTACATCCTGCCAGGAGAATTGCTGTAGCTAAAAGTAATAAGTGTTTCTTCATTCTTAAAATTGGTGATAAATAAATTATACATCACCTGTATTCAAAGGCAATCCCAGCTTTTAAAAAATTTCCCCCAAAAAATAACAACGGGTGTAAATATATCAATTTTATTTCTTAAAAATCATAAAGTCAATAAAAGTCATTAAATATCTGCCATGTAAGGCATCTGTTAATATAAATCTTATTCTGCGATACAGTTTAAAACATTTACTCACCAATTATTTTAACCAGCACTCTTTTACGTCGTTTGCCATCATACTCACCATAGAATATCTGTTCCCATGGTCCAAAATCGAAGTGCCCGTTCGTTACTGCCACAACAACCTCACGGCCCATCAGCTGGCGTTTCATGTGAGCATCGGCATTATCCTCAAAACCATTATGCCTGTATTGTGAGTGTGGCTTTTCAGGAGCAAGCTTCTCGAGCCATACCTCAAAGTCGGAGTGAAGTCCGCCTTCATCATCATTGATAAAGACTGAAGCAGTGATGTGCATAGCATTCACCAGACACAGCCCTTCGCGGATACCACTCTCTGCCAGGCATATTTCAACATCTCGTGTAATATTTATATATTCTCTCCGTTTTGAGGTCTCAAACCAGAGCTCTTTCCTGAACGATTTCATTGTCTAGGTTAGTTTCATGTCTTTGATAATATTATCAATGCGTGCCTCAAGCCTCTTATCTGTGGCATCGAATTCGGAAACAGTGGTAAGTGGCATGTTGACGCTGAAGTAAAATTTAATCTTTGGTTCTGTGCCCGATGGTCTTACAGATATTTTAGAACCATCTGAAAGAAAGAACTGCAGAACATTTGATTTCTGAAGTTCAAGCGGTGTCTTTTTGCCTGTAGACATATCTGTTGAGGTGAGTCTCTGCCAGTCGAATATCTTTATTACTTTGCTGCCTGCAATTTCAGTAGGAGGGGTAGAGCGATAATTGTCCATCATCTTACTTATTTCTACGGCACCCTCAGGTCCTTTTCTTACAACATTAATAAGTTTTTCTTTATAGAGACCGTATTCGGCATAAATGTCAAGAAGAAGATCCCACATTGTCTTTCCATGATCGCGTGCCCATGCGGCAGTCTCAGCAAAGAGACAACATGATGACACCCCATCTTTATCACGCACATAGTCTCCGGGGAGAAAGCCGAAACTCTCTTCGCCCCCGCCAATATACTTCTTCTTCCCCTCAAGCTCCCTGATAAGCGCTGCAAAAAATTTGAATCCGGTGAGCACTTTATAGCACTCAACGCCCTGTTTTGCTGCTATAGCATCAAAAAGATCAGAGGTAACAATAGTGTTTATTATATATTCATTCCCTTTCAGCTCTTTGCGTTGTTTTTTCTGTGTAAGGATGTACCATATAAGTATGGCTCCTGTCTGATTTCCATTTAGAAGGATAAACTCACCTGAAGGTTTCCTGATTGCTATTCCAAGTCTGTCGGCATCGGGGTCAGTCGCCATCACTATCTCAGCACCTTTTTGTTTTGCCAGGTCAATAGCCATCGCAAGTGCAGATGGTTCTTCCGGGTTCGGTGATTTTATCGTAGGGAAATTTCCGTCGGTTATACATTGCTCCTTTACAGTGTTAACGTTTGTGAACCCGTACATTTTAAGGGCTTCAGGGACCATTTTGTAACCGGTGCCATGAAGCGGAGTATAAACAATACCTATGTCTGAGTTTCTTTTTATTGCTTCCGGATTTATTGTCAGAGCTTTTACCTGGGCCAGATATTTTTTATCTGTCTCATCACCCAGCATTGTAATTTTTGAAGGGTCGCCTCCGCTTTTTATCTCCCTGACAGAGGTGATTTTTCTTACCTCATCTATTATTCCGGTGTCGTGCGGAGCAACCACCTGGCCACCATCATTCCATGAAACTTTGTAACCATTGTATTCTTTGGGATTATGAGATGCAGTGATGATAACACCTGCATCGCAATTGTAAAGACGTATGGCGAAAGATAGCTCCGGTGTGGGGCGGAGTGACTCAAAGAGAAATACCCTGAACCCGTTTGCTGTAAAGATATCAGCTGCTACTTTTGCAAAATAACTGCTGTTGTTACGGCAGTCGTAAGCTATTGCCACTTTTATATTCTTTTTATCCGCTGCCTGTTTTAGCAGGTAGTTTGACAGTCCTTGTGTGGCCATACCAAGAGTGTACCGATTCATGCGATTGGTGCCGGCACCCATAATGCCGCGCAGACCTCCGGTTCCAAACTCAAGGTCCTGATAAAATGCATCTATCAGTGTTTTTTCATCGCTTTCGAGCATTGTTTTTACTTCCTGACGTGTTGCCTCGTCAAATTCATTACCAAGCCACTGCTCAGCTTTTTTTCTGATATCGTTAATGTCAACCATTGCTTTTGCTTAGTTTAGATATACATTTTAACATACTCTCTCTCCAGTACGGAATAGAGAGATTATATGTTTCTTTTATTTTCTTTTTATTAAGTACACTGTACTGAGGCCTCACCGCACGCGATGGATGCTCATTTGTAATGATCGGTTTTACACTACATGAAGAGCCCACGGCTTTAATTATTTCGGTGGCAAAATCATACCAGCTGCATACACCCTCATTTGAGTAGTTGAAAATCCCTGGTGAAAATTCATGCCTGTTACGTATTACGCCGCTTATTATTTCCATTATCGCCGAAGCAAGGTCTGCAGCATAGGTGGGTGTGCCTGCCTGATCAAAGACTACCTCTGCAGCATCTGATGACCCGGCTTTCTTCATTATTGTCTTTACGAAGTTATTACCGAATGATGAATAGAGCCATGCAGTTCTTAAAATAATTGTATACGGATGTTTTAGCGCGGCTTCTTCACCTGAAAGCTTTGAACGGCCATAGACTGTTAGGGGGTTAGGTGTATCTTCTTCTGTATAAGGAGTGTTTTTTGTCCCGTCAAAGACATAGTCAGTTGAAATATGAATTAAACGGCAGTCGGATCCTGCAACAGCTTTGACTATGTTATGCACTCCGGTGGCATTTATTTTAGAGGCTGCATCTGCATCATCTTCTGCTTTTTCAACGGCAGTATACGCAGCACAGTTTATTATCCAGTCAGGAGCAGCATTTTTTATAAATGATTCCGCTTGAGTGGGGTTAGTGATATCAAGTTCTTCAAAGTCAGTGAAAATGAAAGTATATCCACTGAAGCGGGAGGATAGCTCTCTGAGTTCGCTTCCAAGCTGACCTGATGCACCTGTTATTAGTATTGTTGACATTTTCAGTAGGTAAAGTTATGTTTTGAGTCTGCGAATGGAGGATTGAGCCTGTCTTTTGCACTTAGAATCTCATCGCCGTTTTTTATTTTCCAGTCTATTCCCAAGAAAGGGTCGAGTGCAAAGATTCCGCTCTCAGCCTGTGGCGTATAATATTTATCGCATTTGTATATAACTATTGCTTTATCGCTTAATACAGAAAACCCGTGGGCGAATCCTTTAGGAATGAAAAGCTGGTGCTTGTTGGAAGAGTTAAGGGTAATGCCATACCATTTACCAAACGTAGGAGATCCTTTTCTCAGGTCGAGTGCCACATCATAAATTTCACCTACTATAACTCTTACAAGTTTTGCCTGTGCATAAGGAGTGTTCTGTAAGTGTAATCCGCGTATCACGCCATATTCTGAACACGATTCGTTATCCTGTACCGGATTAAATTCCACTCCTTCTAAAGAAAAATCATTATGATTGAAACTTTCAAAGAAATAGCCCCTATCATCACTGAAAACTTTTGGTTCAACAATTACCAAACCCGGAAGGCCTGTCTCTGTAAGCTTTATTATTCCCATCTCTTATTCCTCGTTAGCAATTTTAATCAGGTACTGTCCATATTGACTTTTGGCAACAGGAGTGGCAATATTTAGGAGTTGCTCTTTATTAATGAATCCCCGTTTATATGCTATCTCCTCAATGCATGAAGCTTTAAGACCCTGTCTTTGTTCAAGTGTAGCTATAAAATTCGATGCCTGTAGAAGGCTGTCGTATGTTCCGGTGTCAAGCCAGGCCATGCCGCGACCGAGCAACTTAACATTAAGAAGTCCTTCGCTGAGATAAAGCCTGTTCAGGTCAGTTATCTCAAGTTCGCCTCTGGCTGATGGTTTAAGACTCTTTGCTCTTTTTACAACTGTATTATCATAAAAATAGAGCCCGGTAATAGCATATTTTGACTTTGGCATGGCGGGTTTTTCCTCAACACTCGTCACCTTGCCACTATCGTCAAAACCAACAACACCATAGCGTTCAGGATCATTAACGGCGTACCCGAAAACAGTAGCTCCTTCTTTCACAAGCGATGCATCGTTTAGCGCCTTACCAAAGCCATGACCATAGAAAATGTTATCGCCAAGGATCATACATATATTATCACCTCCGATAAATTCCTCACCTATTATAAATGCCTGTGCCAGACCGTCGGGTGATGGTTGTTCCCTGTAAGAAAAGCGCATCCCTATTTTTGAACCGTCACCAAGCAGTGCAATAAATCCGGGCAGATCCCGTGGTGTTGAAATAATTAGGATATCCCTGATGCCAGCAAGCATAAGAACAGACAGGGGATAGTAAATCATAGGCTTGTCATATACCGGGAGCAGCTGTTTTGAAATTGCGTCTGTTATTGGATGCAACCTTGTACCAGCACCTCCCGCGAGAATAATTCCTTTCATTTCAGTTTGGTTATTTATTTAAAATGATCCTTATTAGTTAAGTCGCCTGCCGATACCGTAGTATTCAAATCCCATTCTTCTTAACTCCAGTGGATCATATATATTACGTCCGTCAAATACGACCATTCTTTTAAGTCTTTTGCTTACTTCTTCCCAGTCGGGAAGCCTGAATTCTGCCCATTCAGTAACTAATAACAGTGCATCGGCTCCTGTGGCTGCATCGTATGGGTCTGTGGCAAAATAGACTTTATTGCCCAGCCTGGCTTTTGCTTCTGGCATACCTGCGGGGTCATAGGCTCTGACTTTGGCGCCCGATTCAAGCAGGAGCTTTATAATGACCATTGATGGAGACTCCCTTGTATCGTCTGTCTGTGGTTTAAATGAAAGGCCCCATATAGAGAAAGTAAGACCTTTGATATCGTTGTTGAAATGCTCCATAATTTTCTTGAACAATATTGTTTTCTGGAGTTCGTTGGTATACTCAACAGCCTTGATTACATTCGGGCAGTAGCCTTTTTCTTCAGCAGTATGTATCAGCGCCTTTGTGTCTTTAGGAAAGCACGACCCCCCATAGCCTATGCCCGGGTACAGAAACTTATTGCCTATGCGTGAGTCGCTCCCAATACCTTTTCTGACAAGGTTGATATCTGCGCCAAGGATGTCGCACAGGTTGGCAATCTCGTTAATAAAGCTTATTCTTGTGGCAAGCATGGCATTTGCTGCATATTTGGTAAGCTCGGCTGAGGCAATATCCATGAAAAGAATAGGATGCTGGTTGAGGATAAATGGTTTATATAACCTGCGCATTATATCCTCTGCATCATCTGAGTCGGTACCGATAACAATACGTTCAGGCCTGAGAAAATCATCAATTGCATCGCCTTCTTTCAGAAACTCGGGGTTAGAGGCAACATCAAAATAAATTTCTTCATGCCTCTTATCAATTTCATCCTGCACAATCTGGCGTATAAGTTCTGATGTGCCTACCGGGACAGTACTTTTTGTTACAATAACAACATATTCTTTCAGCTTTTGTCCTATCTCGTGTGCAACATCAAACACGCTTGACAGGTCAGCACCGCCGTCTTCCAGCGGTGGTGTTCCTACAGCAATAAATACAGCTTCACAGTCGTTTAATCCTTTTTCAAGTTCAGTTGTAAAAAAAATCCTGCTCTTCTCGGCATTGCGCCTTATCATAGTTTCCAGTCCAGGTTCATAAATAGGTGGCTGAGCCATCTTTAGCTTATTTATTTTCTCACTGTCGATGTCTACACAGGTTACCGTTACCCCGGTCTCAGCAAAGCATGTTCCTGTTACCAACCCCACATAACCTGCTCCAACAACTGTAATTTTCATAGTTTTTTTCTTGAAGATATAAATGCAAAAATATGAAAAACTATTGATCTCCGAAATGACACCCTGTCTGCCATAGTCATCTGGTTCTAAAAACACTGAAAGTGCGCTGATTGTTAGGTTAGTAAATAATAAAATGATATCTTTGCAGGCAATTTTTTTACAGCATAATGTCTAACTTATTAATTTTTAATTAATTAATTACCATGAGTGAAAATGAAGAAAAGGCCCTGAACCATGAAGGGCAGTTTGACGAGACAGAAAAAACCATTGACGAATCATCTCCTGTCGCTACCGAGCCTGTCGTTACCGAGCCTGTCGTTACCGAGTCTGTTGTCACCGAGTCTGCCGGTATTGAAGTAGAGGAAGACAAACCTATTATCAAGGAGAAAAAAGAAAAGAAAACAAAAGCTGAAGAGCATGCAGGAGAGCCTGCGACAGCTGTTTCACTTGAAGATTTTGACTGGGACGCTTATGAACATGACGGCTTTGTAGCAAAGTCCATTCTTGATAAGCAGAAAGAAATGTACGAAAACACTTTATCAACAGTTGCTGTTGATGAGGTAGTTGAAGGAACTGTTATCTCAATGAACAGCCGTGAGGTTGTAATAAACATCGGGCAGAAGTCTGAAGGCGTTGTAAGTCTTAACGAATTCCGCTATAACCCGGGACTGAAGGTTGGCGATAAAGTTGAGGTTTATGTTGAGAGTCAGGAAGACAAGAAGGGACAGTTGGTTCTTTCACACAAAAAGGCACGTGCCTATAACTCATGGGATAGAGTTAATTCGGCACTTGAGAACAACGAAATTATTACAGGCTACATCAAATGCCGTACTAAAGGCGGTATGATTGTTGATGTATTTGGAATCGAATCATTCCTGCCTGGTTCGCAGATAGATGTTAAACCTATCAGGGATTACGATGTTTACGTTGGCAAGACAATGGAATTCAAAGTTGTTAAGATCAATCAGGAATTCAAAAACGTTGTTGTATCTCATAAGGCTCTTATCGAAGCTGAACTTGAACAGCAGAAGAAAGAGATTATTTCAAAACTTGAAAAAGGACAGGTTCTTGAAGGAACAGTTAAAAATATTACATCATACGGAGTATTCATTGACCTTGGTGGTGTTGATGGCCTTATACATATTACAGACCTTTCATGGGGCAGGGTTAACCATCCTGAAGAAATTGTTCAGCTTGACCAGAAACTTAATGTTGTTATTCTCGATTTTGATGATGACAAAAAGCGTATAGCACTTGGTCTCAAACAACTTACTTCTCATCCATGGGATTCACTTGATGCTAATCTTAAGGTTGGTGACAAGGTTAAAGGAAAGGTTGTAGTTATGGCTGATTACGGAGCATTTGTTGAAATAGCTACAGGCGTTGAAGGCCTTATACACGTT
>JGI20214J51088_10003413_pt1 | contig 10447 bp, 14 predicted proteins | sample WetSurMetagenome_FD_51088 | JGI IMG/M metagenome (IMG submission 51088) | reverse complement strand
AAAGTCAGCTAAACAAATACTGGTTAATAATTACAGTAGCGATTTTTGTTGGCTCATATATCTTTATAAAACCCGGTCAAATTTATCATTCAGTAATGAGACTTTACATTGGACAAAGAGCAGATGTGTACAAGGATTTAGTGCACTTCTCTGAGAAGAGTATAAATAATTTCCTCAATATAGCTTATCGTTAACTGTATTTCACTGAAAGAAATTTGATTGCTTACGGAAAAGAAGACTCAGATGGCATAGGGAGTAATCTGCGGATGATTACTGCGACTTCCTCTGCNGCCAGCAANCATTCTTTACTAAGAGAAAGCGAGATGTCCCGCGATTTTGGCTGAATCCCAACAAAAGCAACCTTCGCACCGCATCTGCGTTGGATTTCTGCGGCCACTTCCAGAGCGGGGATCGTATGGGTCGTAAACAAACCCTGTTCGACTTTATCAGATGAAAGCACCTTCCATGTTCCTGGTTTTTCATGCAGTTCTGCTGCATCAATAATGAGAAGATGGGTCGGACGGGCTGCACATGCAGGGGCTACATATACCTCAGGAGTCATATGCCCCTCAAACACCTGCAACCTCTCATGAGAAGAGGGTTTGAGGAGACGAACGACTCGTAAACCTATGCCATCGTCAGCACGAAGCTCATTNCCCATTCCGATAATCACCACAACTTTTGCATCCTTAAGAAAAGAAGCAAGTTTATTTAACAATCGCCTCGCCTTTCTTGTAATGAGCAAGTTCAAACTCAGATGTCATCTCTATTGCGTCTTTGGGACAGGTTTCCGCGCATTGCGCACAAAAAGTGCAATAGTCCAGATCGAACACTGGTCTCTTTTTTCCATCTATCTCATGCATGGTACACGCCCAGGACGGGCAGTCACGAGCACACAGGCCGCAGCTGATACAGCGATCAAGGTAGAACTTCATTTTCCCTCGTAGCGTGTCAGGTTGAGTGAGTCGTTCCTTTGGATACAGGACTGTTACCGGTTTTTTAAAGATGAACCCGACGATCTTTGGCAACATCTTCCCAGGCACTTTCATTTTAGATGCCTCCTAGGAATCTTACTATGATTGCAATAAAGATCTGAATCAACGCTAGGGGGATGAGCCATTTGTAAGCAAGGCTTATCATCTGATCAGTCCTGATACGGGCGACTGCGGATTTGATGAGGATCAGTAAGAATATGACAAAAAGTGTTTTAAGTAAGAAGACCAGGGCACCGATGATCCAAGAAAGATATATTGGGTCTGTGGCTAGCAACGGCATAGGACCGCCAAGGAAGATAACCGCAAGCAGCCCAGATCCAACAACCATCTCTGCATCACGGGCGAGACGGAATAACGCAAGACGCCGGCCTGAGTATTCGACCAGGGGGCCTGCGACAATCTCGGTTTCTGCTTCAGGGATATCAAACGGAAGACGCTCAAGCTTGCCTTGTAAAGATATCAGTCCGATGACAAACCCGAGTAGCGACACGATCAGAACCAGCGGATGGGTCGCTTCGAAATTCACGATATTGGACATCTGCCAGGATCCTTGTATCAACGCTGGTGTAAGGAGTGCTAAAAAGAAGGGGATTTCATAGGAAAACAGTAAGGACGCTACCCTCATTCCTCCTTTCTGACCAAAGACATTCCCTGAGTACCATCCACCAAGAAACATCGCAAGGGTGGGGATCGTCAGCAGATACAACACCACGATGAGATCGCCGTTGAAGCTATGCAAACCAGTGGAGGCAACAATCGGTAGATACAGGAAAGCAGCAAAGATCGATGCTAACCCGACAAGGGGTGCTGCGGTGAACATGAAACGCTCAGCTTTTTCAGGCACAATATCTTCTTTTGCCGCAAGCTTTACCAGATCGGCGAACGGCTGCAGGAATGGTGGTCCCACCCGTCGTTGCATACGCGCGTAAACCTTCCGGTCAAGATACTCTGTAAACAGGCTGAATGCAAACAGGAATAGAAATCCCGGGAAAATAAATAAATATATCAAGGTAAGGAATGTGTTCATGCTTTCCACCCCTTTTCCGCGTACCATTTAATGCCATATTTTCGTAGGTGATCACCGTCAATAAGCGACCCTGGCTCATCTTTTCCATCTTTTAAGAGCAACACCCGATCCATGCATCCCATGCAGGGGTCGATCGCTGCCACAATAATCGGGACATCAGCTAGATAGGTTCCTTTCAGCATCTCTGCCACGGCAGGAAGGTTAGCCAATGTCGGGGTACGCACTTTGTAACGCTCCGGTTTTTCGGTTCCGTTCGAATGGAGATAATGGATGTCTTCCCCACGCGGTGCTTCCGTGTGACTGATTGCTTCGCCTTCCGGTATCTTTCGCGGTACTTTTACGACGATATCTCCTGCGGGGAGATGCTCCATGAGGTAGCGGACAATCTTGATGCTTTCAAAGATTTCAAGCACACGGACGACCACCCGTCCAAGCACATCGCAGGTGTCGGTCGTAATCACCTCGAAAGGTGTGTCAAGATACGATGCATATGGGTCGTCTTTCCTGATATCGACCGTGATCCCTGATGCACGTACTGTTGGTCCGACCGCTGAATATCTTAAGGCAAATTTTGGTGTAAGGATCCCAACGTTCTCAGCCCTGGCGAGAATTGTTTTTTCATTCAACGCGACTTCTTTGTAGTATTCTGCTCTTTTTTCAAGATAATCCATTCCTTCGAGGACTTTTTTGCGGTGTTCTTCGCTGACATCCCTGCGTACACCACCAATGGTGTTCATCGCGTAGTTGACCCGATTACCTGAGATCATCTCAAGGAGGTCTTGGACTACTTCTCGGTCCTGCCAGGTGTACATGAACAACGTATCAAAACCGATCTCATGACCCGCGACACCAAGCCAGAGAAAATGGCTGTGGAGACGTTCCAACTCCAAAAACAAGGTCCGTATATATTCTGCTCGTTTCGGAATCTGGATACCTAGGACGTCTTCGACGTTCTGGGTGAAGTTCACCACATGGGCATAGGAGCAAATACCACAGATACGTTCCACGAGATACAGATTTTGNGTATAGGTTCTGCTTTCCATGAGCTTTTCGATACCTCGATGGGTGTATCCGATGCGGATATCAACGTCCACCACCCGTTCACCATCAAGGGTTATGGTGAAATTCTCTGGTTCTTTTAACGCGGGATGTTGAGGACCTATCGGGAGTTTTACTCGGCTCATTATTCCTCACTCTCCTGTGGGGGTTTCCAGTCTTTTCGCAACGGATAGCCGCCGACCCAATCGTCAGGCAGTACGAGTCGTCGGAGATCAGGATGTCCCTTAGGAACAATCCCTAGGATGTCATTTAATTCTCGTTCGTAGAGTATAGCACCAGGGAATATCTTGACAATGCTCTCAACGGTCGGATCATCTTTTGGGCATGATGTGCGTATTGTGATGACGACTCCNTTTAGCATGAAATGGTAAAGGATTTCTATGTCAGAACCTGTGTCTCGCGCGGTGATCGTTGAAAGATGCTGGATGTTCAGCTCACTGGAAAGGATGTTGACNGTTTTTATCAGATCATTCCGTGGGACTGTGACAAAAATACGTCGGGATCTTTTCACTTGGACAGGTAATCCTTTGAGCACTTGTATGATGAGTTCTTCGGTTGTTGTCATGGGTTCCCTCCTTTGTTTATCGCCGCAAGCAGTTTGATCAGGCCATCTGCGATCGCATCTGGTCGTGGTGGGCAGCCAGGGATATAGGCGTTCACCGGGATCACCGTGTCAACCCCTCCTTCGACACAATACGCTCCTTTGTATATTCCGCCTGATGAGCCGCATTGTCCGACGACAACGACGAACTTCGGCTCCGGCATTTGATCATAGACCCGTAATAATCGTTCCTTCATTTGTTTGGTGACAGGACCGGTGCAAATCAATACGTCAGCATGTCGCGGGGAGCCTTTCAGTAGAACACCAAATCGTTCGGCGTCTAACCGAGGGATCAAAGCTGCTAAAATCTCAATGTCGCATCCGTTGCATGAGCCGCAGTTCATGTGAAGGATCCAGGGTGATTTCACCCGAGCCCATTTTACTAATCCTTTAATCATGGTCTCGGCCTCCGACAAACAAAGCAAACGCAGTTAGAGTCATCACGCCTATGAGAAGACAGCCGAGCAGTGCTGCCTGGCCAAGTGGTGCTGTCGCAATCAGCAGTGCACCAACGTGTAGAACCGTGAAGATGAAGGCGACATGGAAGAAATTATATGACTGCTGGGTTTTTCCACCAGGATAGTCTTCACCGCAGGCATAATTTTTCAGCTTATATTTTGCTTTGGTGTATTTCGGCCCTAACGTCCCTGTAAAAGCATAGAGAATATACACGACCAGAAGCATGAGCAGAAACGTAACAACTGGGTAGAATAATGTTTCAATCATGGTCTAGACACCTCCGAGGCTCATCAAGATATCAACTGCAGGCTTGACTGCTTTTAGCCCAAGCTCCGGCCAGATACCAAGGATAATGGTTAACGCAGCGAGGATGCCGATGGCAAGAAGCATAGCAAAGGACGGATCGCGTGCCTTGGAGACTCCTTTACGCTCCGCAGGAAGATACATCGTTTTAATGATCGGGAGATAGTAACCAAGGGAGAGTAGTGCGTTGAGTAGCGCTATTACCGCTATCGCAATACCCCACCATCCGATGAAACCAAAGGTAAGGATGCTTCCGCTGAACACCATCCATTCGCTCATGAATCCGCTGAGTGGGGGAACACCCGCTAGAGCAAGAAGAGAGAGTGCAAAGGCAAACCCGGTGACCTTCATTGACAGACCGATGCCTTCCATCTCGTCAAGATAACGAGTGCCAAGCTGATGGATCATTGCCCCGGCGCATAAAAAGGCAAGCCCTTTCATGAACGCATGGGTCATGATGTGGAAAAGCCCGCCCTCATATCCAACGCGGATTCCGTATGCTAAGCCGACGCCGATACCAAGGATGATGTAGCCCATCTGGGCAACGCTTGAGTATGCAAGGATTCGTTTAAGGTCAATTTGTTTATGCCAGAGCTGTGAGAAAGCCATGAGGTTACCCACGCTCATCGTGATGAGTGCCATGACAATGAGCAGTTCACCGCCTGCTAGACCAGTGCCGGTGAAAATAAGCAGACTTCGCAGCATGGTGAAGAACCCTGCGCCGATCACGATACCGGACAGCATCGCACTGATGCCAGAGGGGGCAGCGGAATGCGCGTCAGGCAGCCAGGTATGCAGGGGAACAATCGCTGCTTTTACCCCAAATCCGATGATGAGGAAAAGGAGCGCTGCTTGAAGGAGTGGCGTAGTGCCAAGCAATCCGACAAGTAAACTGAAGTTCAATGTCCCGGTCTGGAAATACACTAGTGAAATACCGAAGAACGCAAAAGCGGATCCGACCGCACCCATCACGATGTACTTCATCCCTGCTTCTATAGCCATCCATTCATGCCTGCGGAACACCACAAGAGCGTACGAGGGGATGGACATCAGTTCAAAGAACAGATACATGACGAGGAAATCAGTGGCAAGACCGATGCCAACAATCCCTGCGACCATCAGCAGCAGAAGCGCATAGTAATATTCCTGCCCTTTGTCATTTTTCATGTAGATGCTTGAATAGAGGCAGACGACGGTTCCTAGGACAAGAGCGATGAGGGCCAGGAAAACTGCTAAGGCATCCATACGCAGGAGCGTGTCTCCTATGGAGAAGCTGAGCGCTCCGCTGTCCCAGACCTGCACAGCAAGGAATATTTGAAGAATCAATGCGATACCAAAGAAGAGAAGCGCGGTTGATGCCGCAAGATATTTTTTCTGATAGACATGTTCAGCTCGTCCCATAGCATACGCAAGGATCGATCCGCTGAGGAGAAAAACCATGGGGAGAAACGGGTTGTACATGTTACATACCTCCTATGAAAACAAGAATGATGATGAGAAGGAGGAACCCAAGTGCTATCCCTGCGATATTATAGTTGAGATCCCCGGTTTGGGTTTTTCTGAACCTGCTGGTAAATCCACGGAGACATCGAATGATCCATCCGTAGAACGCATCAAATCCATATCCTTGTCGTGCGACGATCACAGATCGATCACCGATAGTATTTGCTGCATATCGTTTCCGTATCATGAATAGTCCGATACCGGCAAGAAATGCTGCCAGGGAAATCCATACGACTGGTGTTTGGAACGTCTCGACAACAAAGGAACTTATCGTGAACCCATGCCCAGATAAATTAAAGGATTTATAGGCCCTGGTGAGGAATCCTATTCCTAACCAAGAAACAACAGTGCCTAACGCAAGAAGAACCAGTGGGGTTGCCATCTGCCAAGGCGCCTCATGAGCAGTGGTGTTCCGTCTGCTTTGGCCCCAAAAGACCAGGTTCAACATCCGTATAGTATAGGCTGCGGTAAGAACTGCAGTGATGACCATGAACAGAAGCGGAAGATAGTTACCAGTCTCCCAAGCGGTCGCAAGAATCATATCTTTGCTCCAAAAACCACTCAGAGGAATCAATCCGGCAAGCGACAGACCGCCGATGAGCATGGCGATGTAGGTGAGCTTCATTTCTTTTTTCAGCCCACCCATCTGGTACATGTTTCGTGTTCCCACCGAATGGATGACTGCACCTGCACCAAGGAATAACAACGCTTTGAAAATCGCATGGCTCATCAGATGGAAGGTTGCGGCGGTAAATCCGGTAATGAGGCCAAGACCGAAAATCATATAGCCGAGCTGACTGACCGTCGAATACGCAAGCACTCGTTTCAAGTCATGTTCGACCAGTGCCATTGTCGCTGCAAGAAAAGCAGTGATACCACCGACAATCATTAGTGCGGTGGTCCAACCTGGAACATTGGAAAATAAGGGGAGTGAACGCGCGATAAGATACACTCCTGCGTTGACCATGGTTGCGGCATGGATGAGTGCGCTGATGGTAGTTGGTGCTTCCATTGCATCAGGGAGCCAGACATGCAAGGGTACTTGGGCTGATTTTCCCATAGCGCCCAGCAAGAAACAGAACCCAGCGATCGCAAGGGTCAATGACGGGATGGCAGAGATATGCTGAATCAGATAGTGGATGCTGAGTGATTGCCAGAAATCAATCCCTAGTGCGGTCATCGCACCAGAACCTAGCACAAAAATACCGATAAGAAACGCGATATCACCCACGCGGGTGGTGACCAATGCTTTGATGCCTGCTTTCGCTGCCTTTGGGTCCTTTGTATAAAAACCGATCAATGCATACGAACAGAGTCCCACCGCTTCCCAGAAGAAATACAGCACCAGAAGATTATCAACAAACACAAGCCCGATCATAGAGCCGATGAACAGGAGCACGAGTGCGTAATACCGGGTCAATCCGTCTTGACCCGCCATGTACTTCACTGAATATAAAAGCACAAGGGAGCCGATGCCGCCGGCGATCGCTGCCATCATCACTGACAATGGATCAATGTAGACAGAGAACACTAAGCCAATGGAGGGTGCCCAGTTGAANCTATAGGTGAGTCCTTCTGTCCTGCCGAACCATACCTCTGGGAGCAGCAGCAGGACTGTTCCTGCCGTAAGAAATCCTATGATGACTGCAAAAGCGGTTCGTAGAGATTTTCCTAGCCTTGCGACCAGAGGAACAAGGGCTGTACCGACAAACGGGAACACGAGTGAAAACCAGACGAGGAGTTCATTGTCAAACAGCATTTTTTTCTTACCCCCAGAGTCGTTTCAACGCCTCGAAATCAAGGCTTCCTGTGTGTTTATAGACGTTCACTGCCATGGACAAAAGCACCGCAGCGACGATTGCGTCAATGACGATGATAAGCACGACTGCGACCTGGGCGGTCGCACCACCCGCGGCAAGGAAACTCAGTGAGCCACCCTTGACCATGATACTGATGCCTATAGCACTTTTAATGATGCTTTTTTTTGTAAGAATGCAATACAGCCCAAGGAAGAAGATAGCTGCTGCGAAGATAAGATAGAGTTCTATTCCCATCGCCAGCCACCTCCGAGTAACACCAAGATACCTGCTCCACCAGCAAAGAGGACAAAGGAGACGATCACGATGGTCGCACCCCAGGTTCCCCAGAGTGCTTCACTAAAAGACTCCGACGTGGTCTGCGGAGCGACTACACCCTGAAAAGAATGATAAAAGACAAATACAAGACCAACTAAAAAGAGGACTGCGATCACGTTGGTAAGAACTGTTTTTCCCTTCATTTAGTCCCCTCCTTATCGATCATGCCGATTGCGGAGAGTAACAAAATCGTCACCAGTCCTGCTGCGACACTCAGCTCAAAAACCGCTGCATACGGTGCATTAAGAATATAAAAGACCGACGCTAGCAGCGCACTTCCTATCCCCAGTGCGATGGTTGCTTTAACTAGTTCTTTTAGCTCGATTGCGATGACCAGAAACACGGTTGTCGACAGGAGAATGATCATCCCCACAAGACTATCTATTTCAAGAGACATTTTAACGCTCACCCTTCATCTTCTGGAATAGCCGGGGAGGTACATCTTCTGGTATTACATAAACGTATTGAAATATGCCATAGAACAAGGAATGCAGATAAACAAAATATTAAAAAAGGTTAAAAAAAGAAAAAAAGGTTGAGAACGAATTAAACGTCCTTACCAATGTCCCAGATACCTTTTATGGCTAGAATGCCAACAGCTGGGGCTATGAATATCGCAAGGCTCTGAGATATTCCGTTCAGTAACGATCCGATCCAGGGTTTTATGACGATGCCTTGGAAGACCGCATACATGACGAGCAATGCAATACCTGCGGTAAGAAACGCGGGTACCTCTGCTTTGGTGATGGTTCCTTTTCCCAGCATGGCAAGTATTCCTACAATGCCACCTATTATGGCTAATATCCAAGCGATCCATCCACCCATATCCGTGGTGAATACTGGTTGTTGGTTTTGTTCAATGGTGTAGGCTTGCCAGAGACCGACTAATAATGCTATTAGTGCTCCTAATATAAAGGCCCATATTGCTATTTTACCCATCATATCTTTTGCCATTTTACATACTCTCCTCTAATGTTTATCTCACCTATTTGTTGGATAGGATGAACATCAAACTTCTATATAAAAACTTCGATTAATTCAACAGGAGGAAACCAGGAGAAAGAAAAAGATCGTCTACTCGGTAAGCCATTCCTCATCGATGCGACGATAGCTTGCGAGCTCCTCAGGAGTGAACCAAAGGTTGATTTCAAAGGCAGCCGTATCTTTTCCATCTGATGCGTGGATGATGTTTCTGCCGATGAACTGCCCGTAATCTCCTCTGATAGTCCCCATCGCTGCTTTCTGTGGGTCGGTTGCACCTGTCATGGAGCGGACCATCTCAATAACATTGACGCCTTCAAGGACCATGGCGACAACCGGGGATGATGTGATGTATTTCACGGTTGGCTCAAAGAACGGTTTTCCCTTATGGATCCCGTAATGTTTTTCAGCAAGCTTCCGGTCGACTGCGACAAGTTTAAGGGCAACTATCTTGATTCCTTTTTTCTCAAACCGACTGATGATTTCCCCGGTGAATCCTCGTTGGACCGCATCTGGTTTAATCATCGCAAACGTCTGTTCTTTTTGCATAGTTCTTACACCTTTATTAATCAACAGGGGATGATTCTTGGGTTTATAGAATTAACGTTCACATCCCAAAGGATTTCCCAAAGAAATACAAGGTAAGGCTGGTGACATTTAAAAGGGTATGAGCGAATATTGATGCGTAGAGGTTTTTTGTTTTCAAGACAACCAGGGCAAAAAGTATCCCGAGGATGACGGCGATGATCGCAGTATAGGCATAGGTGTAGGTCAGATGGGAGATCCCAAAAAGGACCGCGGTTGAAACGACCGCAAAGCTCGTACCACCGACCTTTGTAAATTTTTCTAAAAGAAAACCTCGGAAAAAGAACTCCTCGCAGAACGGCTGTATCGTCACTAGGAGGTAGAGGGACGGAATAGAGAACATCTGTTGAAGGTCAGGGATGTTGCTTAAAGTCCCTGGATTAATTTTCGTTATATATAGATAAGCAAGACCGATTATCATGGTGATGGCAAAGGCGACAACGACGGTGATGAACCCCCAAAGAACCGCCTGATCTACTCCTTCTTTACGCAACTGCAGCCTGGAAAACATCTCCTTTAAAGATATGTTATTGACGAATTTATACCACAACAAGGGAACAAGGATGAGACCAGTGAACACGAAGAGAAATTGGACGAAAAGCAGGGTCATCTCAAGTGTAAGTCGTTGTAATGGTGTCATGAACTGGGTATATATCGAGGGAACAGACGTTGAGGAAAACAGTGAGATAATCGGATAGCCAACGAACAGAAAGAGCGCACCTAACAAACAGAGGAGTGCAAAAAGATGGGTAGGTTTTCTGAAATCAAAATCCATAGGCAGCTGAAAACAGGCAAGAGT
>JGI20214J51088_10003411_pt1 | contig 10453 bp, 13 predicted proteins | sample WetSurMetagenome_FD_51088 | JGI IMG/M metagenome (IMG submission 51088) | reverse complement strand
TCCACATCACTGACATAAGCGGCGCAGAAACAATCGCCAGAACCAGCGGTGGCATGTTCGTTAAAGCTGACCGAATGGAATCTTCACCTTACGCGGCAATGCGAGCAGCAACAGGTGCAGCAGAAGTAGCTCGAGACAAAGGAATCACCGCTATTCACATCAAAGTCAGAGCACCCGGTGGCAGTGGACCAAGAACTCCAGGACCAGGTGCACAAGCAGCAATCAGAGCCTTAGCAAGATTTGGCTTTAGAATTGAACGAATCGAAGAAGTTACACCAATTCCACATGATGGCACAAGAAGACCTGGCGGCAGAAGAGGAAGAAGAGTCTAAAAAANAATTTCCTTGTTTATTGTAATGAAAAATAAATTTNTGTTTGGAGTGTTTGCGGCAAGTGAAAATTGAAATCCTTGAGAAAAATGATACTAACCTCCGTTTGGTCGTTAAAGATGCGGATGTTCCGTTAATGAACGCTTTGCGACGGATAGCACTTGCTGAAGTTCCATGCATGGCAATCGAGGAAGTTGTCATGATAGAAAATAGTTCAATTCTTCAGGACGAAATTATCGCTCATAGGTTGGGATTGACACCGTTAAAAACTGATTTAGATACATACAATCTTCCGGAAGTATGCGAGTGCCAAAGCGAATTCGGTTGTTCCAAATGCAGAGTAACACTCACTTTGGATGCTGAAGCCAAAGAAGGAACCAGAACAGTCTATTCAGGAGAAGTAGTTTCTGAAAACCCCGAAATTGTACCTGTCTCAGATAAGGTTCCAATAATCAAACTAGCAAAAAGCCAGAAGCTAAAGCTTGAAGCTTACGCTCGACTTGGCAGAGGCAAAACACATGCAAAGTGGCAGCCCGTTTCAATGTGTGTTTACAAATATTACCCAAAAATCACCACTCCAACAGAGAAATGTGAAGACTGCTCAAAATGCGCAGACATTTGCCCCAAAAAAGTATTAGCTGTGAAAGATGAACGGGTTAATGTCAGAGACCTATTAGGTTGTAACCTCTGCATGGACTGCGTTGAAGCTTGCCCAAAGAAGCCTTCACCGCTCAAAATTGAATGGGAAAAGAACCAATTTATTATGAGCATTGAATCTTCAGGTGCGCTTCCTCCCGACCGTGTACTTAAAGAAGCAACCAAAATCTTAGATCAAGAATTAAATGAAATTGAAGAATTATTAAAGGCTGAACAGCAATGAGAGAAACAAAAACTACAAACCCAGAATTAATCCAGCTTATTCAGGTTCTCAAAAAAGAAAGCAGAGAAAAGCAGGTTCCAGTATGGCTGGATTTAGCTGACTACCTGTCCAAGACAAGAAGTCAACGTGTCACAGTTAACCTAAGCACAATAAACCGCAACACAAAAGCTGCTGACACAGTGGTTGTTCCAGGCAAAATCTTAGGGTCAGGCAACTTAGATCATTCAGTAACAATTGCTTCATTTGGTATTTCAGAACAAGCCAAAGAAAAACTTGACTTAGCCAAAGCAAAATACATATCCCTCTCAGAGCTCTTAAAGAAGAATCCTCAGGGTGCAAACGTAAAGATTATTCGGTGAGTATAATGCAAACAACAAAAACATCCCCGGTTACCTTGGTGAATGCTGAAGGATTAATCGTTGGCAGAATGTGCAGCAAAGTAGCCAAGCGACTATTAAACGGAGAAGAAGTCATCATACTAAACGCAGAGAAAGCCGTGTTCTCAGGAAAAAGAAAAGCCAAAATCTTGGAAGGCCACATTTTCCTTGAAGTGGGCGCCCCAGAACGTGGTCCATTCCATTATAGAAGACCAGATAAATATCTGCGAAAAACCGTAAGAGGTATGCTTCCTTATAAACAGCCTAAAGGTAAAGCCGCTTTCAAACGTCTCAGAGTCTTTATGGGCATACCAAAAGAACTCTTCGGTCAAGCAATGATTACTTTCGAAGAAGCTTCATCCGCCGACTTAAAAGGTCCACGTATAACCCTTGGTGAGTTGGCTAAAGAAATCGGATGGAGAAACAGGATGGAATAATTATGCCAGCAAAAAAAGTTTTAGTTGTTAGTGGAAAAAGAAAAACCGCAGTTGCCCGAGCCATAGTAAAACAAGGCAACGGCAAAGTACGTGTAAACATGACTCCAGTTGAAATTTACGAGCCAGACATCGCACGCGCAAAAATTATGGAGCCCCTTCTGCAAGCAGGTCCAGAAACATGGCAGCAGCTTGATATGGACATCAAAACCAGCGGCGGAGGCTACATGGGTCAGGCAGAAGCTGCACGCATGGCAATCTCAAATGCACTCCTCAAATGGACAAAAAGCACTCATCTGCGCACAGTCTTTAGTGAATACGATAGAACAATGATTGCAGGAGACAGCAGAATCAAAGAAACAAAGAAAGTCGGCGGAGCAGGCGCAAGGTCCAAAGAACAGAAAAGTTACAGATAGGAGAGAAAGAAACAGAATGATTATTCCCGTAAGATGCTTCACCTGCGGCAAACTGGTTGGAGATAAATGGGAAGAATTCACAAGACGCATCAAAACCGGCGAGAGCGCAAGCGATATACTTGACAGCTTAGGGGTAAAACGTTACTGTTGCAGACGCATGCTATTATCCAACGTGGAAATAGTAGATGAAGTTCTACGTTTCTACGAAGAAGCAGAAAAACGCAAAGAAGCACGAAGCTTCTACTAATTTTTTGATCTTATTCAGTTTTTTCTTTAAGCTTAGGTTCAACGCTGAAACGATTCTCTAACCAAGTGGCAGCCCATTTGTCAACTATAGTATCCAAAAGACTTGATTTATAAGCAACCAAAATTTTAGCGATCTTGTCCTCATTTTTGACTGTATAAACATTTTCATATCCTACCTTGGTTCTTTCTACAATATTATTGTCAATTAGTGTTTTTATATAGAAGGAAACTGTTGAAGTTGGTAATTTTAATTCATCAACTAAGAATCGGTACTTGGCTTTTTTGCTTACAAGGATAATNAGAACGATTTCTCGGATTCTTTTTTGTCTTAATACTGATAGAATTTTTTTGTCTTCAGGGTCCAATGGGTTACAATAGTAACGGGTATAATGCTCAGCTTTTTCCTCAACTATGATATTTCTTCTTGCCATGTAATTGAGGTGGTACTGAAGGCTAGCTAATGGAATGTCTAAAACACGTTGAAGTTCTCTTATATGTAAGCCTGGATTTTTCTTAATAGTCGCATAAATTTTCTGTCTTCTCTCGTTTTCAAGGATTTCATCTTTAAACATTATTAGTTAGTCCTTCAACGCTCCCACAAGTATACAGAGTAACGCTATAGAGTCTATCAGAAGATGATATCCGGTTGTGAACTCTAAGTCAAAGCTACGGCTTAACAATTCCGTGATTGAGAGCAATGCATGAAGGAAGAAAAGTCCGAACCCAACTGAAAGTAAAAGTGTTTTGGTTTTTCGGACTCTAACATAAGCTAGTAGGGCAACGGCAAAGATGATTGTAGTAACAATAAGAAATACGATTCTTCCAAAATATGCTATAGGCGGTAACAATACCATCGGCAGCAACACCATTTACACCTCACGATTTGTATCAAGACTGTGCTTAATGTCCTTATATATTTTCTATAAGAAATGTTTTGCGCTCTCTCGCGAGGTATTTCTCAGAGCCTGTTTGTAATTTCTTTTATTATTATTTTTAACTAAGTTTTGATTTCAGACCCTCGAAAGGTTTTTTGCACAAATTTAATATAGCGACTAGCCCCCATGGTGAAGAGAGCTAGCGGTTTATTTATCGCAAATGATGAACCGTTCAGCTCCAAAACAAGGAGAAAAAAGAAAATTGAACAAAAATAAAATTCTAGCTTTAATCATGGCAGCTATCTTTATTGCCTCGCTATCTTTGATTGCAATGCCTACNAAAGCTCAACAAGGAGTAGTTATAGGGACAGCGCAAACTCAAATTACAGGTGGACCAGTACCTGCAGGCGTAACACCAAGTACAACAATTGATACAATAGCCTACATGAGTTTCTCACCAAATCCAATAGGCGTTGGACAGCAATTATTAATCAACGTTTGGCTTCAACCGGCAACTCAAGTTAACAGAGCTCACACAGGATACACTGTAGATATTACAAAGCCTGATGGAACGGACATTAAGGTTGGCCCATTCAATTCTTACACTGCAGATGCAACAGCATGGTTAACTTACACACCAGATGCAGCAGGCAACTATACAATACAATTCTCATTTGCAGGAGACTACTACCCAGCCGGATACTATTATCAAGGACTCTTAACCTGGACACCTCAGTCTGGAACAATTATTGTCTCAGCTGGGACAAGCAGCAACACAGGTTTCAATACTACACAAGATGTCTACTATAAACCTTCAAGCACTGCAAAATATACTCTCGTAGTCCAACAGGACCAAGTAAGCAGCTGGCAACCATCCGCACTCCCCGGTCCAGGAGACTACTGGACAAGACCCATCCACCCAAACAACAGGGAATGGTGGGTAATCGGTGGAAACGTTCCATATAATGAAGTCGGAGGAGGCACAGGAACACCCGGATGGCCAGACAATACTAATGTATACTCTAGCAATTACAAATTCATACCTTATGTCACAGGTCCAACCAGCGCTCACGTAGTATGGAGACAACTAGGTGCCTTAGACGGCATATTTGGTGGACTAATCGATGGAGCTTATACAACAGCGCAAGCACCAGACGTGGACTTCGCAGGTGCAGCCTTTACATTTGGATACACTGGTCCAGGCAACGGAGGAAACCCAAGCATCGCTTTCGGTGGAAGAATATACAGTATAATCACAAAACCATACGATGGAGCAGTGCAAAGAGTTTGGGAATGTTCAGACATACGAACTGGACAAGTTTTCTGGGATCTAACTAACATTACTAACCCACCAACCTTAATTTCATACGCTGAAAATGCACCGCCCGTACCAGGAGGCTTAGGAAGAACCGACAGAACTACAGTGAGTCTTCTATACTTAGGTACAAACTTGGTCACAAAATACAACGTAATAACAGGCGCCATTTCACTCAACGCGTCAACTCCAACTTTCACCTCAAGCACTCTGTACGCTGACCCATATGTTTTAAGCATACAAGATTTAGGCGCAAGCCAAGGTGCTAACAGATATCACTTAATCAACTGGACACTTCAAGGACTTGGTACAAATGTCACGGCTTTTCCAACTATCAACGTAATAAGTAACATAACCTGGCCATTCTCAAGTCTGGGCACTGCAGATTTCGAATCAATGGTTTCAGTCAACTCAGTCAGCAATAACGTACCATCAACTGGCGTATCTTCAGACGTTTGGATTATGGCAGCAGATTTGACCACAGGAAAACTACTCTGGAACCAATCAACAGGTATCGGTTATCCAATCTTTAGTGGACTTGGACTTTCTGATCACGGCAAATACACCAACCGCTTTGACGACGGACGCTTCTATTGCTGGGACTTACGCACAGGCAAATTCCAATGGAAGAGTGACATCTCTAGTCTCCCATGGGGAACCTTCGGCGCTTACCAAGATGAATCAGCCTACGGTCTCATATTCTACAACCAATATGATGGCATTGTAGCATACGACTGGAACACCGGAAAAGTAGCTTGGCACTATCAAGCACCCACAGTACCCTTTGAAACCCCATATCTAACAAACGGCGTTGGAAGCCCTGATACCTCAACAACTGGCAACTCATTCTTTAGCGGCAGTGTTGTAGCAGACGGAATGGTATATACATTTGCAGTTGAACACTCGCCAACAGCTCCACTAACCAGAGGCTGGAACACATATGCAGTAAATGCTACAACTGGTGAACTTGTATGGAAAACATTAGGTTCGATGATTCCAGGTGTAGTGCAAGACGGCTACCTAACAGCTACTAACTACTATGACGGCTACATGTACGTTTTTGGCATGGGACAAAGCGCAACAACAGTAACAGCACCGCTTAACCAAATTTTGGTAGGACAAAATGTTGCAATAACCGGAACAGTTACGGACAAATCCCCATCCACTTCGCAAACTCCAAAATATGCACCAGATACAAACGTTCCTTGCGTTTCCCATGATTCGATGGGCGACTTTATGGCTTATCTATACCAGCAAACTCCTATGCCAGCTAACCTCACAGGAGTTCCAGTATCTATCGACGCTACTGATCCTAACGGAAACTCCGTACATATTGCTACCCCAACAAGTGACGCAAGCACCGGCGGCTATGGGTGTACATGGACTCCAACAATTCCGGGAGAATACAAGATATATGCAACTTTTGCGGGCGATGATTCATACGGTTACTCAACAGCAGCCACCTTCGCAACTGTAACCTCAGCACCAGTAACACCAACAACAGCACCTACAAATGCACCAACAGCTGCTCTCACAATGAATGACTTTGCAACATATTTCGTAATAGGCATAATTGCAATAATAATTGCAATTGCAGTAGTTGGCGTTCTTCTGCTAAGAAAGCACTAAAAAATCAACTATCCTTTTTTCTTTTTTTTCTTTAATTTATTTTTGGAATAAAAAAAATGTTTAATAAATAAACAATTATTTTGTTTATCTGGTACCGACTATGAAGTTTTTGATTGTTCAGAAGGTAAAACGTGAAGTGCCAATTGAGAAATGGTCTAAACTCCTGCCTTTACAATTTAAGTATTTTGAGAAGCTCGAAAAAGAAAAAACGATTGAAGTTAATTATCACCTTGTTGGGCATCAAGGTACTATGCTAATTGTTAACGTTGATTCAGATGAGCAACTCTCTAAAGTTATTGGTCAAGATCCCTTATTTTTTGAATGCGACCGCGAAATTTACCCATTAACAACAAGGCAAACTCATGAGAAACAAATAAGAGAATTACTAAAACCATAATCGGAGGGTTTGAGTAATGGTTTGCCATGGCGGATTTAACCTTGACGAAGCGACACGACGGTCTTGGTACAATCCAGAAGCTATCCTGCAACCCCTCAGTGAAGGTATGGTTTTAGCTGATATCGGCTGCGGCGACGGCTTCTTTACTATTTTAGCCGCCAAGAAAGTAGGTGAAAAAGGGAAGGTATACGCTGTAGACGTTGATGCGCAAGCAATAGAGCGACTAAAGCAGAAAGCGACTGTTCTTGACTTGAGAAATATCACCGCCAAGGTTGCCGCTGCTGAGGATATGATTTTCTGCAATAAATGCGTTGACATGGTTTTCTTTAGTATGGTGTTGCATGACTTTTCAAATCCGCTTAAGGTGCTAAAAAATGCTTGGGAAATGCTAAAACCCACTGGTAGACTGCTTGATTTAGATTGGAAAAAAGAACAGATGTCTTTTGGTCCGCCTTTAAAAATTCGCTTCAGCGAAGAATATGTATCAAATCTTATCGAAAATGCCAGACTCAAAGTTGATGATGTTAAAGTCGTAGGTAAATATCATTATGTTGTGGATGCAACGCCTATGCCTTAAGCTTTAGTTTGCTCGGTTGTAGCGTAAAGTTCCATTAGGTCTTTTTTGAATTGTTCAGTTTCATTCTTGTATGCTGAATGACCTGCCCCATTGTAAACTCTCAATTTCGCATTTTGTAGCTTTCCTTCCAAAGTTCGCATTTCCTCACCTGAAACAATGTTGTCTTGGGAACCCCAAATTATGCGCACAGGAAAATTGAATCTATAATAGATTTCCCTCAAATCTGCGGTTAACGCTCGAGAAGGAGCAATCAAAAGTAAGCCCTTTACGGGAAACTTTGCTGCATACTGCAGTGCCATATGCCCTCCAATGCTTGCGCCAACTAGAACAGGTGCAGACTTTTCAAACACGTTTTTAACTGCTTCGGAAACGAATAAGATGTTTTTTTCTGGGTTTCGGGTCTTAGGCTTACAATTACTTTTCATGCCATAGGGCATATCTAACATTAAAAACGGTACATGCTTAGCAAGCAACAGGTCTGTTACTCCTATTTGCTGCCAAATCTCGATGTTATAAGATAAACCATGTAAGAAAACAAGCGGAATGCCTGGGGTATTGGAGTAGAGTGTTCGGCATTTGTACCCAGAAAGGCTTAATGTTTTTTCCATAGGCTTAAGGTGGTTTTCGTTTCTTATAACATTTAATGCCCAATCCGTCAATAGTCGAAAAAGATAATAGCTTTCCGCATTGTTTTAGATTGGTGACTTTTTGACTGTTAAAGTCGGCGATAAGGCCCCTGATTTTAGTTTGACTTCACAAATTGGCGACAAAGTGATGCTCTCAGAGTTTTTCGGAAAAAAGAACATAGTGCTGTATTTTTACCCTAAGGATGAGACACCTGGTTGCACAAAGGAAGCTTGTACCTTCCGAGACAGCTATGAAGAACTGACAAATTTGGGCGCTGAAGTGCTGGGGGTAAGCGGGCAAAGCGTGGCGTCGCACAAGTCTTTTGCCAGCCATTACGGTTTGCCATTTATTCTCTTAAGTGATGAAGATAACAAGGTCCGCAAACTGTATGACGTGCCCTCAACCATGGGCTTGATCCCTGGGCGAGTCACCTACATAATAGATAAACAAGGTATAGTCCGAAATATTTTCAATTCTCAAACCCAAGCTCCAAGGCATGTAGAAGAAGCCAAAAAAACACTTCAAGAAATTGAAAAACAACAGAAGTTCCCAAGCGCTTAATAGGTGAAAGCAGCAATGCTAAATATTTACAATACTCTTACACAAAAAACTGAGCCGTTCCAACATATACAAGATAGTAATGTTAAAATGTATACTTGCGGTCCTTCAACGTATCAGCGAGCGCATATTGGCAACTACCGAACTTTTCTCTTTGAAGATCTTTTGCAAAGGTACTTAGAGTATCTTGGATTCAAAGTTACACGGCTAATGACGCTAACCGATGTGGAGGACAAAGCCATAGAGCAGGCAAAAAAAGAAAACTTAACTGTTGAAGAGATCACAAGAAAAAACGAAGCCATTTTCTTTGAGGACTTCAAGTTTTTGCATATTAAAAAGCCTGATTATCCAACAAGAGCTTCCTCAGCCGTTGACCAAGCCTCAAAAATCATTCTTGAACTTGAGCGGAAAGGTTACGTTTACTGGTACAAATGTAACAATGTTGAGAATGCTTATTTCGATCCTTTAACATTTAATGGGTTTGGCAAGCTTGCGCATTTGGATATGAGTAAGTGGCCTCTAAAGAAGAGGCGTTTTCATAAGGACACTTATCCTGGCACGCCTTGGAATATGGGTGACTTCATAGTTTGGCATGGCTGCCCATATTATGATGTGTGCTATAACACAGTAATAGGCAGTGGCAGGCCCGCTTGGAACATTCAGGACGCCGCCATTGTGACAAAACACTTAGGTTTTAGCATAGACATTGCCTGCGGCGGAATCGACAACCTCGTTAGACACCACGATTACGTTATCGCTATTTCTGAAGCATTCAGCGGAAAAACGTTCTCCCGGTACTGGCTTCATGGTGGTCATCTGTTTGTCGACGGCAAAAAAATGTCCAAAAGCAAAGGCAACGTGTATTATACAAGCGACTTAGCAGCCAAAGGGTTTAGCGGCGAACAACTTAGGTTCTTTTTAATTTATGGTCCTTATAGGGAGAAACTGAATTTCACTTGGGAAAAAATCAATAAGTCAACACATAAACTTGAATTGCTTAAAGCAATGATTTCAGATTTACAGCAGTCAAACTCCTTGCATTCTGACAAAAAACTTGTCGCTCTTGCGAAAACAATGGTTCCAGTTTTCGAGAGCTCACTAAACAACGATTTAGACGTGAAAGGAGCTTTCGATAGCCTGTACGAAATAATCTTTGAACTGCATGAAAAGAGGGATTCGTTAGCGATTGAAGATGTAAAGAATGTCTTGGGAGATTTGCGCAGGATTGATTGCGTACTTCAATGCCTTTTTTAGACTAGGTCTCCGACCAGTTTGACACGTTTGAGGTTTTCTTCTCTGTGAGGTGCCATTTCCAATTCTTCTGTCAAGTCTTTACCCGCATTATGCATGCCTAAGTGTTCACCGTCAAGCCAGAAACTGCTATCTGAAACATCATATACTTTGCCTTTATACACAAGATATGCTGGCTTACCATTTTTCCCATCATTTTGTTCTAGTTCTTGTTTTGTAACTTTTTTTGCTTCGGACATAAAAAATCGTTCCTTAAATTCTAAAAATTGAATTCTTGTATTTAAATTATTTAGATTATGCATGATACTGGTTTGTTTTTTTGAGTCTGGAAGCGTCTAGTCTATGTATACTAAAGATGAAAGGTCGATTGGAATGTTAATACAATTTCATGGATGATCCGTCTAATGCTTGGTAAGAAACCCATATGCTGATTGGACTATTGTTTTTTGGTAATGTTTAAAACTTTGGCTGATCCAAAATGATGATCGTTTGTTTTATTATAGGTTTTGAGATTTTTTAACATAGCAATTTTAATAAGGTTG
>JGI20214J51088_10003409_pt1 | contig 10456 bp, 9 predicted proteins | sample WetSurMetagenome_FD_51088 | JGI IMG/M metagenome (IMG submission 51088) | reverse complement strand
GGCGAGGGCATCTTCAGGTCCAACTCTCTTCCCATGGGGAGTTGCGGTGGAGCTTTTGTCCCGAGTAATCGAAAGCCCTTTTGGATTGGAATCAGGCTTCGATCCGCCGGAAAANCCTTAATTCACTAGTATTGAGGATTTCTGGAGGGGGAGAGTTCCTGCTGAGGGAGAAATCGCGATGAAAATCTATACGGGTGCCGGGGACAAAGGGATGACCGGTCTTTTCAGCGGCGAACGCGTTCCCAAGAGCCACATTCGAATCGATGCCGTCGGGGATCTGGACGAATTAAACTCATTTCTCGGGGCGCTGGAGGTGCTTTTGTCGGAAGATCAGCCGCTGTTGCTTGAAGAAGTTCGACGGATTCAGTCCCATCTCTTTCAGATGGGGGCCTGGCTGGCGACGGCACCGGGTTCTTCCTTGGACCTTCTGGAAGAGATTGGCTCAGAGCCCATAATGGCATTGGAGTCGGCCATAGAAGTGATGGAGAGGGAGTTGCCGGTACTCAAAGGGTTTATTCTCCCGGGTGGGCACCGGACGGCGGCTTTGGCTCATGTCGTCAGAACCGTGTGCCGCCGGGCCGAAAGAAAGGTCGTCAACCTGCTTGATCCAACCGATGACGGCAAATCCTCACAGCAGCTACTGCAAATTTCGGCCTATCTGAATCGACTTTCCGATTTTCTATTCGTGCTGGCTCGCTACTGCAACCGGCTTGTCGGGGTACCGGACATCNTGTGGAAGCCATGATGGACTCATCGATGGCAAAAACCGAGACCAGGGACCGGGAATGCTCTACAGAACTCAGGAACCGGCGCTGGCTTTCGCCCACCGTTTTCGAGCTGGAGTTGACGAGGCCCCGGTTTTTTGAATTTTTGCCCGGCCAGCGCATACGGTTGCATCACCGGGGAATAGAGCGGGACTATTCCTTGATCTCCACCCCGGGCGACCCCGTGATTGCGCTCTGCGTACGCATGGTTGAAGGGGGAAGGATGTCCCCTTTGCTTGCCTCTGCGGAGGTCGGGACCACTTTCCACTTCGCTGGGCCGCATGGCTATTTCACCCTTCGCAAGTCGATGCGGCCGGCTGTCTTCATTGCCACAGGAATCGGTGTTGCCCCTTTTGTTTCCATGGCGCGGTCGGGAGTGATGGTATCGGCAATGCTCCACGGAGCGAGAACGCCGGCAGAACTCTATTACGAATCCCTCTTTCGTGGCATTGCGAACCAATATGTGCCGTGTCTGTCGCGATTATCGTCGAAAATCGGCTTGCCGGAGAATGTCTTTGAGGGCAGAGTCACGGAATGCCTGAAGAGTCGTTTGGAACCGGGACTTTACGATTTCTATCTCTGTGGTCGTTCGGAGATGGTGCGGGACGTCACCCTTCTGGTTGATGAGCTCTTTCCGGGATCACTCGTATACACCGAGATCTTTTATTGAGCTCCCTCGTGCAGACCTCTCGCCGTTATTACTGTGCCATTCCCAAGTCAGGTCCTATTCTCGCGTCGCAACCGTAGGGGACGGCGATTACCTCTTCCTGCGCAGAACATCCGGCGCCTTCCACCGTTACCATGCCAGGATTTGTCTCGAGGTTCCGAACCCTGACGACCCACATCCGGGCTATGCTGTCCCATATCATGGGACCATGGCCAACCAACTCCAGATTGGCTGCGCTGCCCAGGCTGCTCGATGCAGCCACGACCAGGGTGCCGCTCATGCAGTATCGCGATTTGAAATAGGTGGCTAAGACGACGTCTGTTGAACATGGTTCAGTTTGGAGAAGCCGCAAGTTTGCAGCAGTATCCGCATCCAACCCGTCACCATGGTCGTCTCGGGACCCGGCCGCACCAATATCCAACAAAGGGCTTTCCAAACCTGGCTTTCGATCGCCGATGCTCTGCCTCGGAATAGTGTTGAGCGATAAGGTGACGGGGCCTCCGTGGGGGGCGGTTGGATCGGCTGCGAATCCGGGACGATCTGCCGCGAAGAGAAGTGTCAGTGCGGTAATGATCAGGGAAATGGTCATCTTTCTGGGACGGGAGTGCATGGTCACAATCCTTTCCGCGCCTCGACGGCATCGAGGCATCAGAGTTTATTGTTGCTAAGAATNAGCAATTATTGTGCCATATTTTCCCCGATAATCGGGCTGTCATCTCGACGCCGACGGAACCCATGATTACCGGGTGTTCGGAAGCATAACCGAACAAACCGCGGAGTGGAGAATGAGGGAGTTTTTCAAATGCCTTTGAGAATTTTGAGAATGGTGTAAAGTATTGATCACGGCAACATGCCAAACGGGGGCTCTTTAGCCCAAAATCTTGACGGTGAAGCCGTCCTGCTGGCATGACAATATTCTCATCACATTCTCATACCTATTGTTTACGAGTCAGAGCAGTTCTTCCCGTCCCCAGGGGATACTCCGAACCATGAAAAGGGCCGGGACGAACCCCGCAACCCGCAACTTTTCGAAGCACTGGTCTCAGTTGTCGGAATCGGACCTGGCGAGACTGCCGTCATAACCTGCTTTGGTTGACGCCTCCCATGAGGTGTGTTATCGATGGTTCGCTGCGAGGGGTTCTCTGAAGAAGGAATCTCTCGGCGCTTCTGTGGGCTAAGGCTGAAAAAAGCCCTTTCCAGGTTTGGGTGAAAGCTGCAACGCATTAAATAACCAGGAGGCCCTTTGACCCGAATACTCAGGACTTGGCACTCAGGGCTTATCACCGTTTTCCGGATAACAGCGTCGGGTTGGATGCGAAGCGTCCTGATCGGTCTTGCGCTTTTTTCACTCCCGATCGACGTTTCGGCCGGTGCGGGGCCCGGTCGATTTTACTTGATGGGTGACGGGCGGATTCAGATCAAGAATATGCATACCGGACAGCAGACCTCGGCTACTCTCGTCAACCCCGATGGCTCCCTGAACGATGAGGGGTTTGCTAAAATCGATGAGGTCTTCGAGTTTCCGACAAAGGAGAGAGGCGAACACATCTCGCCGCGGCTGCTTTTCATGCTCGACTATTTTTCCGACCTGGTTGCTCCGGGAAAGCTGATCAAAATGGAATCAGGCTATCGCAGCCCCGAGTACAATACGACTCTCAGAAACGGGGGCGGCAATGTCGCGAAAACGAGCATCCACATGGATGGCATGGCGCTCGATTTCAGCATCGACGGGGTTAGCGGCAAGAAACTGTGGGAACTCGTCAAAAGCAAGGACTGCTGCGGCGTCGGACACTACGGCGGGACGAGTATCCACCTCGATGCGGCAAGGCCTAGGTTCTGGGAGGCGGCGACCTCGAAGGTCAGGACGGGAGAAAGCGACCATAACCAGCGTATTTATATTTCCACCGATTATGACCGTTACCGGGCGGGTGATCCGGTGCGGCTTTCGTTCGCTTCAGTAAGCACCTTCGGCTTCGGGGTCAAGCGATCCGTAGCCCTGGTCGCCGACGGCGACGACAATAAAACGATGGCAACGACTCCGATTAAATCACCGGACGGCGCCGACTGCACAGTGATCCCGGACAGAAGGACATCACACTTCATCACCTTGACGCTGCCGCCGAATCTGCACGAGGGGAGATACCGGATCAAGATCGATTTCTGTCAAAGACCCTTTGAGCAGATGCCGCTCAAGACGGTGTCAAATGCCATCGAAATCCTCGGCTCTGCCCCCTGAGCGACGTGCATCAAGATTGTCATGCCGGGGGTGTTGTGCGCTGTATTTTTTTGCTTGGCCGGGATTGACCGTCGAAGACGGAAGGTGGCAGCTATTCTTTCTTTTTCAGCAAGGTTTCAAGGCCTGCAAAGGGCTTGAAGGTTGATCTCGGCTCCTGATCACCACCCGGCGTCACGTCGTCATACCATTCCCCGTCCAGCGACCGGGAGTGTTCATTGTCGTGACAGTACAGACAGAGCAGTTCCCAGTTGCTGCCGTCAGGCGGGTTATTGTGGTGGTTGTGGTCCTTGTGATGGACCGTGAGTTCACGCAGCTTCTTGCCGGTGAACTCACGCCCGCAACGCGCGCAGATCCACGGCAGGATCTTGAGCGCCCGCTCCCGATAGGTCTTCTCGAGCTCCGCCCGCGTATTCTTCGGCCCCATGTGCGTACCCTCCTGTCATCCGGTTTGGAACAAACATGATGGGGAAATGTCCGTAAGCATTTAGGCCACCATGACTTATCATTCCAGGCCCTGGTGACGCAATTCAATTTAACCTGAATCTCACGGTTTCCTCAACCACCCGGGACCCTGCTTGTTGACTCGGCGGCTTAGTGCCGGTTCGCTTCATAAAGAGACCATGATCTTCATCAGTCATTCCGGTGAAAACCAGAATGATGTTTCATCTCCCCATCATCGAGGTTATTTGGTAGAAGTACTTGGCTTGGATCCGGCACGAAGGAGAACTCTATGCAGTTTGGGAAAGGATGGGATTTCTCGGAAACCGGAGGTGAACCGAAAGCAAATGGACACTTGAAACCTGGCTGACAATCGGTCGCCGGGAACCCCGAACGCCCGTCCTTTGCTTATGGACAAGCTTGTGGAGCATGCTTTCCAGCCTGCTCTGGCGACGCGAACGCATGGCGGAGAAAGACTTCCCGAGTCGATTTTCGATCCGGAAACTCAATGAGGATGAATGAAATCAAATGAACGAACAGCACCTTGCCTTCCTCTCCAGCGAACTTCAACTTCCGTCCCCCCAAGTCCAGGCAACGGTCCAGCTCCTGGAAGACGGGGCAACGGTCCCTTTTATCGCCCGGTACCGCAAGGAAACCACCGGCTCCCTGGATGAGACTGCGATAACCGCCATCCGCGAACGCCTGGAGCAGCTCGAGGCTCTCGATAAGCGCCGAGCGACGGTCCTAAAATCCCTTGTGGACCAGGGGAAGCTCACCGACGAATTGAGGGCGCAGATCCACGGCGCTGAAACTATGGCGGTCCTGGAGGATCTGTATCTGCCCTTCCGACCAAAGCGCCGCACCAGGGCGTCCATGGCGAGGGAAAAGGGGCTGGAACCCCTGGCTCATCTGCTGCTTGCTCAGGCCCCGGACACGAACCCGTTTACTGAAGCGAGCCGCTGGATAAATTTGGAAAAGGGGGTCTCCTCCGCAGAAGATGCTCTGACGGGCGCGCGTGATATTATTGCCGAGTGGGTGAGCGAAAATACCGAGGCGCGGGCTGGACTGAGAGCGCTCTTCGATGGTCAGGGTAGCATTCGTGCCCGGGTGGTTTCCGGGAAAGAAAACGAGGGTATCCAATACCGCGACTACTACGACTGGGAGGAATCCCTCCGGAAAGCTCCGTCGCACCGGATTTTGGCCGTAAGACGAGGCGAAAAGGAGGGCTTTCTCACCGTCCACATCGCTCCCCCCGAAGAGCAGGCCATTCGCATTCTTGAGTCGCTATTTGTAAAGGGAGATGCGGCGGCAAGCCGAGAGGTCAAGCCTGCGGTGCAAGACAGCTACAAGAGGCTTCTCCAACCCTCCCTGGAAACCGAGGCGAAGCAATGGTCTAAGGAGCGGGCCGACCGAGAGGCTATACAGATCTTCGTCGATAATCTCCGCCATCTTCTAATGGCTCCTCCTTTGGGGCCCAGGCGAGTAATGGCCATCGATCCGGGATTCCGCACCGGGTGCAAAGTGGTCTGTCTGGATCCGCAGGGAAAGCTCACCCACAGTGAGACGATCTATCCCCATTCGGGTGCCCAGTCCTCGGCCAAAGCCGGCGAACGGATCGAACACCTTGCTGCCGCGTTCAGCATTGAAGCTATTGCGATAGGCAATGGCACTGGGGGGAGAGAAACGGAGTCTTTTGTCCGCAATCTCAATATTCCGCAAGGCGTTCAGGTCATCATGGTGGACGAGAGCGGGGCGTCGGTCTATTCCGCTTCCAGCGTGGCTCGAGAGGAATTCCCTGAGCACGACCTGACCGTTCGCGGCTCCGTTTCGATCGGGAGGCGCTTGATGGACCCTCTGGCGGAACTGGTGAAGATCGATCCCAAAGCCATCGGGGTGGGCCAGTATCAGCATGATGTGGATCAGAGTGCTCTAAAGAGAAGCCTGGACGACACGGTCATGAGCTGCGTGAATGCCGTAGGGGTGGAAGTCAACATGGCGAGTCCGCACCTCCTGGCCTATGTCTCGGGGTTGGGGCTGCAACTGGCGAAGAATATCGTAACCTACCGGAATGACCACGGCCCCTTTGGCTCACGGGAGGAGTTCAAAAAGGTCCCGCGCCTGGGTCCCAAAGCGTTCCAGCAGGCTGCGGGTTTCCTGCGCATAAGGGATGGCAAAAACCCTCTGGATGCGAGCGCCGTGCATCCGGAAGCGTATTCCATTGTTGAAAGAATGAGCNGGGACCTGGGTTGCTCGGTCGGCGACCTGATGCACAAGGCCGCACTGCGCCAAGCCATTGATCCCACGCGCTACCTAACCGAGGAAGCCGGGCTCCCGACCCTTCAGGATATCCTTTCAGAGCTTGCGAAGCCGGGCCGCGACCCACGAGAGACCTTCGAGGCTTTTTCCTTCGCTCCGGGAATCGAAAAAGTGGCGGACCTCAGGCCGGGCCTGAAGCTTCCTGGAATTGTCACCAATGTGACAGCTTTTGGCGCGTTTGTGGATATTGGCGTGCACCGGGACGGTTTGGTACACGTGAGCGAGCTTTCCGACCGCTTCGTGAGCGATCCCCGACAGGTTGTACGCGTTCACCAGCGGGTCACGGTGACGGTCCTCGAAGTGGATCTGGAAAGAAGCCGCATCTCCCTTTCCATGAAGTCCTCTGCGGCGCACGGGGCCGAACCATCCAAAGCGAAGGAATCGACCTTCATCAAGAAACGCGATGATCAAGGGAAACCTGCTCTCCAAAAAGGCGGGTTCAATAATCCTTTTGAGGCGGCTTTGAAAAAACCGTAACCGTGGCCGCTTGTGGATTGCGGAAGGTGCTTGATTTTCCAGCTTTGGACCTTGACGCCAAGGAGATTTTAGGCTTTGAAATACGCTCTGCGTGAAATCGCCACCCAGACGATGGAGGCAGAAGTCGTATTTCTCCTGTTGAAAGGAACTCGTGGTGATCATATTAGAGTCTGTGCCGGATCCTGTCCGTGGTTGGTTCTCGCTGTTGGTAGTGGCCGTGAATACCGTCTTCTGGTCGTCCCTGTTACTCTTAGTGGCCTTGTGCAAACTGGTCGTTCCCATCGAGAGGTGGCGCACCTTCTGCATCAAGATGTTGAATGCCCTCGGTCAGAATTGGACTATGTGCAACAATTTGGGCTTGCAGTTCACCAAAAAGATCGATTGGGATGTTGAAGGCGTCGACACCCTCAAACCCAATGCCTGGTACCTCGTGCTTGCCAACCATCAGACCTGGGTGGACATTGTGGTTCTGCAAAAGGTTTTCCACCGTAAGATCCCATTCTTGAAATTCTTTTTAAAGAAGGAACTGATTTGGGTGCCGGTTCTTGGAATCGTCTGGTGGGTATTGGATTTTCCTTTTATGCGAAGGAGTTCCTCGGTCCAGAAAGACTTCGAGACGGCCCGGAATGCCTGCGAGAAATTTAAAACCGTTCCGGTATCCGTGATGAATTTCATAGAGGGGACGCGGTTCACCCGCAAAAAGCGGGAGAAGCAGCATTCGCCCTTCAAAAACCTGCTCAAACCCAAAGCCGGCGGTACCGCGATCGTGCTCGACTCCATGGGGGAACAACTTCACTCCATCCTCGATGTGACCATCGTATACCCGGAGGGAGCTCAAGGCATATGGTCTTTCCTATGCTGCCGGTCCATGGCGGTCAAGGTGAGGGTGAAAGAGCTGGCGGTCACCAAAGAATTGTTCGGAGATTACCTTGGAGACAAGGAATTCCGCCGCAGTTTCAACAACTGGTTGAACACCCTTTGGGCGGAAAAAGACAACCTGATTGAAACGCTGCTCCCTTCACCGGGTCATGGGATCATGTCGGCGAATTCACCGTCCTGTTAGCCCGGAGGCATCATGCGCTGCATTCGTTTTTCGACCGCCAGCCAAGAGAGGAATTGGCATCAGCCCGAGGTTATGGTGAAGTTAGAGCGGGAAGGTTTGCCGATTGTTTCTTAACCGGGGATATGAGTATCGGGAACGCGTCGACCATCGCGGCAACGGGTTCGCCGTCCTGGCCTATCTGAGCCGAGCGTATCGCCATTCTTCCCGAGAGGACTGGCAGGAGCGCATCGCGAACGGCGAGATCGCTCTGGATGGTCTCGAGACCCGAGGCGATGCCATTTTGAAATCCGGTCAGATGCTCATTTGGCGCCGCCCACCCTGGCATGAAGCTGATGTGCCGCTCGGTTACGCTGTTTTGCACGAAGACGAAGAGTTGCTGACGGTGGCCAAGCCTTGTGGACTTCCCACCATCCCCGGCGGCGGATTCCTTGAGCACACGCTCCTTAAGTTGGTGCGAAAGCGACGCCCGGGGGCTACCCCCATCCACCGCCTCGGGCGAGGCACCTCGGGAGTGGTTCTCTTTGCTTGCACTGCCTTGGCCAGGTCCGTTCTTTGCGCAGCCATGCGCCGGCATGAAATAACCAAAGTCTATCGGGCTCTGGCCTGCGGCATCCCGGCCATGGCCGATTTTTCCATAACGTCGCCCATCGGAACGGTGCCTCACGTGCTCCTGGGGACGATCCACGCCGCGTGCCCGACGGGAAAGCGCGCACTGAGTCGGGTCAGCATCCTTGAGCGCCGTGGCGATACCTCCCTCCTGCAGGTGTTGATTGAGACCGGAAGACCCCACCAGATCCGCATTCATCTTGCCGCCGCGGGGCACCCGCTTGCGGGCGATCCTCTCTATGCGGCGGGGGGAGGATTGCTGAATGGAGGCGACGCACTTCCCGGAGATTGCGGCTATCTCCTTCATGCTGAGCGTCTTCAACTGTGCCATCCGGGGACGGGATCGTCATTCGAGGTCTGGTGCTGCCCTCCCCCTGAACTCCGGGCTGAGAGTTGCTGAATGAGAGGGATAAAGTCCGTATGGCTTTGATCAGCATGCAAGACGTGAGTGTTAGCTTCGGGGGTCCGCCGCTGCTCGACCACATTAACCTTCAAATCGAACGCGGGGAACGGGTGTGTCTTGTCGGCAGAAACGGAACGGGCAAGTCTTCCTTGATGAGATTGTTGGTTGGTGAGCTTATTCCGGATGAGGGCGAGATCACACGACAGCAGGGCCTGCGCCTGGGTCTCCTCCCTCAGGAGGTGCCTCAGGGGCTGCGCGGCATCGTTTCCGATATCGTCGCCGGTGGCCTGGATGATTCGAACGCTGCTTTGCTCGCCCCGAAGGATGATGCTGAATGGCGTAAGCATCACCAAGTGGCGAAAACCATCTCGCGCCTGAACCTCGACCCTCTGGCGCCGTTCGAAACTCTTTCTGCAGGGCTTAAGCGGCGCGTCATGCTGGCCAGGGGCCTGGTGGGTGATCCCGACATCCTGCTCCTGGATGAACCCACCAATCACCTCGACGTGGAAGCCATTGAGTCGCTGGAGGAACTCCTGCTGCGCTCCGGGGGGACCCTGCTTTTTGTCACCCATGACCGCATGCTACTGCAAAAACTCGCGACGCGCATCGTTGAATTGGATCGAGGTAACCTCATCGACTGGACGTGTGATTATGAAAACTTCCAGAAACGCAAGCAAGCTCTAATCGAGGCGGAGGCTGAGCAGTGGGTCCAGTTCGACAAGAAACTGGCTCGCGAAGAAACCTGGTTACGCCAGGGAATCAAGGCCCGGCGCACGCGCAATGAGGGCCGAGTTCGTGCCCTGGAAAAAATGCGGGAGGTCCGGCGCGCTCGGCGTGAACTCACCGGTTTGGTGCGGATGCGCGCCCAGGAGGCCGGGCGTTCCGGAAAACTGGTCGTCGAGGCGGAAGCCGTGAGTTTCGGCTACATCAAAGATGCGCCGGTTATTCGCGGTCTTTCGACGCTCATCATGCGCGGCGACAAAGTGGGAATTATTGGCCCGAATGGTTCCGGAAAGACCACTTTGCTGCGTCTCCTTCTCGGGGAGCTGCCGCCCCTGGAAGGCAGGCTGCGCCAAGGCGTCCATCTGGAGGTAGCGTATTTTGATCAACTCCGGGCGCAACTCGAGGAGGATAAGTCGGTGCTTGAAAATGTCGGCGAGGGCAATGATGTCATCGTCTTCAATGGCAGGCCGCGGCACATTTTCGGCTACCTGGAGGATTTCCTTTTCTCCCCGGAACGTGCCAGGTCCCCCGTTCGCATCCTCTCCGGCGGAGAACGGAACCGGCTGCTGCTGGCGCGGCTCTTCACCAAACCGTCCAACGTTCTGGTCATGGACGAACCGACCAACGACCTCGATACCGAGACGCTGGAATTGCTTGAAGATCTGCTTCTCGACTATCCGGGCGCTCTCCTCCTGGTCAGTCATGACCGGACCTTTCTCAACAATGTGGTGACCAGCACGCTTGTGCTGGAAGGCGAGGGCCG
>JGI20214J51088_10003408_pt1 | contig 10458 bp, 3 predicted proteins | sample WetSurMetagenome_FD_51088 | JGI IMG/M metagenome (IMG submission 51088) | reverse complement strand
AGGACCCTGGAGGTCAATTTCCATGCCGAAGGCCCCATCCTCTCGGACGCAGGCGGCCAAGGGGTAACTCTGGCAAAGTCGGTTGCCTTGCAGCCCTATGAACGGAGCATCACCCGCTTTCCCCTCAAGACTTCCGGCGCCGGGGAAATAACCCTCATCGTTCGCGCCGGGGATGAACGCGACCGGGATGCCCTGAAGCTGACTCTTCCCGTGCGGAAGCGTCAGTCGCTCGAGACGGCGGCGTCCTATGGCACCAGTACCGCGGGAGACATGACGGAGGAGGTTCAGTTTCCCGATCGTATCCGGGCTGATGCCGGCAGCCTCCGCATGACGATATCACCGACCCTGATTCACTCTTTGGACCAGGTTTTTACTTACATGCAAAATTACCCGTACCTCTGCTGGGAACAGATCCTGTCCAAAGCGGCCGCGGCAGCCTCTCTCCAACAGCTGAAGCCGTATTTTCCCCACTCCGTCAACTGGGAGGAGAACAGCGAGACCATTACCAAAGCGCTCGCTTTGGCCGCAGAGCACCAGGCCCCGAACGGCGGCATGGTCTATTACGTACCCAGGGATCAATACGCAGACCCGTACTTGAGCGCCTACACCGCTCTGGTCTTCACCTGGCTGCGTCAGGATGGATTCAAGGTTCCCACACAGGTTGAAAAGAAGCTCGGCGAGTATCTGGAGACGCTCCTTCGCCGCGACACCCTCCCTGATTTCTATCAAAGCGGCATGGCCTTCGACGTTCGCGCGGTGGTCCTCGCGGCGCTCGCGGAACAGGGAAAGCTCACCCGCGACGACCTGGAACGGTACGCAAGACACGTCCCTGAAATGAGCCTCTTTGGCAAGGCTCACTTCTTGATGGCGTTCGCTCGGGCAGGCGGTCCTGCACCGATGCGGCAAAAGGTTCTGAAGAACATCCTGGATCGTGCCGAATACGCCGGAGGAAAAGTCTTTTTCCGGGAATCCCTCGATTCCTCTTATCAGCACATGCTGACTTCCCCGGTCAGGGACAACGCTGCCGTCCTGCTCGGCTTGCTTGCGCTTCAAGCCGCAGGCTCCCCGGATGCCCCCGTGAAGGAGATCCCGCCCCAGCTGGTCCTGGCCCTGATGCAGAAACGGGGCCGCAAAGGGCACTGGCCCTCCACCCAGGAAAATGTCTATGCCGTCAGGGCGCTGCAGGAATTCAGCCGGCTTTATGAAACCCGGCCGCCGAAAGTTGCCGTGCAGGCGTGGCTCGACTCGGGAAAACCGGGCGAGGGTCGGTTCGATAAGTTCCAGGATCCTCCGCTGCAATTCGAACGAAAAATCAGGGCCGACGACATCGGGCGGAAGGCTGAGCTCAAGATCCAGCGCCAGGGCGAGGGACGCCTCTACTTCAACACGCTCATGACCTACTCGCCCCTCGATGAACCGCGGGACCCGGTGATCGCCGGTATGGAAGTTCAAAGAGAGTACAGCGTCAGGCGAGACGGCCACAGACTGCTTCTATCCGATCCCCTGGAAGTGAATACCGGTGAACTGGTGAGGGTGGACCTCTATCTCCTGGTGCCNGCCGACCGTCATTTCGTCGTCATGAACGACCCGGTGCCGGGAGGGCTGGAACCGGTAAACCGAGACCTGGCGACAACGGCAGTGGACACAGCCAGGGATGATGAGGAGCAGTTTCCGGAGAATTCCCTCTGGTATCAATTCAGCGATTGGCTGGAACCGGGAAAGGCGCGCTGGGGCTTCTACCACCGGGAACTTGGTTTCGACAGCGCAAGGTTCTATTCCGAATATCTCTCTCAGGGGCACTATCACCTCTCCTACGTTGCTCAGGCGATCGCTCCCGGAGAGTTCACGGCATTGCCGCCGCGAGCCGAAGAGATGTATGCCCCGGAGGTTTTTGGAAAGGGCAGCTGGAGCCTGCTTCATGTTGCGGTTTCGGAATGATATGAAGGCCGCTAAAAGGTTTTGGCTAAAGCTTATCCTGCCCTTTTGCAGCGGCCTTCTGGTTCTAAGTTTGCTGCTCATCTGGCGGACTGCTGCTGATTTGCGGCCTTTTCCCGAGACCCTCTCCCCGGATGAGTCGAAGGTTCAGAAAGTCAGGATGCTGGATCGGCACGGGACCCCCCTTTCGACCACCTACCAGAATCAGTGGAACCTTTATGATGTTGTCCTGCTCGGCGAAGTTCCTCCTCTATTGCAGCAGGCCTTCACTGAATCCGAGGACCACCGGTTTCACGCGCACTCCGGGGTGGACTGGCCGGCTCGATGCCATGCCCTGTTGCAGAACCTGTCTGCTCTGCGGGTGGTTCGAGGCGCCAGCACGATAACGGAACAGGCGGTGCGGATGCTTCATCCGCGGCCCCGGACGTTCTGGTCACGATGGCTCGAGGGGATTGAGGCGGCGCGGTTGGAGGAACGATTTTCCAAGGCGGAAATCCTGGAATTTTATCTGAACCAGGTCCCCTTTTCCCATCAGCGCAGGGGTATCCTGCAGGCATCCCATTATTACTTCGACCGCGATCCGGATACCCTGAACACCCGGGAGATGCTGAGTCTGGCGGTGCTCGTTCGAGCCCCAGGCGCTTTGGACCCGCGCAGGAAATCTCCACGGCTCGATCGGGCCGTCATGCAGCTTGCCCTGCGGCTGCAGATGAAGGGACTGATCTCCGAAGAAGAATATCAGGCGGCCTCAGAGTCCGACAGGAGCATGGGAAAGGTGCACCCACCCATCGAGGCCGGGCATTTTGTCGGTCATCTGTACCACTCCGGTCTTTCCGGGACCAATTCGAACAGCGGCAGGGTCGTAACCACACTCGATGGCCCCTTGCAGGTCAAGGTCCAGGCGATCCTCGACAGCCGCTTGCATGACCTTCGGAGAATGGACGCCGTGGACGGCGCAGTGCTGGTGGTAGACCACGTGCGGGATGAAGTCCTGGCGTGGGTCAACGGCGGAGGACTCACCAATATGGAGCCGGGCGGCTGGATCGATGCGGTGACCATGCCGCGACAGCCGGGCTCTACCCTCAAGCCTTTTCTCTATGCCCTTGCCCTGGAGAAGGGGTGGACCGCAGCAACCCTTATCAATGACTCTCCCCTGGCGGAACCCATCCGGTTCGGTTTGCACAGCTTTCACAACTACAGCCGCACCCATTACGGGCCCTTGAGGCTGCGCGAGGCGCTCGGAAATTCCCTGAACATTCCGGCAGTCCGGACCTTGCAGTTCATTGGCGTAGAGCGTTTCCTCCAATGCCTGCACAGCCTCGGCTTCCAAAGTTTGAGGCGGTCGGCAGACTATTACGGGGAAGGTCTGGCGCTGGGGGATGGGGAGGTGACTCTGTTCGAACTGGTCCAGGCTTACACCGTGCTTGCCCGCGAGGGTGCGTTTCGCTCCCTGAAGCTTGTTCTCACGACTGGCGAACGAAACCCGAGGACGAACCGCGTCTTCAATGAAGAAGTTACATCGTTGGTTGCGAACATCCTCTCCGACCCTCAGGCACGCCGCCTGGAATTCGGCGAGGGACATCTGCTGCGCTTCCCCGTCCAGACGGCAGTCAAGACGGGCACTTCGAGCGACTATCGGGATGCCTGGGCCGTGGGGTTTTCCGGGCGATACACCGCGGGAGTGTGGATGGGCAAGATGGATCGTCGCCCCATGGATGGAGTAACCGGATCATCCGGTCCGGGGCTTGTGCTTCGCGCAGTCTTTGCCGAATTGAACCGGTATCAGGAACCGGAACCATTCGCTCTCAGCCGACGGCTGGCTTCCTTTTCCATATGCCGCATCAGTGGTCAGCTTGCCGGTGCCGACTGTCCCAGGGTGCAAGAGTGGTTTCGGCCCGGCACGGTTCCCCAGTCCGCCTGCCTTATGCTACATGGTTCGGAACCCGCAAGGGGATCCTCGGATTGGGTCGCGGCGCCCGAACCGGACCATCTGCAGCTCCTGCAACCCACCCCCGGACTGCTCCTTGCCATGGATCCGCACATTCCCGATCACCTGGAGGCCTTTTCCTTTATCATCCCGGAACATGTCCGGCCCTCACGGGTGGAATGGCTTGTTGACGGGAGCGTCTCGGGAGTTACCGGAGCCAATCAGAACCGGTACCTTTGGCCTCTTACGAAGGGCCGGCATGTCGCACAAGCTCGAGTTTGGCCTACGGATTCGGAGCGACCGGTAGAAACCCAGGCAGTAAGGTTCACCGTAAGATGAGTTAAACCAAAAAATTGACTGGACAGCGCAAAAGCAAGGCTAGAGGTTATAAACCAAAAGACCCTGGCCGTCGCCAAGGTCTCATGGATACCCTATTGCCCGAGGGACATTGTGAGGGAGTGGCTCACAGGGTAAACCTCAAAACTCCCATTCTGACTCAATGAAGTTACGGCCCAACACCGAAAACCAAATCGTCGAACCGCTCTTCACACACATCGTCCGAACACTTCCAACATCGTCTGGAGTCGCACCGTAACTCAACAGACTTCTTTGATCCATATGTTTCTTTTCCCTGGGTATCCATCTTGCGCTCCTTCCGGTCCCTGACTAAACTTTTTTGGGACCTCATTTCCTACGAAATTAGTATAATCATCCGGAAGGTGTTTCGCCACATACGGTGGAACATAAATGCCCTCATGGCAGGAAAACGTGACAAAACCTGCTTTTATTAGTGATCATAAAGTGTTAACGGTACATTAGGGCTGTCTGGCCGGCTTGCGGTTCTTGTTGCAGTCCCTAATCCGGTTTCACACTTTCGGCGGACGACGCCCCCATTGCCGCATCAAGGGCTGCTTTCAATTCTGCCATCGTGTAAGGTTTATGCAAAAATGCCTGGGGGAGCTCCGCACGTTTTCCTTCCATTGCTCTTGCCTCGTCGTACCCGCTGGCGAGAACTACGGGGATGTCGGGCCGCAACGCCCGGATTGTTTCGAGCGTCTCCCAGCCGTCCATGCGTGGCATGGTCAGGTCGCAAAATAGGCAACGGATTTCGTCTTGGTGCTGTCGGAAAACCTCAACAGCTTCGACGCCGTCCTCTGCTTCAAGCACCTTAAAACCCAAACGCGTGAGCATCTCAGCGGCCATGCGGCGCAGAGCCGGTTCATCGTCTACGAGCAGCACCGTTCCGCCTTCATCGATGGTCGGCGCTTGGGCCGTTCTGGCCGGCTGCTGAGGGACTTCCACAGCCGACATCGGAAAGAAGACCCGGAAAACGCTCCCCCGTCCCGGTTCGCTCTCCACGGTGACGGCCCCGCGGTGTGCTTTCAAAATCCCCAGTACCGCCGGCAGACCCAGACCCCGGCCGGTTAACTTTTTGGAGAAAAACGGGTCGAAGAGGCTCCCGATGTCCTGGTCCGCAATCCCGCAGCCGGTGTCTTCCACTTCCAGGCAGGCATAGGGGTTGTCATCAGGCTGCCAGCTGATGGGGTAGCGGTAAGGTGCGGGGATGTCAGCCGAGGAGATCGTTTTGACTCTCAGGTGAACAGCGCCATATGCATCACCAACGGCCTCCCAGGCATTGGTGAGCAGGTTGGTCAGGACCTGTAGTATCTGGTTTGCGTTCGCAGTAATGGCCGGACCGAGGGAGGGCAAATCGGTTTCCATGGCGACGTTTTTCGGCATGGCGGCCCGGAGCATGGACAAGTTCCGGCGGCAAACCTCAGAGAGATCAAGCTGCTCACGTTCGCCGGGCGCTTGCCCCAGGTAAGTCAGCAGCAGGACGCTCACCTCCGACACGCGGTGGGAAGCTTTCATGGCTTCAGCCAGCCTCGCCTGAACCCCCGATCCGGAGGGCAGATCGATCCTGGCAAGTTCCAGGTTCCCAATCACCACTCCGAGTTGGTTGTTGAAGTGGTGCGCGATGGCCCCGGCCATGCGGCCCAAACTGTCAGCCTTCTGGAGTTGGCAGAATTGCGCTTCCGCCAGCTTGCGCTCAGTGATATCCACCGCCATGGACAACATTGACGGTTCTCCCGACAGTTCAACCAACTCCGCTGCCATGATCAAGTGACGAATATCACCGGACTTTTGCCGAATTTGAAATTCGAATCCTCTCACGGCGCCCTGTTCGCCCAACCGCCTAATGAGCTGATCGCGTTCGCCGAAATCGACCCAAATCTTCAGTTCCTCAGGGGTGCGACCGATCACTTCCTCACGCGTAAAGCCCGTCAGGTTTTGCCACCTTGCGTTCACGCCGACCAATTGGTTATCTGCGAGTCGGGTGATGGCAATGCTCATCGGACTGGCATGAAAGACCTTGCGAAAACACTCCTCACTCTCCCGCAGTGCCTCTTCATCAAGCTTTCGCTGCGTAATGTTATGGTGAGCAGTCACGACGCGCACCGGCCCTTCACCCCGAACGCGGGTTGCCCGTCCGATGAACCATCGCTTTTCGTCGGGTGAATGGCAGGGATATTCCAAAACAAACAGCTCTCGTTCACCGCGCACCACAGAGCGCATGCCTTGGGCAAACGCCATGGCCAACCCGGCATCGTCCCCTTGGGCATGGTCGCAAACTCGCAGATAGTTGGCCCCCTCGACCAAACCTTCAAGAGAGGGAGCGTTGCTGCGGGCGAAGTTCCTCCAGGCTTCGTTGACGGTGAGGATCAAGCCATCCTCGTCCAGAAGGGCGATATGCTCTGAGAGGGCGTCCACCGTCTTTCTGGCGAGTGGTTCCGAGGTGTGGATGGCTTCCTCGGCCCTTTGGTGCTCCCCTTCCGCCCCGTCCAATTCCACAACCCGCTTGCGCAGTTGAGCCAATTCCTTGATGAGTTGCTCTTTGGTTTTCTCTTTATTGTTCATTCGAGCCTCCCCTTAAGCGCAACGGTCAAATTTGCCAGGCTAGGCTGAAGCCTCATGAGCGCTGGGGCGCCTGTACTCGGAATAGTGAGCATGAACTTTGTGCAGGTGAAAGAAGTGAACCTTCCCAGTTCTCTTCCAAAACAGAGAAGCTTAGTAATTATGACCGGCAAAGGTTGCCACTTCAATATCAAACTCTTAGCTGGAGATCGCTCCATTCAATTATTAAAGCGTCTTCAGGGAAGGCGGCAAAACTGCCGATACCTTAGCCTCTCCGGAACCTTGAGAGCAGAGGCCTGCTCTTGGCATTATTCGTTTGAAAGCTTGAAGTTTTTGGTCGCTGATTCTCACGTACAGTGGCAAGTTCCACTATTTTATGAGGCAGGGTTAATCCGGAAACTCCACCTATTTGAGTTTGGGACGTAGGGGAGGGGTTTATCCCAGTCCGAAATATACCGGTATCATTGCTGATTTCGGGCGGGCGTCAAGCCCGCCCCTACGCGACAACTGGGTTTCCGGATGGGAACGAGGCAGAGTTTGAGACCGGGAAGAGGGGTTGCATCGGGAATGCAAGTGTCAAAGGCAAAAATCGTCTCCCCCCGATCTTGGAGATGCTCCACCATGAAGTCTGCTGTGCAGCCCTGTTATGATACTGTGGGCTTAATGTTTTGATTCACTCGAAAAAGATTTACCGGATCCCATTTACTTTTACCAGCAACCAGCCGTTCATAGTTGTCCCCGTAGGTTGCCTTGACACGATCCTGACCCTCCTCCATCATGAAATTCACGTACGCACCACCGGCCGAGTATGGATGCAGGGCACTCCAATAGTCTTTCGCCCATGTTGTGATGCGTTCATTGTTTGCCGGATCCGGATCGATGCCGGCGATGACCATGGACCACCTGGAATTACGGTGGCTGAAAGCCGTGTCGTTTTTCCCAACCCGGCTCACCGCGCCGTCGACTGGATAGAGGTGCATCGTCGAAAGCAGCGTGGGAAGAGCCAAACCATGTTTAAGGTGCTCAGCAATGGCCGCGTCACTCAATTCTCTGACAAAGTCGCCCTTCCAATACCACTGCAACCCCGGTGGCATGATGGCGTCGAATACTCGCTGTAGCGCAGGAAAAGGCATCGGGCCGACATGTGCAAAGTCCGGGGGACCAAAATTCAGAATAGGCCGGAACACTTGGTCGGCCTTCTCCAGAGGGCCGGTGTAACACCAAACGACGCCGCACATGGTCTTCGTGTGGAGATGCTCGGGAAAGGGCGGGCCTGGCGGAACATTCAAGAACGCGAAGAATCCATAGAGGTCTTCCGGGGCCATGGAGATAAAATCTCGATACCACCGCATGGCCTCTGCGCTTCGGTCCACTGACCAGAGCACCGGGCCGGCGTAGACGGTCTTTACCGGGTGAGCTCTGAACAGGAATGAGGTCACCACGCCAAAGTTGCCCCCACCCCCGCGAATCGCCCAGAACAAGTCTTCATTCGTTTCATCATTGGCTGTGACCAGGCGTCCGTCCGCCAGCACGACATCTGCTTCCACCAGATTGTCGACGGTAAGTCCATATTTTCGAGCCAGATAACCGTGGCCCCCACCCAGAGTAAGGCCGCCGACTCCGGTGGTCGAGATAATCCCACTGGGTACAGCCAGGCCGAACGCGTGGGTTGCATGGTCGACATCCCCCCACCTGGCACCGCCCTCGACACGAACCGTGCGCGACACGGGGTCGACGCGCACGCCCTTCATGCGTGAAAGGTCGATGACGAGGCCACCGTCGCAGACACCGAAGCCCGCTCCGTTGTGGCCGGCGCCTCGAATGGCGAGGAGCAAGCCATTCTCTCCAGCAAAATTGACCGCAGCAATGACGTCTGCCACATTCGAGCAGCGCACAATCAGCCGCGGACGCTTGTCAATCATGGCATTGTATACTTGGCGGGCGGACTCGTATCCTTCATCATTTGGTCCGATTAGTTCGCCGCGCACGCTCTCTCTGAATCTTTTAACGGTCTCATCGTTCAACATCATGCCCTCCAAACCCTACGGTTATTTTGTCAGGGAATAAGGCGTGAGCCACACACGAAAGGCACGGGCGCAGCTTCATTCCACCCCCGTGTTTGACCCGGTACGAGCTCATCTCGTCTGCAATATAAACACAGTGTTTGTCTGGCGAAACTGGAGGAAGTCCCGGCCGGCGATCATCGGAGCAGTTTGCCCCAAAAATCCGGCTATAGAGCCTCCCACACCGCCTCGACAAGCAGATGAACATGCCTGACGGCTATTCCTTTCCACACGACCGACATGCACTCCCCCCCACAAGTGACATGGAACGACGTTTCCGCTCCAACCTCACTCAATGCTTGAAACGGAACTGTCCTCGAGAGCTTCTTGACAATGTCCAATGCGCCTGCTATCCGAAAGCGATCAATAAGCAATTTCTTACGACCTGCAACGATTCTATCGAGGGACCGAAGTCCCCGCTCTCGCCTACCCCTTGATGGGGGAGGCCAGGTGGGGTGAACGGGCGGGATTTCCAACACTGCCAGCGAGGAGAAGAAACCATGCGCTCTATCAAGCGAACCATTGTCGTTCTGGTTGTTGCCCTGGTGTTTGCTTTCAGCGCCTCATCGGTGCCTGCCGCGACCCTTAAAGTCGAAGACGGGCAATACAAACTGCCCGCGTCCATCGATCCTTCGGTGACAACCGTCATGAAGACGGAGCTTTGGGCTCATGTCTGGCGACCAAATACCGGTGGACCCTACCCGATTGTGCTTTTTCTTCACGGGAATCACCCTACCTGCGGGCGATTTGATACTGAACTGGGCGTGCGCATCGATGATCGAGTCGACTACACGACGACCGGCAAGTGTCCGTCCGGCTACGTGGTAACGCCGAATCATCTCGGTTACGCCTATCTCGCACGAACTCTCGCAGCATACGGCTACGTGGTCGTTTCGATCAATGCCAACCGCGGCATCAATGGAGCGGAATCCGAGATCGACGACTACGGCCTCAACCTGCGCCGCGGACGTCTTGTCCTCCGCCATCTGCAAAAGCTTGCGAAATGGAATGCCAGTGGCGGAGCACCCGCCTCGCTCGGTTTTCAGCTTACGGGCCTGATCGACTTCTCTCAAGTCGGGCTGATGGGCCATTCGCGCGGTGGGGAGGGCATGCGCGCGGCGGTGGCCCAATTCAACGATCCCGACAGTCCCTGGCCAAAACGGATCGGGCCGCTGACGTTTCGTTCCTTGTTTGAGATCGGCCCGGTCGATGGCCAGACAAGTCGGACCTTGAACCCCGTCGATCTCGTATGGAACGTTCTCCTGCCCGGTTGCGACGGAGACGTCTCAAACCTTCAGGGGATCAGGCCGTTCGACCGGATGCTGCAGAACACCACCGAAGCACAGTCACTGAACAAATCGACCTTTCAGGTCTTCGGAGCCAACCACAATTTCTACAACACGGAATGGCAGATCTCGGACGCCATGGGATGTCTCGGGCAGACGCCGATTTTTCCCCAATTGGCAGGATCACCGTCGCAACGCCGGACGGCGTTGAAAACATTGATTCCGTTCTTCCGCTCCAATTTGGGAGCCGCACCCAAAGCGTCGTTGGCCAGGCGTTTCGATCCGAGCTACCCCGTGCCGGCGGGACTGGCTTCGGAGACGTCATATGCTC
>JGI20214J51088_10003407_pt1 | contig 10459 bp, 8 predicted proteins | sample WetSurMetagenome_FD_51088 | JGI IMG/M metagenome (IMG submission 51088) | reverse complement strand
CTCCAAACTTTAGCTCACTCTAAACTTTTTTCTTAAATAATTTGCGTATTAAATATTTATAATTTACATTTGATTAGAATTTGATCAATATTATGATTACAATATAATCAATATTTTATATGTACTTCACTTCCAACATAAAATTTTTAAGAAAAAGAAGGGGCAGAACACAGGATGATGTTGCTGTTGCCCTTAACCTGAAACGTTCAACCCTCAGCGGGTATGAGAACGGTGTAGCCCAGCCCGGGATAGATATTCTTGTATCATTTTCGGGNTACTTCAACATGTCGATCGATACACTGCTTAAGATCGATATGACCAGGTTGTCGGAGAGCCAGCTCGGAGAACTAGAAAGGGGTTATGATGCATATGTAAAGGGAAGCAACCTGAGGGTACTGACAACAACTGTCAATTCNGAAAACAGAGAAAACATAGAACTTGTTGCCGAAAAAGCAAAAGCAGGCTATACAACCGGATATGCCGACCCGGAATACATTGGTGAACTTCCTGTTTTCAGTCTTCCTTTCCTTTCCGATAAAAGAAAATACAGAACATTCCAGCTAAAAGGTGATTCAATGCTTCCGATCCCCGACGGATCGTGGGTTACCGGTGAATTTCTTCAGGACTGGAGAAACATAATAACCGGGAAAGCCTATATTGTTTTTACACTAAATGACGGAATCGTATTCAAGATACTTGAAAACAATATTTCAAAGGATGGAAAACTTATTCTCTTTTCACTTAACCCTCTCTATGAGCCTTATGAGGTGCATATTAATGAGGTCAAGGAGATATGGAAATTTGTCAATTATATAAGCAATGAGCTTCCGGAACCGGTTCTTCCTGAAAAGCAGATATTTCAATCAATTGCTCTGATGAAAACCGATCTTGAAAGAATTAAGGCAAAACTCGGAACAGATATTTCAGATGNAAAGGAGATTAACTGACCGGCAGACATTTAAATAAAAAAACTCTGTGTCCCTATGAGACTTCTCAATGTCCTCTGTACAAGTTTTTAAAAATCTGTTACACAGAGCTCCAAAGAGTACCACCGGGGAACACAGAGTTCCTATAAATCAGAGTATCCTGCTATTCCTTCGTAAGTCCGATAATGAGCTGAATGATCTTCTCATTTTCCGTCACAGGAACTTTTCCACTGTAAATGTACCGGCAAATCCTGTTCTTGTCGAGTATCACAACACTGTAACTGTCTTTTGGCAATCCCCAGATTTGCTGAAGAGTAGCTTTGTAATCGAAAAGAATAACAGTCTTGTATTTTTTTGCTTTGTTTCCCGCAATCGTCCTGATAAGTCCGTTGGGTTTCCAGGTTGATTTTGTATCAACAACACCGATTCCCTTAAAGTATGTGCTGTCAATTATCTTGTCTGTCTTTACAGCTTTGTCAAGTGCCTCATTATAAGTTTCATTCATGTCTTGTTCGTCGGGGTCGACATAATTGACCTGCAATACTTTTCCTGCCCATGAATCCATGCTGAATTCCTTTTTGTTTGCATCGGGAAGTAGCCATGCAGGTGCTTTCATTCCAACTTCAAGCTTACCCGTCTGGGCATATGTTGAAGCAATTGCTATGAAAGAAAGGAAAATGGTGTAAATCAGTTTTTTCATATATCTGTTTTTAAATTTCACGAAATATATGAGTTTTTTTCATACAAATAAATTTTAGGCGTTTATAACATTAATACAGTCAACAATATTACTTTTGCAGGTCTTTAATAATTTTATGCAGCCACTACGAAATATTGCGATTATTGCACATGTTGACCATGGAAAAACCACTCTTGTCGATCGTATTATCCAGGAATGTAAGGTATTCGACGAGAGAAAAGAGATTGGGGAACTGATACTTGACAGCAATGATCTGGAAAGGGAGAGGGGTATCACGATAATATCCAAAAACGTTTCGGTTAATTATAAGGGAGTAAAGATCAATATTATAGATACACCGGGTCATGCTGATTTCGGCGGTGAGGTTGAGAGGGTGCTGAAAATGGCCGATGGGGTTCTTCTTCTTGTTGATGCTTTTGAAGGACCAATGCCGCAGACCAGGTTCGTTCTGGGGAAAGCCATTAACCTCGGACTTAAACCAATAGTTGTCGTAAACAAAGTGGACAAGGAGAATTGCAGGCCTGATGAGGTTCAGCAGGATATCTTTGAACTTATGTATAACCTTGATGCATCAGACGAACAGCTTGATTTTGAAACTGTTTTTGGTTCTTCCAAACACGGGTGGATGAGCAAAGACTGGAAAAAGCCGGCAACAGACATCACTGTTCTCCTGGACACTATAATCGAGCAGATACCTGAGCCGCTTTTTGTTGAAGGTACGGCACAGATGCAGGTTGCATCACTGGACTATTCAAATTATGTGGGCAGAATAGCAATCGGCAGGGTTTTCAGAGGTGAAATTGTGACTGGAAAGGATTATACGCTTTGTAAGAAAGACGGTGAGGTTAAGAAGGTGAGGGTCAAGGAACTCTACTTGTTTGAGGGACTCGGACGGGTTAAAACCGATAGTGTNAGATGCGGGGATTTATGCGCTGTTATCGGTCTCGAAGATTTCGAAATAGGGGATACTCTGGCTGATCTGCTTTCACCCGAGGCACTTCAGCGGATCGAAGTTGATGAACCTACAATGAGCATGATCTTCACTATAAATAACTCTCCGCTATTTGGCAAAGAGGGAAAATTCGTGACCTCCAGGCACTTAAGAACAAGGCTGTTCAGGGAAACCGAAAAGAACCTGGCCCTGAAAGTTGAAGAAACCGGTTCTGAAGATACATTCATTGTCTATGGGAGGGGAATCCTGCACCTTTCTATCCTGATTGAGACTATGAGAAGGGAAGGATATGAATTCCAGGTTGGAAAACCCAGGGTGCTTATAAAGGTCATCGAAGGAATAAAGTGCGAGCCTTACGAAACATTATCAATCGATTTACCGGCTGAGCTTTCGGGAAAGGCAATAGAGCTTGTCACTGTCCGAAAAGGTGAAATGACCGTTATCGAACCCAAGGGCGACCTTATCCATCTTGAATTTGATATTCCTGCAAGAGGAATTATTGGGCTCCGGAACAATATGCTAACGGCAACATCNGGGGAAGCTGTTATGTATCACCGGTTCAGAGCCTATGATAAATTTAAGGGAGATGACCTATTACCCGTCCAGAATGGTTCAATAGTGTCGCTCGATGAGGGTATGGCAACCGGATATGCACTGGACAGGCTTCAGGATCGCGGCAGGTTTTTCATCGACCCGGGGGAAAATGTTTACAGAGGACAGGTGATAGGGGAGTACACNAGGGTCAAAGATATTGAGGTTAATGTTGTGAAGGGTAAAAAACTCACAAATATGAGGGCATCAGGGTCTGATGACAGTTATAAGATAGCGCCGAAATTAAAATTTTCCCTTGAGGAATCGATGGAACAGATCAAAGATGATGAGTACCTCGAAGTCACACCCTTGAATCTGAGGATCAGAAAGATTCCTGGTCAACCGCGATTCTGAAAATTTATCTGTCAGATATGAGAAAAGTCCTATTTATAATCGCTATCTTTTTTTTATTCTCATGCAATAAGGATGAGAATTGCTTCTCATGTACCACAACATTTACTATTACTATAAAAGATCCAGGCGGAACAGATTCATTTTCGGTAGAAGATAAGCGTAAAAAATGCGACTTTACTGAGAGTCAAATCAGGGAATTCGAGAAAAATAACTCAGACACAATTACCTATATTAATGGTGAGCTTAGAATAGATACTGTAATCGTTACAATCTGCAAAAGACAGTAGCNGACTCCTGATTTTCATAATTCAATAGTTGCTCAGGAAATCATTCAATGGCTTCATGATCCTTGCTGCTTTTACAATATAATCAACACATTTACTATCGGTAATATCCTTATCCGAGATCATTTTTGATACCAGGAAACTCTTCATCTTCAGGTACTCAATATATCTGTTATCCCGGGCATATCCCTTTGGTGCACTTTTCAATTTTTCTCCTTCGATTACTCCAAAGAAATCCAGAAAATCTTTGTTCTTCAGGATTTTAACAAATGTGTCACCCTGTTCATCAATTTTTTCTCTTATGGCTGTCAGCCACGGCATTGGAGGAACATAGGCCCCTCCGGCAATCATACTGTTGCTTCCGGGTTCAACATGTACATAATAGCCAGCATACCTGTCGCCGTTTTTCTTTCCTCCCTTAACAATAAAAGCCCCCATGTAGGTTTTATAGATTGTTTTGTCATTCGTAAATCTTATATCTCGATTGATCCTGTATGTACAGCTTTTAACCTCCAATCCTTTCAGTATGGGATCAAATTCAGAGATCCGTTCTATTACTGCCTGCACAAACGATTCAAAATTCTTTCTTGCATCATCATACCTTTTGCGGTTTTTCTGAAACCATTCTCTTTCATTATGATATTTCAGATCTGAAAGGAAAGTCAGGGTTGATTGTTCTATCTGTGTCATCTCTTAAGTGAAGTTTTAAAAACATGATAAACAAAATAACTATATTTAGCGGGACAATGTTCACTTGGTGACGTGATTTTTTGACCGATTCCTGAACTGAAACTTAAATTTGATTCACATAATGCAATAAATAATTGATTGTGAATGTTTAGGATGTAATTATACTGATCTGAGAACCGAATGCCAGGGATTAATTTTAATCAGGAACGATTTATAGCTCTTCTATTTTCTTTGATAATCACAATTAAGTTGAATTCCCAGATCGGGATCCCTTCTCAATTGCCATTGATTGTAATTGAAACAGGGGGAGAAAGCATTAGTGCCGATTCAAGGATAACAGCCTGGTTGAAAGTTATCAATAACGGCCCCGGTGCCCTGAACAGTAAATTTCAGAATGGTACGGATTATGATGGAAGAATGGGAATTAAGATCAGGGGGCAATCATCACAGATGTTTCCAAAAAAAAGCTATTCTCTTGAATTAAGGGCCCGATCGGGTGCAGATACTACCGCAAGTCTTCTTGGTATGCCTGGCGAGGAAGACTGGGTCCTGTATGCCCCTTACAGCGACAAAACTATGCTTCGGAATGCTCTCACTTTTCATCTTGGCAGCAGGCTGGGAGGGTGGCAATCCCGGAACAGGTGGTGCGAAGTTTACCTTAATGGAGATTATATTGGCATCTATCAGTTGATGGAGAGTATCAAGCGTGACAGTAACAGGGTTGATATCAGCAAATTGAAGCCTGATGAACTTTCAGGTGATGACCTCACGGGCGGATACATTTTCAAGGCAGATAAGATTGACTTTGGATCATCTGATTTTTTCCAGATATTCCCCTCAACTCATTATCATAATTCAGATAATTACAGATTCACATATGTCTATCCGGAATACGACGAAATTGGGGAGGCACAGAAAAGTTACNTAAAAAAGTTTGTAACCGATGCTGAGAACAGCCTCAACGGGAGTTCATTCTCTGATCCTTCCTCGGGATTCAGGAAGTTTATGGATGTAAATTCCTTTGTCGATTTTCAGATAATCCAGGAGCTGGTAAACAATGTCGACGGATACCGTTTCAGTACGTTTTTCTACAAGGATAAGGATTCCAAAGGCGGGAAGCTGCATGCAGGTCCGTTGTGGGATTTTGATCTGTGCTACGGAAATGAGGATTATACCGATCTAAATCTTGATACTGATATCTGGTTATATTCTAAGTTTGAAGACAAATATGGCGGAAGAATGCACTGGTGGGCCAGGCTGATGGAAGATCTGGGATACAGGGGTGTATTTGTTNCACATTGGAAAGAGATCAGAAAAGCAGCATTCAGTACCGACTCAATAATGAATTATCTCGATGGGACAATCGAATATCTTGGAGATGCTATAAATCGTAATTTCACAAGGTGGCCTATAATAGGAAAATATGTATGGCCAAATTATTTCGTTGGGGAAACCTATGAGGAAGAGGTTGGATATTTGAAGGAATGGATAACAGCCAGGTTGAATTGGATGGATGCAAATATCATGCTTGCTGAAAATGTATCCGAGAATTACGCAAAAAATGAAATCCTTGTATTTCCTAATCCTGTAAGGGATCAGATCAATCTGTATTTCTACCTCTNTTTTTCTGGTGAGATCAGGATCGAACTGTTTGATTTAATGGGGAGAAAAGCACTTATTAAAGAAGATATCCCGGAATATACGGGTTATCAGTATCTTAGTTTTGATATTAATAATCTTGCCTCCGGGTATTATATTCTGCAGGTTTCTCAGGGTAAAAGGCAGATTGGAAGGCGAAATATACTTGTGACAGGCAAGTAAAAAAGTAATTACAATGTAATTACAGTTTCAGTAAATGTATAAGATGTTTTCAAGACTATTTTTCTTAACTGTATTCATTGCCTTTATCGCGGTTCATGATCTGACAAGTTCATCCCTGACACATTCGACAAGTGGTNTTCCTGCTTCACCGGAATTCAGCATTAAGCACGGCTTTTTCAATTCTCCTTTTCTTCTGGGAATATCATCATCCAATGGAGATGTAAGAATATTCTATACCAGAAATGGAAGCAATCCCTCTTTAAACAATGGGAATCTTTATACCGGGCCTTTTCTGATAGATAAAACATCGGTGATACGTGCAGTATGTATTGCAAACAATAATTCAGTAAGTAAGACTACCACAAGGACATATATTTTTCCTGACGACATAGTGCACCAGCCAAACGATCCTGATGGCTATCCTTCAGAATGGGCACCATTTACAAGCATCAACGGGGTTGCTCCCGGGGACTATGAAATGGATCCGGACATGATGGCAGATCCTCAATTTGAATTATCGGTAANGGAGGCCCTGGAGGATATTCCTGTGATTTCACTTGTCACGGACAGAGGATATCTGTTTTCTAAAAATGTGGATCAGTTCTCAGGCGGAATTTATATTTATACAGGTGTTTCTNAGGGGTTAGGATATGGATGGGAACGCCCTGTTTCATTCGAATACTTCAGTGCAAAGGATACGGGCTCATTTCAGATTGATTGCGGAATTCAGATACAGGGCGGGGAGGGGAGAAGGCCGGAGAAATCACCTAAACATTCATTCCGGCTAATCTTTAAAAATGAATATGGACCCTCTAAGCTGAGATACCCTCTTTTCGGTGATGATGGAGTTTCGATATTCAATACGATAATCTTAAGAGCCGGGTTCGGCAATACTTGGATCCATTGGAGTCATAGCGAAAGATCAATGGCACAATATCTCAGGGATAGGTGGACCAAGGATATACATGGAGCGATGGGACACTATTCAAGCCATGGCAATTATGTGCACTTATTTCTAAATGGTTTATACTGGGGACTATACAACCCATCGGAAAGGATTGATAGCGACTTTGCAGAATCATACCTTTTTGGGGAAGAGGCCGATTTTGATGTTATAAAAGACTACTCGGAAGCTGTTGATGGTGAAATAACAGCATGGAATACACTGATTGGGATGGCAAATGCCGGACTGGTACAGAATGATGCCTATCAGCTCATACAGGGAAACAACCCGGATGGTACCCCAAATCCAGAATTAGAAGCAATGGTAGATTTAGTAAGCCTTTCCGACTACATAATCTTGAATTTCTANGGCGGAAACTGGGATTGGGATCATCATAACTGGGTTGCAATCAGAAACCGGGTCACTCCGGGCAGGGGATTTCAGTTTTTCTGCTGGGATGCTGAACATATGACAGAGTCGCTGAATTCAAATATTCTTTCCGAGAATAATGATAAGTGTCCCAGCCGTGTTTTTCAGCAATTGCGTCAGAATGAAGACTTCCTCCGTCTGTTTGCTGACAGGGTCCAGAGGATGTGTTTTAATAACGGACCACTGACTCCTCATTCTGCTGCCGAACAATGGAGTCTGAGGGCCGGGCAGATTGAAAAAGCTGTCTTAGCAGAGTCTGCAAGGTGGGGCGATTACCGGCGTGATGTTCACCAGTACCAGGCAGTGGGTCCTTTTGATCTGTACACCAAGGTGGACCACTGGCTCCCCCAGATGCACTATATGATTAATACATACTTCCCTGGTCGTACAGACGTATTTATCAGTCAGTTAAGAAAGGCCAAACTGTTCCCGTCTATTGATGCACCGGCCTTTAAGCTTAATGGCAATTCTCTGTTTCAAAGCAAGGTAAAACCAGGTGATATCATTACATTATCCACAGGAAGTGGCAATATTTGGTATACAACGGATGGAAGTGATCCTGCCGTATATAAACCAGTGGCAGGCATTTCACCAACATCAGTAATGTATCTGAGCCCGATCATCATAAGTGAATCTATTCATGTAAAAGCACGAACGTATTATAATGGAGCATGGAGCGCATTGAGTGAGATGCACTTCGCAGTCCCGGCGGATTTGTTTAAATTGAAAATTACTGAGATTCACTATCACCCGGTGAATCAAAATAAGATACAAGATTCTGTTTATGAGTTTATTGAACTTAAGAATACCGGGACATCCACACTCTCCCTTGATGGAGTTAAATTTATAAAGGGGATCAGGTACAGGTTTCCTTCTGAAAGCTATCTGAAACCACAGGAATTCGTAGTTCTGGCGTCTGATAAAAAATATTTCAATGAGTTATATAACTTCATTCCCTTCGATCAGTACAACGGACAACTTGATAACGCCGGAGAGGAGCTGGTCCTTGTGAGTCGGGATAATGATACGCTTTGTTCTTTAATCTATGATGACGAAAATGACTGGCCCTTATTACCCGATGGGGAAGGGAGATCACTTGTTCCAATTGAAATGAATCCTGCTGGTGATCAGAAACTCCCATCATCCTGGAGAGCATCATATAATGATGGTGGATCGCCGGGAGCTGATGATATTTACAGTTCCGGGAGATCTTCTTCCACAGTTATCACTGTTTATCAGAATTATCCGAATCCTTTCTCAGAAACGACAACGATTCCTTACCTGCTCCATTCAGGAGCATCTGTGAAAATCACTGTTTTCAATCTGTCAGGTAAGCCTTTAATCATCCTCGACGATGCGAACAAATTAACAGGATATTACAGAACTGAATGGGATGGATCTGACCAGAATGGAAGCAAGGTGCCGACAGGAATCTATTTTTACCGGCTTGAAGCCACCAGTCCGGGAGGGAAAAATATCATCACAAAAAAGATTATGCTTATAAGAAAGTAATTGACATTACTAATTGAGTAATAGCTTTATATAGACCTGTCTAGATGGCTTATAATCAGTAGTATATCTTCGCAAGCATTTATTTAATGAAACTTACATATTCACTTATTGAGGTAATTCCTTTGAATTCGGTGCTGGTGAGATTGTTATTTATAGTGACGTCAGCAAAAGCCAGAAGTCTCAACCCATTGGGATTTCCTGTAAGGCGCCTTAAGAACCCGTTGAAAAGTTTTCCGATCAGGTCAAAACTGTTTACCAATTCACCGGTACCGGCTTCTGCCTGGTCGTATATATTTATTGAAATCCGATGAGATTCATTTGTTGCTAAAAGTCNGACAGAATCGGGGTATTTGATAAATAATCTTGGACTAATTCTGTCTTTACCTGCGCTATATTCAATTTCTGAAAATTCAAGAAGGTTCTTTTCATAACGAAGATACATTCTTGAATCATTCTTTCTATCCTTGTTGAAAATAAAAGAAAATGCCAGATCAATATCTTTATTCTGGAGACGACTCCATAAGAGACCTTTTACATCTGAGGGTATTCTTTTTGATCTTAAGAGATCTATGTTGCCTGCAGCATTAATGAATTCTGCACTGGTATTGGGTGTGATGAGATTACCTTTAACTAAGCTTCTGAAATTATATGATTTCCATGTTAAGGAATCCTTTTCTTTGTTATCTGCAGATAAGACCTTTAANGGACTCGTTTCTGCCCGGAACAATGAATAATTTAAATAAATCATTATCAATTCAGTGGCAAATTCAATTTTTACAGAATCATCCTTAATGATTATTTTACCTTTTGAAAATATTATGTCCCGTGAAGAACTGTCAATCACCTTGATCCTTGTGTTGAATATGAAAGAGGGCATTGGTTTACCTGAAGAATCAACTTTTGTGTACTGGATTTGGAGAAATGAAAGATAACCTTTTCCAATTTTTAAAGCAAAAACCTTAATAATAAGAGAATCGTGGTTCTCTGCAAAAATGCTAAAAATAAACTTATTATACCCAGACAGTATCATATATGAAACAGGTATAAGCTAAATCTTAATAATTGCAAATTACTATTTTTTTAGGATAACAGGGGACAATATCTTAAATTATGTAAACCACTTATTAACAAAAGCCTACAGCTTTTTCTTTCAGAAGGCACAATAACAATAAAGTTTGCCCGTAATACAGAATCAATCAGACTATTTGTAAATTTATGCCGATTTGATTTTATAATTATTTTAGTTACTAAATAAAA
>JGI20214J51088_10003406_pt1 | contig 10460 bp, 5 predicted proteins | sample WetSurMetagenome_FD_51088 | JGI IMG/M metagenome (IMG submission 51088) | reverse complement strand
ATTAATTCCTCGGAAATTAATTTATTACCATAGTTAATTGTTTTCTCTATGTCAATCATTTCGGGAATAAATAATCCGGATTTAGACAGAATCTTTTTGATTTTCTTTTCGATTCTTCTTTGAATAACATCTTTAATAATAATTTTTGCCCTCTCAGCAATGTTATGTCCGTTTACTATACCATTAATTACTAAATTATTACCATAATAAAGATATTCTGATATTGGTGCAGTCCTAACCACAAATCCTTTATTAATCAGTGAACTGACCAAATCTCCTCTTGAAAATTCCTCACGACGTACATAAATTTCACCTATTAAAGAAATTATCTTTGCTTCTTTAACCGGATTTTTTAATTTTATTGCAGATAATTTTTCAGCGGATATTTCAAGTTGCTTGTATATTTCTTTTTCACTTCCTGATTCGATAATGTTAATAATATCTATCCATTCTTTTTCAAGGACATCAAGCGATTCCTTTTTGTTAACAGCAAGAGTATGTATTGCAGATTCGATATCATGAATCACGTCTGCAATTATTAAGGCGACCCAGGCTTTCCGGAAAAAATCACTTCCCAAATCTTCAAATGTTCCTTCTTCATCCATTGTCAGGACGCCGACATTATCAATACCGAGTTCATCAATAATATCTTTAAGCATAATAAAATATTGCCCTTGCCTGCAGGGTCCGTACCCATGNGGCATAAAGAATAAATATTTTTTGCCGGCGCTGGATTTGGATTCAATATGTTCAAGTAATGAGCCTGTCGTTAATATAAAAGGAAGACACTCCTTACACGTAGTTAATCCCCTTCCGTATTGAAGTGTAGTAGAAGTTGGAACCGGTATTGAGTTTGAGCGTACTCCAAGGGATCTGAAAACTGCAGCAAAAGATTCACTGCTGAATCTTCCCATAGAAGGAATTAAAACTTCAACTTCAGGTGAATTAATTTTGTGTTCAACTTTATTGCTATCTATTATAGCTATCCTTTTACCTTCAGTTTTCACCGAAAGTAGTTTTGAAACTTTCCCGGATTCTGTCAATAAATTTTTCTGTGACAGCTTGATATAATTATTTATAATATCAATTGCGGCATCAATGCGGGTATCAATTCCGACATCGGCGGAATGACTGTCAAGTTCGAGCGTCAATGAAGGTTTGATTCCCATTATTTTCCGGAAATAGGAAATGATGAAAGAATCGGGACCGCAGGAAAAATTCGTAATGAAAACTCCGAAAAGTTGTTTATGGATTTTCACGAAGCGTGCGGTTGAAAGAATTTGCTGTCCGCTATGCCAGTACATATTATCATAGGAATTCACAATTTCCTCGGGGAGGAAGTCATGCGGAATTACAATTAAATTTTTTGAAGATATTTTATGCGGGATATTTAAATTCGCTTCTGCGGCAAATGCATTATAAGACCTTCCGAAAAGCACAAGAGCAAATTTTTCTTTATCCTTTTCCAGTTCTTCGAGAACCTGTTTACCGATTTTTAAAAATTCAGACCGCATTTTTTGATACAGGTCAAAAGCAAAATCAAATGCGGACTTTGCAACTGAAGTGGACTTGTTAAGTTTCTTTGCAATGTCAACAAATACTTTTGTTATTTCTTTTTTATCAAGAGAAAAATCAATAACGGGAGAAATTATTTCTGGAAGTTTTTCATCGCCAAATGCAGATTTAAGGTAATAAGGTTCGCCCTGAACGAAAACACAAAGCCTTTTATACTTCTCATCGAAATGATTATGCATCTGCGTAATATGCGGAATGAAAATATAATCCGGATTTTTATCAAGTAAATTCTGAAATAAACCATGTGATAATTCGACCGGATAGCAATAAGCAGAGCGAATTTTATCAATACCTTTAGGATTAACTTCATCCGATAATATAACTTTTAATCCAAGCTTCGTGAAGAAGTTATAGTAGAGAGGATACAAAGTATTCGTAAGAAAACTCCGTGAAATTCCTATACTTTTACCTTCTGCCGGACTTAATGTAACATATTTATTATAAACCAAATCCTGTCTTACTTTTGCATAATTTTTTTCATCAGAAGAAACATTAATATGCTGTCTCAAATTATAATATCTGCTGCAGGCACCTCCGAACGGATATTTTTTCCCTTCAATTTCAATAATGGAAACATTGCATTTCAAATCACATTTTTCTTTACCTCCTGCACAAATAAAATCTTTAGAATATTTAAATTCACGATTAATTAAATCGGAAAGATTAAAGTCAGATTTTTCGAGAAAGCCAAGATTTATCCTGTTTTTAATTTCAAGTGCAACTCCGAATGCCCCCATCAATCCGGGTTCGGGAGGAACGATTATTTCTTTATTGACAAGATTTGACATTGCATAAGGAACAGCCTTATTATAGCACACCCCGCCCTGCATAAATATTTTTTTCCCGACCTGCCTGTTTCCTTTAACCCTGTTGACATAGTTCATACAAATCGAATAAACCAATCCGGCAACGATATCTTCCCTTGATTCACCATCATGACTTGCATTTTTAATGTCACTTGAGATGAAAGCGGCACACTGGTCATTAAAATTCAAAGGGCTTTTTGCTTTAAAGGCAATATCTGCAATTTCTTTGTAATAAATATTAAGAGTTTCTTTTGCCGATTCTTCAAGAAATGAACCTGTACCTGCAGAGCAGGCTTCATTCATTGCATAATCACTTGCGACACCGTTTGTCAGAAAAGTATATTTAGCATCCTGACCACCGATTTCAAAGATTGTATCAACTTCTTTATCAAAATAAGCGGCGGCAACCGCATGTGCAATTATTTCGTTCACCACTCCGTTAGTAAGTGCATGCAAAGCCGAAATATGTCTTCCTGACCCGGTTGTACCCAGACCTATAATTTTTATTGGAACTTCAATTTGCTGTATCAGGGATTTATAACATTCGATAGAAGCCAGAACCGGATTACCATTTGTCCGTAAATAAACCGACGCAAGGATTGCGTTATCTTCATCACGGATAATCACTGCTTTTGTTGTAGTAGAGCCTACATCAAGACCGAGATAACAGACATCACCCGTTTGGGCTTCAGCTTTAATAATTTCCTTAAATGTAACTTTGGCATTACCATTGAAAAGAGGTTCCAGACGTGAAAAAGCATTTGTCATTGTCCTGAAAATATTATTTTGATTCAGCTTCGAATCAATTTCCATAGCTTTCAATCCTGCCCCGAGAGCTTCAAAATAAACTGCCTGTTCAGGTATAACAGATTCAGGATAAACATCTTTTACATATTTTGTAACACTGTGATTTNTGGAGACACCNCCTACNATTAATATATTTTTCGATTTCTGCTTTGTAAGTAATTCAATTGCCTTATCCGCAATCATTTTTGCCAGACCGGATACAACATGTGATTTACCGATGCCTTTATTCAGTGCATGTGTACAATCGCTTTTACAAAATACACTGCATCTTCCGGAAACGACATAAGGGGATTGGTTCTCAGAAAGTGAAATTGCTTCATTAATATTTAAATTCATTCTGCGAATTTGCTGAAGGAAGAATTCGCCTGTTCCTGATGCACACTTATTTCCCGTAATTACATTGCTGATATGACCCTTTTTATCAAGACAATAGACAATAAAATTTTCTCCGCCGAGACTTGCAATAGCACCGAAGTTTCCGTTTAATCCGAGATACTGAACTGCCAGCTCAATTGCTTCGGGTTCAGATATCGAATTAGCATTAATGAGGTTTTTAAATTTCCTACCGGTGATTACGACCGAATAATTATTCAGTTCAATATTTTGAAAATATTCGGACAGTATCTTTTTTGGATTCCCGTCGTGAGTAATTGATTTTACAGACGTAATTTCAATTTCCGCGTGGTTTTTATTTAATTCCACAATCGAGATGGTTGAAGCCCCGATACAAATCCCGAGAGATTTTTTAATATTTAAATTTTCAGTTAATATAGACAATATTTTTCGTAAATAATCTTATAGTATAACGAATTTATAATAAAATTTAAATACAATGATAAATGAATAATTTTCATTTAGGAATTACGACGAATAAAAATTAAATCGCTGCGAAATATTAAAACAAATACCTTTTAGATAATTATTATTGAATCGCCATAAGCGAGGAATTTGAATTTTTCTTTAATGGCTTTTTTATAAGCCCTCATAATAATATCCCTTTCCGAAAACGCACAGGCTAACATAAGATGAGTGCTTTGAGAAAGATGAAAATTAGTTATTAATTCATGAACAACGCTCATCGTTTGCGGAGGATGAATGAATTTATCTGTCCACCCTTTCCCGGGTCTGACAAACCTTCCTGTAATTACACTTGATTCGAGAGCCCTTGCAACCGAAGTTCCGACTGCAATTACTTTTTTCTTTTTAATGATTGTATTATTAATCTTATCTGAATTTTCCTTTGATATTTCATAAAATTCAGAATCCATCCTGTGTTTGGAAAGATCTTCGACTTCAACAAGTCTGAAAGTTCCAAGCCCGATATGAAGTGTAATATAAGCAATTTTAACACCTTTTTTTTCAATTTTTTTCAGTAATTCTTTTGTGAAATGGAGACCTGCAGAAGGAGCGGCAACAGAACCAAGTTTTGAAGCATATAATGTCTGATAAAGCTCTTTATCTTTGTCTAAAGGTTCACGTCTCATATATACGGGAAGCGGGGTTTTCCCGATTTTCTCCACAATTTTCTTAAAGTCTTCTTTAACATTAAATCTGACAATCCTGCCGCGGGAAGTTGTATTATCAATTACTTCGCAATACAGGTGTTTACTGAAAAATATTCGGTTACCGATTCTAACTTTTCTTGCAGGGTCAACAACAACATCCCAGATGTTTTCTGTTTCATTAAGCTGCCTCAAGAGAAATACTTCAATTTTTGCTTTTGTTTTTTCCTTAGTTCCAAAAAGGCGTGCAGAGAAAACCCTTGAATCATTGAGGACAAGCACGTCACCTTCATTCATATAATCAACAACCTGTTTAAACTTTTTATTTTCAATAGTTCCTGTATCCTTATGGATTACCATGAGTTTACATGTATCCCTGGGGTCTTTCGGCATTTTAGCGATTAAATTTCTCGGCAGGGTATATTTAAATTGAGATAATTTCATATTACAGAATTTTATTTTTTAATTTTGAAAAAACACTTTAACCGGTACAGTTAGCAGATTTAGCTATTACTTGTCTTACTTTAATATTTATTATTATTTAATTTTATTGTTATCAAATATAAAAAGATTGTGAATATAGCATAACATTGCTCTTAAATCAATGAATAAACAAATGCATACCGTCAATTCTTATTTTAAATCTATTAATTTCAATATTTTAAGTTAGTCAATATATTTTTATCTTGATATTTTTAATGTATTTTAGGATATTAAGTGTTTGTATAAGTTTTTTATTAAGGAATATTTGCAATAAATACAGGATTGAATAATTTAATAATATCTATTGACGGACCTACAGGAACAGGTAAAAGTACGACCGCAAGAATTCTATCGGATAAACTGGGAATAAGGTACGTAGACAGCGGTTCATTATACAGGGCTGTTACATTAGAGATACTGAGGAATAATGTCAAACCGAATGAACTTAGAAAAATTATTGATATTGCAAAACATTTAAAATTAGAGTTTGCAGACGAAAAAGTAATTTTAAACGGAACAGACATTGCACAGGACATAAGGTCATTTGATGTAACAAATAAAGTCAGCAGTGTCAGTAAAATCAGGCAATTGAGGGAGATTATCTTGGTAAAGCAAAGGGATTATGCAAAAGAAAGCAGTTTAGTTATGGATGGAAGGGACATTGGAACTGTTGTTTTTCCCGATGCCGATTTTAAATTTTATATAGTTTGCGATTTAAATACAAGGGCTGCAAGAAGGCAGCAGGATTTTATGGATATCGGAATTAATATCTCATTAGGAAAAATAAAGACCGAGATACAGAAGCGTGATGAGATTGATATGACAAGAAAAGTAAGCCCGTTAAAGAAAGCAAACGATGCAGCTGAAATAGATACAACAAATATGATAATTGAAGAGCAGGTAGATTATTTATATAAAAAAATAATCAATTCTTCAAAATTTATAAATAAGTCTAATTTAATTAACGCCCGCTGAAAATAGCGGGGATTTATAAACATAAAAACAGTTAACTATTCTTTTTTAGGAATAGTTACAAAAAAACCTGTCGAAGGACAGGTGAAAATAAAGGATAAATTAATGACTGAAAATTCAGAAGTCAGAAACGAACGTGATAAAGATTTATTACAGCGAGGTGACCAATATTTAGCAGCCGAAAAAAGTACCACAAGATTTATAACAAATGATTACGATGAAGAAGAGTTTTCGAAAATGCTTAAGCTGTATGAAAAGACGTTCAGCGTTATTAAAGAAAATGAAGTAGTTAAAGGAAGAATCGTAGCAATCCACGGAGAAGATGTATTAATTGATATCGGTTCCAAATCAGACGGAAGGGTTTCGATTAACGATTTTGCGAGTCCGGAAGAATTATTAGTAGGTAAAGAAATTGATGTGTTTCTTGAAAAGATAGAAGACAAAGAAGGACAATTAGTACTTTCCAAGAAGAAAGCTGATTCCATTAAGATGTGGGACAGGATTGTTGACGCACAAAGGACAGGTGAAATAGTTAAAGGAAAATGTCTAAGAAGAATTAAAGGCGGATTTGTTGTTGACTTAAACGGCTTAACAGCATTTCTACCCGGTTCTCAGATNGATACGAAGCCGATTAGGGATTACGATGAATATGTCAGTAAAGTAATGGACTTCAAGATTCTTAAAATAAATAATCAGATTGAAAATATTATTGTATCCCACAAAGTTCTGATTGAAGAATCAATGGCAGGTCAGAGAGAAGAATTACTCAAGACCATTAAAAAGGGAATGACACTGAAAGCAACCGTGAAAGCAATTACAGATTTCGGAGTATTTGTTGACCTCGGCGGATTAGACGGATTAATTCATATTACAGATTTATCATGGGGAAGAATAAATCATCCCGGTGATATTGTCAAATTAGACCAGGAAATTGATGTATATGTGATTGAGTTTGATGAAGATAAAGCGCGGGTATATCTCGGTTTAAAACAGTTACAACCTCATCCGTGGGACAGCATAAAAGATAAATATAAAGTCGGAGACAAAGTATCAGGCAAAGTAGTATCACTTACCGAATACGGTGCATTCATTGAAATTGAAAAGGGTGTCGAAGGATTAATTCATATAAGCGAAATGTCCTGGACACAGCATATAACAAACCCGAATCAAATGGCAACGATGGGACAATTAGTTGATGCCCAGATACTTAATATTGATTTTGACAACAGGAAACTATCACTCGGAATGAAGCAATTGACACCTAATCCATGGCAGAGTTTGCTTGATAAATTTCCGGTCGGTACAAAACAAAAAGGTAAAGTATGCAACATCACCAATTTTGGTGTGTTCATCGAATTAGATGAAGGTGTTGACGGATTGGTTCATATTTCAGATTTATCGTGGACTAAAAAAATTCTTGACGTCAATGACTTCGTAAAACTTGGAGATGATCTTGAAGTTGTCATACTTGGAGTTGACGTTGCAAATCAGAGAATTTCACTCGGACACAAGCAATTGTTTGAAAATCCCTGGGAGAATCTNGAAGATAAATACAAAGTAGGAATGGAAGCCGAATGTAAAGTAATCAAACCAATTGAAAAAGGAATAATAGTTGAGCTTCCCGATATCGTTGATTCATTTATTCCGGCTTCACAATTAGCGACCTATCCGATAAAGAATTTTAATGATTTATACAAAGTAGGTGATAAATTAAAAGCGGAAGTAATTGAATTTGATAAGACGAACAAAAAAATAGTTTTATCGGTTGTTGAATATCTCAAAGATAAAGACCAGAAAGAAGTTGACGGATATATATCAAGATTTAAATTACCGAAGAAGTTTAACCTGAAAGATATTCAGGAAAAAACAAAATCATTTGAAAGCGAACAAATTGATTTCAGGATTGAAGATTTAATAGAAGAAGAGATGCCTGAAGGATTAGCAATACCTGTGATTATAAATCCATCAGAAGATACAACGGTAAAACAAATTCCGGAACCGCCCGCAGAAGAAAAGAAAGAAGAAAATATCTAAATACTTTAGCAAGGGAAACCTTGTGAATAAGGATATAATTGATAATTTCAATTNTTTTAATAAAAGACCTTTTATTTATAAGAGGTCTTTTTTTTNATACNCCTTTATTTAAATCTTAATAGAATTTACTTTTTAATTTTCTTAATTTGTTTTATACAGTTGAATTAAAGATTCANANAAAGATATCATAAAGAAATAAAGAATAAAATTTCAAGTATAGATTTCAACAAGTTTTATTTTGACAAAATACGGTAAAGATGTAGTTTTAAGAGTATTATCTATTACATTGATAATAGACGGTATTGCTTATTTTATAGATATCCTCTGGCTTAAGATATTATTGCTTGCCTTATCATTTATATTTTTCGGATTCACTTTATATTTTTTCAGGGACCCCGATAGAAAATTACCTGAAGGAATCAGCGAAAACATTATCTTATCCCCTGCCGACGGAAAAATCGTATTGATATCAGAAGTCGTTAAGAATAATAATGAGTTCTTTAATGAAAATGAAAAGCTTAAGCAAATCAGCATTTTCCTTTCTCCGTTGAATGTACATGTCAACAGAATTCCAATAACAGGTGTCGTAAAGCATTTTCAATATATCAAAGGTGATTATGTCGTTGCATTTAATCATAAATCATCCGAGAAAAATGAAAGAACGGAAATAGGAATTATTGATGTATCAGGAAAGAAAATACTATTCAAACAAATTGCCGGATATGTTGCACGAAGGATTGTTTGTGAACTCACTGTTGACCGGCAGGTAAAAAGAGGAGAAAGATTTGGTATGATAAAATTCGGCTCACGGGTTGATATCTTAATAAATGCAGATTCAGAAATCAAAGTCGAAATCGGTCAGAAAGTCAGGGGCGGGGAAACTATAATAGCCGGAATATAAAATGTTAGTATCGAAAAAATTCATACCGAGTTTATTCACAATCTTAAATGCTTTTTGCGGCTTTTTGTCTATTGTAAATGCTGCGAATGGTCAATTCGAAACGGCATCGTGGTTTATTGTTTATGCTACATTATTCGATATGGTAGATGGTTTAGTTGCGAGAATGTTAAAGACTTCGAGTGATTTTGGAGTTGAATTAGATTCACTTTCCGACGTTATATCTTTCGGAGTTGCACCCTCATTTCTTCTTTATAGTATTTTCTTTAAGGATTTTGAGGGAATAGGAATTGCACTCGCCTCTTTGATAATGGTATTTTCTGCAATCAGGCTTGCCAGATTTAACGTTGAATTAATCGGATATGACAAGGATAAATTCAAAGGTTTACCAACACCGATAGCATCTGTAACTATTTGTTCATATCTTATATTTTACCATAATAAAATATTTAGCGATAACCTTAGTTATTATTTAATTTTTATTCTTGTCATTGCACTGCCAATACTAATGATAAGCAGGTTTACATATATTACATTACCTAAACTAAGTAAGAAATCAATAAAAAAGAATTTCCCGATTTTTTTAATATTAATTTCGGTTCTGATAATAATCGGTTTAACAAAAGGGAAATCGGCATTTCCGTTTGTAATTTTATATATTCTCTCAGGAATAATAATGAGTATTACGAAGATGTTTACAAAAAGAAAACCGCCAAGAAGTGAAAAGACAGAAGTCAGAAGTAAGTATTCAGAAGTCAGGAGTCAGAAGTCAAATGTGAAAAGTGAAATGGAAAAGGGAAAACTTTAAGAGATAATCTTAAATTATACTTTTTAGTATATCTATAAAATCATCAATTTCTTTTAGTGTATTATACCTTCCGAAAGAAATTCTTAAAGACATTATTGCTGTTTTTTCATCTCTTCCAAGTTCGAGCAGAACCCTTGAAGGTTTTAAAGAGCCAGATGTGCAGGCTGAACCGCCGGATACAGCGATTCCTTTTGTGTCGAGTAATATCAGAAATATTTCAGGGTCAATGTTAATAAACTCAGGTTTGAATGAGACATTTAGAATATTAGGAAGAGATTTATTTACAGGGGAATTAATTAAAATCTTATCTTTAAAATTTGAGATAAGTTTTTCTAACATAACAGTTCTAAGTTTTTTATAATGATTTTCATCATCCTCATAATTTTTCTTTAACAGTTCAATCGCCGTTTTAAAACCTGCTATTGCCGGGATGTTCTCTGTTCCGGCTCTCATATTTCTTTCCTGTGGACCGCCGTGTAGAATTTTTTCAATTCTTATATTCTCATTCACATATAACGCACCTATTCCTTTAGGACCATAAATCTTGTGAGCCGAGACGGAAGCAAAATCAACAT
>JGI20214J51088_10003405_pt1 | contig 10460 bp, 11 predicted proteins | sample WetSurMetagenome_FD_51088 | JGI IMG/M metagenome (IMG submission 51088) | reverse complement strand
CGGGCACGCTCTGCGCAAAGCTCGGGCGCTGGCCCAGGGCGAGGGACGAAGCGAGCAGCGCCCGCCTGGAAAGGCTGGTTCGGGTCATGAAGGTCGAAGGGGATTCGGAAGGGGAAGGCGCGTCACGCCGCGGCGATGCCGTCCAGCGGCCAGCGCGGACGCACGTCGAAAGCGCCGTCGCGCCTCAGCTCGCCCAGGCCGTGCTGCAGACGCAGCGCGGCGGCGAGCGCGATCATCGCGCCATTGTCGGTGCATAGTTGCAAAGGCGGGTAGTGCACGCGCGCACCGAGCCGGCGCGCGCCGGCGTCGAGGGTCTCGCGCAGGCGCAGGTTGGCGCCGACGCCACCGGCGACGACGAGGCGGGCGAGCCCGCTGTCGGCTAACGCGCGCAGCGACTTGGCGGCGAGCACGTCGACGATCGCGGCCTGCGTTGACGCCGCGAGGTCGGCGCGCGCTTGCTCGCAGAGGTTGCTGCCGAGCTTGCGCCACTGCGTCATCACCGCTGTCTTGAGGCCGGCGAACGAGAAGTCCAGGTCGTGGCTGTGCAGCAGCGGGCGCGGCAGCGCAAACGCGGCCGGGTCGCCGAACTCGGCCAGCCGCGCAAGCGCCGGCCCTCCCGGGTAACCTAGACCCAGCAGCTTGGCGCTCTTGTCGAAGGCCTCGCCGGCGGCGTCGTCGATGGTCTCGCCGAGCATTGCGTAACGGCCGACGCCGTCGACCCGCATCAACTGAGTGTGGCCGCCGGAGACGAGCAGTGCGACAAAGGGAAAGGCCGGTGTGTCGTCGGCCAGGAAGGGCGACAGCAGATGCCCCTCGAGGTGATGCACGCCCAGCGTCGGCCGGCTGAGCGCGGCGCCGAGCGCGACCGCGACGCCGGCGCCGACGAGCAGCGCGCCGGCGAGCCCGGGGCCGCGCGTATAGGCGACGACGTCGATGTCGGCCAGCGCCTGCCCAGCCTGATGCAGCACCTGCTGCGCCAGCGGCAGCACGCGCCGGATGTGGTCGCGCGACGCGAGTTCGGGGACCACGCCGCCGTAGGCGCGGTGCATCTCGGCCTGGCTGTGCAGCGCGTCGGCGAGCAGCCGTGGCGTGCCGCCGCCTGGCAGCGCCTGCACGAGCGCGACGCCGGTTTCGTCGCAGGAGGATTCAATACCCAGGATATTCACGCGCGGCAGTGTAGAGGCGCCGAAGAGCAGACCGGGCACGCGGCTTGCAATGCCCGACTCGACACCTTCGTCGGGTGTCCGTTTATCTCCTCAGCAGGGCAAGAGCCCTTTCGTCCGGCCTCCCTGTCACCCGACGGGGAGGCTCCTTTTTCCCGCCGATGCCGGACAACGGTGCATCGCGGCTCCCTTGCTGGTGCCCTCGCCCCGGCTCCGCCCGGCCGNGCACCGAAGCGGTTCAGTGCTTCTCGCGCGCGTGGTTGATCGAGTACTTCGGGATCTCGATCGTCACGTCCTCGTCCGCCAAGATGGCTTGGCAGCTCAGGCGCGAGGTCGGCGTCAGGCCCCAGGCACGGTCGAGCAGGTCTTCCTCGGCCTCGTCCATCTCGCCGAGCGAGTCCAAGCCCTGCTTTACGACGACGTGACAGGTCGTGCAGGCGCAGCTCATCTCACAGGCGTGCTCGATCGGGATACCGTTCTCAAGCAGCGCCTCGCAGACCGACGTGCCGGCGGGGGCCTCGATGCGGTCACCGAGCGGACAGTAGTCGGGGTGCGGAAGGATGGTGATGAAGGGCATGGGGATCTTCAGATTTCTTCGACCTTGCGGCCGGCCAGCGCCTGGCGGATGCCCTGGTTCATGCGCGCCGCGGCGAAGGCCTCGGTGCCTTCGGCGAGGACCTCGACGGCCGCCTCGATGGCATCGGCATCGTCGCCCTCCGCGATGCGCGCCGTTTCGTCGAGCAACGCATCTATCGCGGCACGCTCGTCGACAGCGAGCAGCGCCGCATCTGCGGCGAGCGCCGCACGCGTAGCCAGCACCATGCGTTCGGCCTCGACGCGCGCTTCGCGCAGCTTGCGCGCGGCCATGTCGTCGTCAGCATGCGCGAAGCCGTCCTCGAGCATGCGCGCGATCTGCTCGTCGGCGAGTCCGTAGCTCGGCTTGACCACCACCGAGGCCTCGACGCCCGAGACCTGCTCGCGCGCGCCGACGCTGAGCAGTCCGTCGGCGTCGACCTGGAAGGTGACGCGGATGCGCGCCGCGCCGGCGACCATCGGCGGAATGCCGCGCAGCTCGAAGCGAGCGAGCGAGCGACACTCGGCGACCAGGTCGCGCTCGCCCTGGACGACGTGGATCGCGATCGCGGTCTGACCGTCCTTGAAGGTGGTGAACTCCTGCGCCTTGGCCACCGGGATCGTGGTATTGCGCTCGATCACGCGCTCGACCAGGCCGCCCATCGTCTCGAGGCCGAGCGAGAGCGCGATCACGTCGAGCAGCAGCAGTTCGCCGCCCGCCGCGTTGCCGGCGAGTGCGTTGGCCTGGACGGCGGCGCCGATCGCGACCACCTCGTCGGGGTTGACGTCGGTCAGCACCTCACGTCCGAACAGCTCGCCGACTGCGTTGCGCACCAGGGGCATGCGCGTGCTGCCGCCGACCATCACGACGCCCTGCACTTCGGTGCGCGCAACCTTCGCGTCACGCAACACCTTGCGCACCGCGGCCAGCGTGCGCTCGATCAGCGGCCGGGCCAGCGTCTCGAGCTGCGCACGCGCGACGCCGACGCGGCACTCGCGGCCGCCCAGCACGGCCTGCCAGTCGGCGCTACTAGTGCCGCTGAGCGCCTCCTTCGCCGCGCGTGCGCCGACGAGCGCAGCGCGCTTGTCCTGCGGCGTGACCGCGCTCACGCCTGCCTGCCCGAGCGCCCAGTCGGCGAGTGCGTGGTCGATGTCGTCGCCGCCGAGCGCGGCGTCGCCGCCGGTCGCGACGACCTCGAACACGCCGCGCGTGAGGCGCAGCAGCGAGATGTCGAAGGTGCCACCACCGAGGTCGTAGACCGCGTACAGGCCTTCGCTCGCGTGGTCCAGGCCGTAGGCCACCGCGGCTGCGGTAGGCTCGCTGATCAGGCGCAGCACGTTCAGCCCGGCGAGGTGGGCCGCGTCCTTGGTCGCCTGGCGCTGCGCGTCGTCGAAGTAGGCCGGCACGGTGATCACGGCGCCAAACAGGTCGGCATCGAAGCTGTCTTCGGCGCGCTGGCGCAGCGCGGCCAGGATCTCGGCCGACACTTCGACCGGCGTCTTCTCGCCCGCGCGCGTCGCGATCGCCAGCATGCCGGGCCTGTCGACGAAGCGGTACGGCAGCCGGCCGGCGCCTGCGACGTCGGCGAGCCCGCGGCCCATAAAGCGCTTCACCGAGACGAGTGTGTTTTCGGGGTCCTCGGCCTGCGCCGCGAGCGCGTCGAGGCCGATCTGGCGCGCGCCGGCGTCGAGGTAGCGCACTGCCGAAGGCAGCAGCACGCGTCCCTGGGCATCGGGCAGGCATTCGGCGACGCCGTGGCGCACCGACGCGACCAGAGAGTGGGTGGTACCGAGGTCAATGCCGATGGCCACTCGCCGCTGGTGCGGGTCGGGCGCCTGGCCGGGTTCTGAAATCTGGAGCAAGGCCATGGAGGGGACTCTTATCGGGTGGCGTCGAGCGCATCCAGGCGGCGCTCGATGTCCTGGCGGAAGCGCCGGACGAACATCAGCGCGCGCACGTCGGCGGCAGCGCCGGCGGCGTCAGCCTCGTCGTCGAGGCGACGCTGCACGTCGGCGAGCAGCAAGCGCTCGGTGCTCTGGACCTCGGTGTCGATGCGCTCGACTTCGGCCAACGCGCCGGCGTCGGCAAGAGCCTCGCGCCACTGCATCTGCTGCATCAGGAAGGCGGACGGCATCGCGGTGTTGCGCTCGGCGTCGATCGGCGCCCCGCGCCGTTCACACAGGTAGGCGGCGCGGCGCAGCGGGTCCTTCAGGCGCTGGTAGGCCTCGTTCACACGCACCGCCCACTGCATCGCGATGCGCTGCGCGGCGGCGCCTTCGGCGGCGAAGCGGTCGGGGTGGACCTCGGCCTGCAGCTCACGCCAGCGCGCGTCGAGCGCTGCGCGGTCGAGCGCCTGCCGCGGCGCCAGGCCGAAGAGCGTGAAGTCGTCGTCGGCGATCCTCATCGCGTCGTCACAGCGGCTTGGCCATGAACACCGACAGCCCGTTGTCTGGGTAGCCGCCAAAGGCCGCGCAGCGCGCGTAGTCGCAGCGCTCGTACAAGCGCAACGCCGCGGCCTGGTCGCGCCCGGTCTCGAGCTTCGCGAGCGCGATCCCGTCGGCGCGCAGCCGGTCTTCCAGCACATGCAGCAATCGCTCGCCGATGCGCTGCCCACGCTGGCCGGGCGCGACGAACATGCGCTTGACCTCGCCATAGCCATCGGCAAGGCGCACGGCAGCGGTCCCGACCGCGACGCCGTCGCGACGCGCGACGAAGAAGTCGATACCGGGCTCCAGCAAGGCCTGCACATTGAGGATGNGGTTCGCCTCAGGCGGGTACAGCGAGTGCAGGTAGGCATCGAGCGCGTCGAGCAGCGCGACGACCTCGGGCTGGTCGGGGCGTTCGGGGCGGATGGCGACAGGCGAGGACATGAGGGTGACGCGCAGGCCGGACGCGGCCGTACGGCCGGGTGCTGGCGGAACGGGGCGCTAGACGCGGAACGACTCGCCGCAGCCGCAGCGGTCCTTCTCACGCGGGTTGTGGAACTTGAAGCCCTCGTTGAGGCCCTCGCGCACGAAGTCGAGCTCGGTGCCGTCTAGGTAGGGCAGGCTCTTCGGGTCGACCAGCACCTTCACGCCATGATCCTCGAANACCAGGTCCTCGGGAGCGACTTCATCGGCGTATTCGAGCTTGTAGGCCAAGCCCGAGCAGCCCGTGGTCTTGACGCCCAGGCGAACGCCGACGCCCTTGCCGCGTCGCGTGATGTAGCGGCTGACATGCCGCGCCGCCGCTTCGGTGAGAGTGACAGCCATTCAGCCCTCGACCACGCCCTCGCGCGGCGCCGGCTCCGCCGGACCGCCGCGAGTGCCCCCTCGAGGGGCAGCCATCGCAGGAAGCGTGGGCGCTCCATGCTTTGCCTTGTAGTCCTGGACTGCGGCCTTTATCGCGTCCTCGGCGAGGATCGAGCAGTGGATCTTCACCGGCGGCAGCGCCAGTTCCTCGGCGATCTGGGTGTTCTTGATCGTCACCGCCTCGTCGAGCGACTTGCCCTTGACCCATTCGGTGACGAGCGAACTCGACGCGATCGCCGAGCCGCAGCCGTAGGTCTTGAAGCGCGCGTCCTCGATCAGCCCGGTCTCGGGGTTGACCTTTATCTGCAGTTTCATCACGTCGCCACACGCCGGCGCGCCGACCATGCCGGTGCCGACAGTATCGTCGCCCTTCTCGAAGGAGCCGACGTTGCGCGGGTGTTCGTAGTGGTCGATGACCTTGTCGCTGTATGCCATGGTGATTGCTCCTCAGTCGGTGTCAATGCGCGGTCCACTGGATCGAGGCGATGTCGATGCCGTCCTTGAACATCTCCCACAGCGGCGAGAGTTCCCGCAGCTTNCCCACGCGGTCCTGCAGCGTCGCGACCGCGTAGTCGATCTCCTGCTCGGTGGTGAAGCGGCCGATCGTCATGCGCAGGCTCGAGTGCGCGAGTTCGTCGCTGCGGCCGAGCGCGCGCAACACGTAGCTCGGCTCCAGGCTGGCCGAGGTGCAGGCCGAGCCGGATGACACTGCGATGCCCTTGACGCCCATGATGAGCGATTCGCCTTCGACGAAGTTGAAGCTCGCGTTCACGTTGTGCGGCACGCGGCGCTCGAGGTCGCCGTTGATGTAGACCTGCTCGATTGTCGAGATGCCATTGAGCAGCCGGCGCTGCAGCATCCGGATGCGCTCGCTCTCGGTGCCCATCTCTTCGCGCGCGATGCGGAAGGCCACTCCCATGCCGACACACTGGTGCGTGGGCAGCGTGCCCGAGCGCATGCCCCGCTCGTGGCCGCCGCCGTGCATCTGTGCTTCGAGCCGGACGCGCGGCTTGCGCCGAACGTAGAGCGCGCCTATGCCCTTGGGGCCGTACGTCTTGTGCGAGGCCAGGCTGAGCAGGTCGACCGGCAGCACGCTCATATCGATCGCGACCTTGCCGGTGGCCTGCGCGCCGTCGACGTGAAAGACGATGCCGCGCTCGCGGCACATTGCGCCGATCGCCGGGATGTCCTGGATCACGCCGATCTCGTTGTTGACAAGCATCACCGAGACGAGCACGGTGTCCTTGCGCAGCGCGTCCCTGAACCGGTCGAGGTCGAGCAGTCCGTTCTCCTGCACGTCGAGGTAGGTCACCTCGAAACCCTGGCGCTCGAGCTCGCGCGTTGTGTCGAGCACCGCCTTGTGCTCGGTCTTGACGGTGACGATGTGCTTGCCGCGCGAGGCGTAGAAATGCGCCGCGCCCTTGATTGCGAGGTTGTTGCTCTCAGTCGCACCCGAAGTCCAGACGATCTCGCGCGGGTCGGCGTTGATCAGCGCAGCGACGTCGGCGCGCGCCTTCTCTACCGCCTCCTCGGCTTCCCAGCCCCAGGCGTGGCTGCGCGACGCCGGGTTGCCGAAATGCTCACGCAGCCAGGGAATCATCGCGTCGACGACGCGCGGGTCGACCGGCGTCGTCGCGCCGTAGTCCATGTAGATCGGGAAATGAGGCGTCATGGCTTGCGAAGGGTTGGGAGGGTTCCGGACAGCGGCAGGGCCGCGGGTCCTGCAAGACGGCTACTTCGTGAACGCGTTGCCGAGGGCAAACACCGAGTTTGGAGCGGTCACCTTGATGGGCTTGACCACCGGCTGCGAAGAGATCGCCCGCTTGACCGGCGCCTCCGCGATCGAGATGCCCTTGGCCAGCTGCTCGTCGACCAGCTTCTTCAGCGTGATCGAGTCCAGGTACTCGATCATCTTGGTGTTCAGGCTCGTCCACAGGTCGTGCGTCATGCAGCGGCCGGCGTCGTCGCCCATGCAGTTCTCCTTGCCGCCGCAGCCGGTGGCGTCGATCGGCTCGTCGACGGCGACGATGATGTCGGCGACCGAGATCTCGCCCGCGGCGCGCCCGAGCGAATAGCCGCCGCCCGGGCCGCGCGTGCTTTCCACGAGCTCGTGGCGGCGCAACTTGCCGAACAGCTGCTCAAGGTAGGACAGCGAGATCTGCTGCCGCTGGCTGATCGCGGCCAACGCGACCGGGCCGGCGTTGGAACGCAGCGCGAGGTCGATCATCGCCGTGACGGCGAAGCGCCCTTTGGTGGTCAGTCGCATGGAAATCTCCTGTGCAGTGAGTCGGAACCGCCGCCGACAGGCCGGTTGTCTGATTCCGACTAGTTTAGTCAAGTATAAGTGAACCCCACTATTTCGGTCAAGCATTGCTCAGGAAGTTCCCAGNTCGAGCGTCAGCCGTTCGACCAGACCATCGCAGGCGTCCTCGACCAGGTCGAGCACGCGCTCAAAGCCTGCGGGCGCACCNAAATACGGATCGGGCACCTCGCGCACGCCGATGAAGCGCCGCGCGTACTCCATCAGCAGGCCGACGCGCGCGCCATCGGGCGCGATCGCGCGCAGCGCGCCNAGGTTGTCCTCGTCCATCGCGATCACCCTGTCGAAGCGCCGGAAGTCGTCACGGCCGACGCGTCGGGCACGCAGGCGCGACAGGTCGTAGCCCCGCGCCGCGGCATGCTTCACCGCGCGCGGGTCGGGGGCCTCGCCCGCNTGGGAGCCGTGGGTGCCGGCCGAATCGACCTCGACACGGGCGGCCAGCCCGGCGGCCTGCAGCTTGCGGCGCAGCACGCCTTCGGCGGTGGGCGAGCGGCAGATGTTGCCCATGCAGACAAACAGCACGCGGGCGTCGGCCATCAACGCGCCCCTGCCAGCGGCACGACGTTGACGTCGTGCCCCGCCGCGCCGAAGGCCTGCTCGCGCAGCAGCGCGAGCTGGTCGCGCGCGCGCGCCGCCTTCTCGAATTCGAGGTTGCGCGCGTGCTCGAGCATTTGCTTCTCCAGCGCCTTGATGCGCTTGCCGAGATCCTTCTCGGACATCGACTCGAGCTCGGCCGCCATCTGCGCGGCCTTCAGGTCGTCCTTCGCCGCCTTGTCGGAGACGACGCCGTCGATCAGGTCGCGAACCTTCTTGTTCAGCGCCTTCGGCGTGATGCCTTGCGCCAGGTTGTGCGCGATCTGCTTCGCACGCCTGCGTTCGGTCTCGCCAATCGCGCGCTGCATCGAGTCGGTGATCCGGTCGGCATAGAGGATCGCGCGGCCGTTCAGGTTGCGCGCCGCGCGGCCGATGGTCTGGATCAGGCTGCGCTCGGAGCGCAGGAAGCCCTCCTTGTCGGNGTCGAGAATCGCAACCAGACTGACCTCGGGCAGGTCCAGGCCTTCGCGCAACAGGTTGATNCCAACGAGCACGTCGAATGCCCCGAGGCGCAGGTCGCGCAGGATCTCGACGCGCTCGACGGTGTCGATGTCGCTGTGCAGGTAGCGCACCTTGACGCCGTTGTCGGACAGGTAGTCGGTGAGCTGCTCGGCCATACGCTTGGTCAGCGTCGTGATCAGCACGCGCTCGTTGGCGTTGACGCGCTCGCGGATCTCCTGCAGCACGTCGTCGACCTGGCTCGAGGCCGGGCGGACCTCGACCTCCGGGTCGACCAGCCCGGTCGGTCGCACCAGCTGCTCGACCACCTGGCCCGCGTGTTCCTGCTCGTACGCAGCGGGCGTCGCCGAGACGAAGACCGCCTGGCGCATCTTGCGCTCGAACTCCTCGAACTTCAGCGGCCGGTTGTCGAGCGCGCTGGGCAGCCGGAAGCCGTATTCGACAAGCGTGGTCTTGCGTGCACGGTCGCCGTTGTACATACCGCCGAACTGGCCGATCAGCACGTGGCTCTCATCGAGGAACATCAGCGCATCGGGCGGCAGATAGTCGACGAGTGTCGGCGGTGGGTCGCCCGGCTGCGCGCCGCTCAAGTGGCGCGTGTAGTTCTCGATTCCCTTGCAGTGCCCAACCTCCTGCAGCATCTCGAGATCGAAGCGCGTGCGCTGCTCGAGCCGCTGCGCCTCGACCAGCTTGCCGTTCTTGACGAAGAAGTCAAGCCGCTCGCGCAATTCGTCCTTGATCGTCGCGATTGCATCGACGACGCGCTCGCGCGGCGTCACGTAATGGCTGCTCGGGTAGACCGTGAAGCGCGGGATCTTCTGCCGGATGCGGCCCGTCAGCGGGTCCAGCAACTGCAGCGCCTCGACCTCGTCGTCGAAGAGCTCGATGCGCAGCGCGAGCTCGCTGTGCTCGGCCGGGAAGACGTCGATCGTGTCACCGCGCACGCGGAACGAGCCGCGGCCGAACTCGACCTCGTTGCGCGTGTACTGCATGCGGATCAGCTGCGCGATCACGTCGCGCTGGCTGAAGCGGTCGCCGACACGCAGCGTCATCACCATCCTGTGATAGTCGGCCGGATTGCCGATGCCGTAGATCGCGCTGACGCTGGCGACGATGACGACGTCGCGCCGTTCGAGCAGGCTCTTCGTCGCCGACAGGCGCATCTGCTCGATTTGCTCGTTGATCGCGCTATCCTTCTCGATGAACAGGTCGCGCTGCGGCACATAGGCCTCGGGTTGGTAGTAGTCGTAGTAGCTGACGAAGTACTCGACCGCGTTCCTCGGAAAGAACTCGCGGAACTCGCTGTACAGCTGCGCCGCCAGCGTCTTGTTGGGTGCGAACACGATCGCCGGCCGGCCCAGCCGCGCGATCACGCCCGCCATCGTGAAGGTCTTGCCCGAACCGGTGACGCCGAGCAGCGTCTGGTAGCTCAGCCCGTCGCGGATGCCTTCGACCAGCTGCGCGATCGCGGCCGGCTGGTCACCGGCCGGCGCATAGGGCTGGAAGAGCTGGAACGGCGAGTCGGCGAACGAGACGAACTCGCCGGCAGCGGGTTCGGCAAGCTCGACACGAGCAGTCACGACGTCGGCGCGTTCGGTCATCGGGGAATTCCCAGGTGTCCACATAGAATTGAGAGTCAACCGCGAAGCGTAGCGCAGTCACGCGCGCGGCGTTGGCCCCGCTCCCAACCGACCACAGGAACCGACCATGTCCGCCTCCTTGTTCGCCGCCGTCCCGATGGCGCCGCGCGACCCGATCCTCGGCCTCAACGAGCAGTTCGCCGCCGACCCCAACCCGGCCAAGGTCAACCTGGGCGTAGGCGTCTATTTTGACGACCAGGGCAAGCTGCCTGTGCTCGCCTGCGTCGCTGCGGCCGAGAAGCAGCTGCTCGAGGCGCCCCGGGCCAAGGGCTATCTGCCCATCGACGGCATCGCGGCCTACGACAAGGCGGTCCAGGGCCTGGTCTTCGGCGCTGACAGCGAGGCGGTGACGAGCGGGCGCGTCGCTACCGTGCAGGCGCTCGGCGGCACCGGCGGGCTCAAGGTCGGCGCCGACTTCCT
>JGI20214J51088_10003404_pt1 | contig 10462 bp, 12 predicted proteins | sample WetSurMetagenome_FD_51088 | JGI IMG/M metagenome (IMG submission 51088) | reverse complement strand
ATATTCCGACGTCTGTGGGTCCGGAAAGGCAAAAAAGAGCAAGCCATTGGTAAAGAGGCTGAACTGGCCGGCGTCGTCGAGGAGCGCCAGATTCTGAAAAGGGGTGTCCCGAACCGCAAGGAGGCTTGGCCCCCACTGCCAGCGGCGACTCAATCGGTCGAGGTTTCCGGGAAAGGCTGAAAACAGGGCGACAAGAGCACCAATGAGGGCGAGGCAAGCCAGGGGCAATAGTCTGCGTCTCGGATCCGAGATTGTTCCTTTCCCTATGGGAGGGGCTTCGAGGCAGAGGGGAAGAGTCTTCTCTGAAGGCGGGGGCTCGATTCCTCTTCGGTCCCCTCCACCCTCGCCGGATCGGGGCTTTGCCTCCTCAACCATACGCATGCCCGTTACCCTGGTCCGTGTAACACTCTCCAACCACCAGATCAGGGCGGCGGTTGACAAGGTGATCAGGGAAGTAAGCAGGGTGGCATTGAGGATGGAAACCCGCGGCAGCAAAACGAAGTAAAAGAACAGCCCGCCCATGGCCGCCCCCAGGGCTTCACCCAGGTAGATGGCCAGGGGCTGATTCGAACCATTTCCCGAATGTGAAGCCAGTCTGGACCAGGCCAGTCCGAAGAGAGCCCCCGAAGTGAGGCAAAAGAGGCCCGTTCCAGCGAGGGAAATCCAGAGCATGGAAAGCGGACCGACCATCTCGCCTCGGGGGATGGCCCAGATGATGCGGGCTGCTCTGATCCACAGGACCGACGCCGGCAGAAGCAGGGCGAGCAGAGCCAGTACCCCCGGCAAGACCCAAATATCCTGAGCAAGGCGCGTTCCGTAGCGTCCGGCCAGCGTGCTTCCCATGGCCGTCCAGAGCAGCCAGCTCGCAAAAATCAGGCCGGTGGAAAGCTCATTGCCGTAAAACAGCACCAGCAGTTCTCTCAGGATTACGATTTGCCCGATCGCCGAGGCAAAGCCGCAAGCCGTTATGAGCGCAAAGGAAAAGGAGGTCTTTTCTGTGTGCCTCCCGTCGTATCCAAGCATGAGACTTTGGTCCTTGTGGAAGAGCGTAAGCCGGCCCTTTTCGAAGCACCCGCAAATCTATTTAAGAATACCATTACATCGCGGGTGAAATCAGAAAACTTCACGATCCGTCATCGAATGAAACTCCCCGTTCCTGTCGAAATGCTTTTGATTCTCAATGAGGAGGTCGGTGTCAGCCCGACAAAACGGAAGTGGTGCATAGTGCACCACCGTGATGCAAAGTGCATCAGTGTTACAACAATATGAAATCATTAAAAATATTGCTCACAGAGCATGCCGTGATGCAATATGCTCCATTGCCTTGATTATCCTGCGCCTCGGTCCAAAAGAGCAGCTTTGATCGTGAATCCTATAAAAACATATAAATTCAAATACTTGCGAACATCCTCGCGAAGGAGGCACCGATTGGCCTGAATCCTGCTTAATCATGGTGCGAACCCAAACAAGATGGAATGATCGTGGTAAGGACTTGATTTCAAAACCATTTCCACTATATCCAAAACAAAGAGAGGATCATCATGGAAGAGAAGGATCGTAAGCAAACACGGCAACCGGTAGTTTTCTCAATGGCAAACGACCAGTGCGTGTGGGGTAAGGCTGGTGTGATCAAGCCCACCAAATGCATCAACGCCTTCGATTGCCTCGGGTGTTCTCTTGACCAGCGTGTGCTGACCAAGTTCGATGATCAGCGCAAGGCGTCCGGGCAGACTGACCTGAGGTCGCCGAGAATGCTGATGATGATGCGGCAGGGCAAGTGCCGCCACATGCTCAGCGGCCGCATTTCTTACGGCTTGTGTTCGTACGCGTATAACTGTGTCAAGTGTCCCTTCGACCAGATGATCGAGGAAACGAGCTTCCTTCCCAACCTCAGGCCGCCGGTAGTGGAAAGAACATCCGGCTTCGAAGTGGCCCGAGATCATTATTACCATCACGCCCATGCATGGGCTCGGGTGGAATACGGCGGCAGGGTGCGCGTGGGCATCGACGATTTCGCACTCCGGTTGATGGGGCCTCAGGATGACATTGTGGTGCCCGGTCTCGGGTCAACCGTGGGTCAGAGTCGTCCTGCCGCGGTTTTGAAACGATCCGGTAAGGAAGCTGCGACGCTCAGCCCAGTGGATGGGAGAGTGGTGGCCATCAATCAGAAGGTGAAGAGCAAAGCCACTGCCGCAAACGATGCGCCGTATGGGGATGGATGGCTTATGGTGATCCAACCCACAAGTCTTCGGAACAATTTGAAAAACTTGTTCTTCGACGAGGAGAGCCTGGCCTGGATCGACGATGAGGCTGTGCGCTTGGGCACGCTCCTGGGCGAAGATCCCCGCTATCCGCTGGTCCCCACAGGCGGCGAGGCCCTCAGGGACATTTACGGAACGGTCCCGGAAATCGGCTGGGAACGGTTGGTCCGGGAGTTCCTGAGCTGACCCCGGTGTGACCCCGCGCATCCATCGTTTCAGCACCGCTGAGCTGATCGGGGATTTCACGTCAGGGTCTGTTCAAAAAGGAGCGCTCCATTTCAACAGGAAGAGCACGAAGATGCGAAAGATCATCCTAGTGCTCTTCTTGTTCTTCGTAGTGAGAAAAATGGTATGGGAAATAGGGCGGCTTGCTTTGGTACAGCATCTTAGGTCCAAATCGCGAGGTTCTTCGCGGTTGAAGACCGCGCTGATCGAGCAAGGAGTCGGAGACGGTGGCGCCGAATCAGGTTCGGCCGAAGGTGTGCCTCAGGCTGCGGGCGATTTCATACTCGCAGGAACCACAGAATCTTAAAGGTAGGATATCCAATTTCTCAGTGTTGTTTGAAAAATTCATCAGGCAATCGGGGGTTCGGCAGTGCCCGATCCCCAGAAGATGCCCGGTTTCGTGAAGGCCGATCTTGGCAGCTCGGAGATACATGCGTCCAGGATCCTTGTCTCCAATCCGGTATAGGGAGATCACGGCGGCTTTGCCGCCAAGCTGGGATTCACCGAACACGAACTCGAGGATTGGTGTGCAGAGGTCGAATTGACCAACCCCCAGTTTGAACCTTGCGCCGCCGGCATACTCTTCGAGCGCCTTGAGGATTTTTCCTGCCGTGTATTGGGCGCGGTGCGGAAGATACGCATACTCCGGGTCTGGAAAAGGCGGCAGGGTATCGGCATTCAGGCCAATGACGGTCTGCAGATTCGCCGCCACGACGGAAACCGCCAGCGCATCCACCCGCCCCAGCGGGACAACGTCTAGATGACTTTCGTCGGACGGTCGAGATCGTTTCCGCGCCAATTGCCCTTACCCTCGGTTGGATCGAAGCCCATGACGATTCCGCCCTCAAATGCAGGGCGGTGTTTCAGGTCATTAGCGAGTCAGGTCAAACCGCTTCATTTTCCGCATCAGGGTGCTCCGATCGACTCCCAGCCACTTCGATGCCCGGCTGATGTTCCCGTTGCAGGCGTCCAGGGCGGCTTTGATATGGTTGATTCCGAGTTCCTGCAGCGTCATCGGCCCTAAAGCGCACACGCCTGCGTGGGGGTTTAAGAAGGTCAGTTCTTCGGCACCGATCATCCTTCCCCTGGCAATGACCACGGCCCGCTCGATGACGTTGCGGAGCTCCCGGATGTTTCCCGGCCAATGGTATGAAGTCAAAAGGCCCAGTGCCCTTTGCGTGAAACCTTCCAGGTGATTTCCGGTTTCCTCAATGTAGCGCTTGAGAAAATGATCGGCGAGCACCGGGATATCCTCCAATCGCTCGCGCAAGGGCGGAATGTGGATAGTAATCACGTTGATGCGATAGAAAAAATCCTCCCTGAATTGGCCTTCCTTTATCAGCAGGGGCAGGTCTCTGTGGGTGGCGCTGATGAGCCGAAAGTCCGACTGAATGGGCTGACTCCCCCCTAATCGGATAAAATGCTTCTCCTCCAGCACCCGAAGGAGGCTCACCTGCATTTTCGGCGAAATTTCGCCCACTTCATCAAGAAAGAGCGTGCCGCTGTGGGCCATCTCAAGCCGGCCTCGCCTGGCTTTGACCGCACCGGTGAACGCCCCTCGCTCGTGGCCGAACAATTCGCTTTCCAGAAGGGACTCGGACAATGAGCCGCAATTGACGGCCAGAAAATGGCCACAGCAGCGCTCGCTCCGCAAATGGATCGCCTTGGCCACCATGTCCTTTCCGACCCCGGTTTCCCCGGTAATCAATATGGGGGCGGAAGAGGGTGCCACTTCTTCGATGGTGGCGAAGACCCTCCTCATGGGATCGGAATGGATGAGGAAGACGTCGGAAAACCCCTCGTGGCGCTCGATCAACTGTTCCTTGAGGGCGATGTTTTCGTCCCGGAGCACTTTGTGGGCCAGCAGACGTTCCATGAGCAGGGACAGTTCATCCGGATCGAAAGGCTTGCAAAGATAGTCCATGGCCCCGCGCTTCATGGCCTCCACCGCCGTCTGTATGGTACCGTGGGCGGTCATCATGATCACTACGGCATCAGGCTGCTGTTCCTTCAAGCGAGAAAGGAGTTCGATTCCATTCATGCCCGGCATGTTTAGATCCACGAGGTAAATATCGTAGGCCATGTCCTGGATGAGTATCAGCGCATCGGCGCCGGAAAGCGCCGTTTCAACCTGATAACCATCCTTGACGAGCCATGCTTTGAGCGCCTCGCAGATCGTTTCATCGTCGTCCACAATCATGACATTTGTCGATAATCTCATAATCAGGGTTGCTTTTCCCTCTGCGGACGGACTCTATCCTCTGGTCTACGGTCAATCCGGTGACGATGGAGCCGATGGCCGCATGGCCCACCGGCGCTGGCTTCCAGAGTTGGACGTCCCGTGCCCGCTGGATCGAATTGAAGGCCAAAAACAGAACCGAGTGGCGACAAACCGGTTTTTTAAAAATTACCAAAATCACACTTACAGATCAAGACTTCGATTTCATGGCATTGATAGAGCTTCGCAGGGCGTGGCGCATTGGGATGGAGAGAGGAAAAAACCAGGGGATCAAAACGCTTGCAAGTTTGGTATCCGGACAATCTGTTCGCTTGACCATTATGAGCATATGCTTATAATGGTCCAAAGGAGTGAGTAGCATGGCGAGGCCCAGATGCTGTCGCAGAGTTGTTGGAGAGCCGGCCTGTAAGGTCTTTAAGCCGGCTGGAGTGCCGGCATCGTTGCTGGAAGAGGTTGTTTTATCTATCGACGAATTTGAGGCGATCCGCCTGGCTGATCTGGAAGGGCTCTACCACGAACAGGCTGCCGAAAGAATGACCATATCACGCCAGACTTTTGGTAGGATCGTCGAAGCGGCAAGAGGCAAAATCGCCAGAGTGCTGGTTGAAGGACTCTCACTTCGTATCAAGGGGGGTGATATCGAGATGGCCGAACAGCGAACCTTTAGGTGTCAGCAATGTCAACACAACTGGAACGTTCCCTTCGGGACCGGAAGACCTGATGCATGCCCCGCATGCAAGAGCAAGACTATCTGTCGCTCCGAAGAAGAGCGAGGAGCGGGGAGGACACGGCAAGGATGCCGGCGCAATCCGTGTCGCAGAACGCAGTGAAGCCTTTTGGCAATCGACGTAATTTCCACGAACCTTATGCCGAACTGCCTTGGCGAGCAGCTTAGATAAATGCCGCAGGGTTGCTTTCGTGCAACGGCTGGTTCATTTTGAGGCGCGTCTAAGCAGAGAGGAGCAATTGTATGAAGATTTGTTTTCCGGCTGAAACACTGCAAGGATTGGATAGCAGAGTTTATGAACATTTCGGGTTGGCACCGAGTTTCGTTATCGTCGATACGGAGGCCAACACCGTTGAGGAGGTCAATAACAAAGACCTGCACCACGCTCATGGTATGTGCCAACCCCTGAAAGCGCTGGGGGGACGCGAGGTTGACGCGGTCGCGGTGGGAGGCATCGGAATGGGGGCCTTGATGAAATTGCAGGCTCAGGGTGTCAGGGTATACCGTGTCACGCAAGGCACCGTGGGGGAAAACATCGCATTCATCCTGAAAAAGAACTTGCCGGAGTTCGATGTCAAGCTGACGTGTGCTGGACACACCGGCGGAGGGTGTGCTCACTGATGCGCGTGCTGATCATCATCAAGGGTAAGGCCATTGAGGATGCCCGAACCCTTAACGACGGCGAGGTTTGTCGTCTTTTGGAAAGATATTCCGGCAAAAAAGCATCATTGCATCCAGTTGGCCGTAAAACCCCTGCAGAAGGCGCTGGATGAGTATATCCAACCATCCGATTGACGAGGCAAAGAAGAACGAGATGCCACTTTTTGAGTTTTTATGCATGGAATGCGGAAAACGAGCGAGGTGCTGGTCACTCTGTCCGATGATTCACCCACCTGTAGGGCATGTGGAAGCGAGAAGCTGAAAAAGCTGCTTTCTGCCCCTTCCTCCTTATCCGGAGTCGCCAAACAGGGCCTTCCCTGGTCCGGCGATACGGCCTGCTGCGGCAGTTCGGCGGTCCATACGGGCTGCGCCGGACCAGGCAGTTGCTGCGGAAAGAATCTATTTTAGGACGTAGGAAGTCTCACTAAAGCTGGAATTCCCCCAAAAGCCTTTCTTAAAATACTTGAGGCAACTGCTCGGTAAGGCTTGAGGCTGCCGGACCGGCTCAATGGCCACCCTGGGACGTGATCCCGAGGTGGTGAAAATAAGCTTAAAAAATACGAGGCGGAGCTGCCTATCCCTTAGCGCCGTGAAAATCAGCCGCTCTCCCCGAGCACTTTCCTCAGTTTGCACAGCAGTTCTGCTGCGTCACTTTTACCAGGCATGAGCAGCAGGCTAGCAAGAACGCCAAGCCCCTCGCTCGCCTCATGAAACTCCTCGTCTGAGAGANGACTGATCACCGCNGTGTTCACCATGGCGTTCACCATGAGCAGNTCCTGCACCAAAGGCAGCGGTTTAGTATCCGGCAACTCAGAGTCAATGATCACGAGGTGAGGGGAAGCGCTGCGNACAGCACTCAGAGCTTCGGCGCCAGAACCAATCTGATCAAGGCTCACCTCCGGGTCTGAGGCAAGGCCTTCGGCGAAAGGATGAATGGTTTCCTGACGGGCACTGACCAGAAGAATCCGCAGCATAGTTTCTCCTTTTTGATGAGTTTGGGAATCTGGGGATTATTTCCGCACCAGGCACCCCCGATGCTGCCGGGAGGAGAAGCGCGCCAGCCGGACCACTCGGTTGAGGTCCGGCCGACGGTTCCCGCCGCTTTTCCTTCTAGTAATCACTAGTAATCAGGACCGGGGCGGATATCTCTTCGACAGGTCAACCCCATCAGGCCCGCTTTGCCGATCAAGACATGATAACATTTTTGTAGTAGTCGGAGATCGCTTCACCCAGGGTATTCAACGCAAGCCGGGCACAGTGCATATGGTCCTCCGGCAAACCGCCAAGGGCGGCCACAACCTCTTGCGGGTCGAGCTCCAACGCCTGGTCCAGATTCCGCCCCTTGGCCAGCTCGCTCATGGCGCTCGCACAGACCAGGGTATAGATACAGCCGTGAGGAACCACCTTGATGTCGGTAATGATTCCCCGGTCGATCTGCAGCGCGACATCGATAGAATCCCCGCACTGACCGACCGTGGTGGCTTGGCCGCTCGGTGTCTGAAGATAGCCAAGATTTTTGGGCTCCCTGGCGTGCCCGAGGAACAGTTCGCTCACCTGGCCCGGCAGGGGAAAATTGTCAGTGAACACGTCCGTTTCTCCTCTTCTGATGATCGCCTCCGGCCCATTTATTGGCCACCGCCGCCACAGGTGAACTCACTGGTAAATTGCTGCANGCTTCCATTCAAGAAAGCCTTCACCGCATCTCCCACGGTTTGAGCGTCGGCACCATAAAGGACATTAATTCCCACTTGATTGAACCCCATGAGCGGCCTCATGCCCATGCCTCCGGCGATGAGGACCTGGACGCCATGCTGGGCCAGGTGATTGACCGGGGCCATGCACCCGCCCTGTTGGTGCGGGACGTTGGGCAGGGTCCGAACCTTCTGCACCTTTCCATCCACCACTTCAACCAGGGTGTAAAGATCGCAATGACCGAAATGGGCGCCGAGGGCGGAGTCAAGACCGCCCGGATGGGTTGAGGGAATGGCAACAACTGTGTTCTTCATATCGCTTTCTCCTGATTCTTCTTGTTTCCTTGCAGCGCCATGCGGCGTACAATTTGCCCGAAAACACCTGTAAATCATGGCAGTAGAGGACAACCCACTCCACCGCCGGCCTCAAAATACGTTCGGCGCCAGCACGGGCATTGGCCCGTCCCGGCCTCCTACCCGACCCCCTTCACCAGCTTTTCGATCCGCGCCCAGGTCTGCCTGAGCCCTCGGCTGAAGACGGTCTCGGGAAGTTCGGTAACCACCAGCCCCTGGATCATGGCCCTGGTAACGATTGGATCATGAGGGAGTCGCGCGAGCACCGGATAGCTCCTCTCGCGGCAAAAGGTTTCAATCCGGGCCGCCTCGTCCGGGTTGAGGTCATGCTTGTTGATGATGACCGCAAAGGTAATCTGAAAGTGCCGGCACAGATCAGCCACCCGTTCCAGGTCATGTCGCCCCGAGGGCGTGGGTTCGGTAACCGCCACCGCCAGATGAGTTCCCGAAAGGGAGCTGATCACCGGGCAGCCGATACCCGGCGCACCATCGCAAAGCACCAGGTCCAGCCCCCTCGCCTTGGCTAGCTCGCGGGCTTGTTGCTTGAGCACCATGACCAGCCGTCCGGAGTTCTCCGCCCCTGGAATGAGCTGAGCATGCACCAGGGGACCAAACCGGGTGGACGACACGTACCACTGCCCGCAGTACTTCTGCGGAAAGCGGACCGCCTCCACCGGGCAGAAGGCCACGCAAACCTTGCATCCCTCGCACCGGAGGGGATCGACGGCAAAACCATCCTTCCCCTCACGGACAGCCCCAAACCGGCACAGGGAGGCGCACAGGCCGCACCCATTGCACTTCTCGCTGTCGATTTGGGCCTCATAGCCCGAGCGAAAGTCCTCGGTTCGTTCCCGAGAGGGCTGGAGAAGCAGGTGGAGGTCAGGGGCGTCCACATCCAAATCACAGACCACTTTATTCGCAGCCAGGTGGGCGAAGGCACCGGTAAGCGAGGTCTTGCCCGTACCGCCTTTACCGCTGATGATGACGATCTCACGCATGGGCCACCTCCCGAGGGCGGCATCGTTCGGCCCAATCGCGGATCTTGTCTCGCAAGGAAAGAAAGGTCTCCTTGAGCTCCGGGGATACTTCCGCAATGACCCTGCCGCGTGCATAAGCTTCGGCGATGGCCCTGTCGAAGGGAATCTCGGCCAGAATCGGGAGATCCTTGTCCCTGCAAAACCGATAAATATCATCATTGCCCAGCCCGGCACGGTTGACGACGGCTCCCATGGGTCTTCCCAAAGAGCTAAAAGCTTCCCATGCGAGCTGAAAATCGTAGAAGCCGAAGGGAGTGGGCTCAGTAACCAGGATGATCACATCACTGTCGATGACGGCATTGACCGCCGGGCAACTCACCCCCGGCGGCGCATCAATAATTGCGTCTTGTGGGCTTGCCGCGATCATTTCCCCGAGCTTTGCCTTGACCAGGCGCATGAGAGGCGGGCTCATCGCCTCGCCGATCCGCAGTCGCCCCATCAGGAAACCGACTCTGCCGGCCTGGCCCCAGCTGATTTCTCCCAGTTCCCGCGTGTCCGGCGTAAGCGCCTTCTCCGGACACAAGGCGATGCAGCCGCCACAACCGTGACACATTTCGGGAAAGGTCAACAACAGTTTACCCATCACGCTTATGGCCTTGAACTGGCAAAGCTCGGAGCAGGCACCGCAAAAGGTGCAACGGGATTCATCGACCACGGGAACCTCGATATGGGCCATTTCGCCCCCCTCGATATTGGGTTGGAGGAAGAGGTGGAGGTTCGGCTCCTCAACATCGAGATCCACAGCCACCAGCGGTCGATCCCAGANCGTGGCCAGGGANGCGGTTACCGTGGTCTTGCCCGTTCCGCCCTTGCCGCTCGCCACAGCAACGATCATTTCCCGGCCTCCCGGTTGGGGCTGTCGGCCATCTGCAGCGAACCACTCTTGAACCGCTCCACAGCTTCCCGTACGGTCAGCCCCTCCAGATTCTGTCCGATCTTGATCCGGGCTGCGGTTAACGCCTGGAAGGCTTTGGGGCCGACATAACCGGTGAGCAGCCAGTTCGCGCCAGCCCGGGCGATCAACTCGGCGGCCTGTATGCCCGCACCCTGGGCCATGACTTGCGATTGACCATTATCGATGTACTGGGTATCCATGGTATCGAGGTCCACGACCACGAACCCGGCGGCCCGGCCAAAGCGGGGATCCACCTGGTCATCGAGACCGGGACCTTCACTCGTTACGGCAATCTTATTCATGTTGCACTCCCTGCCCACTGGTTGGGCTTGACTGGTTACACCGTTCCCGCATCCTGCCTCCGACTGGCATC
>JGI20214J51088_10003401_pt1 | contig 10475 bp, 8 predicted proteins | sample WetSurMetagenome_FD_51088 | JGI IMG/M metagenome (IMG submission 51088) | reverse complement strand
TATATTCTGGCTGAATGATGCAAAAAGACCTGAAACCCGACAATCGAGGATTCTTAAAATTGTTGATAATTCCACAAAGAATATTAAGGCAGGAATGATGTAAAAACTGGTTGCTGGCCTCCTTCGCTAAAGCTTTGGAGGCTAATAGTTGCTGGTTGGTTGTTTGCCCCCCTGCCCCCCTAAAGGGGGGGTAATTCTCTGAATACATTTGAATTAAGAACAAAGAACAAACCAATAGCGAAGTATGAATTTGGACAATCTTCTACATTCTACATTCTGATGTTCAAATGTTCTTACTTCAAAGTAATCCACTTTGCGCCCTTTGTACATCATTTGTGTTCTTTGTGGTTGATACATTTATAGTATTTTTACCTGATGCCATCACATTTAGAATATACCAGAGTTGCCTTCTCTGTTACCAATTGCATTTGTAACGACCAACGGGTATTAAAGATCGCAGAAACAGTGAGTAGCCTGAATTGTGATGTCACGATAATAGGACGAAAATCAGGCGAATGTTGTAATTCAGATACCTTGCCATTCAAAACTCACAGATTCAACATGATTTTTAAAAGAGGATTTCTGTTTTATGCATTTTTTAACCTGCGATTATTAGTTTTTCTCCTTCTTCACAAATATGATCTTCTGGTATCGAATGATCTCGACACACTTCTGCCTGCCTATCTGGTTTCAAAGTTGAAGAATCTTCCTCTTGTTTACGATTCCCATGAGTATTTTACCGGGGTACCAGAATTACTGAATAGGCCATTCGTAAGATGGATATGGAAGAAAATTGAAAAATACATTTTCCCAGGGCTAAAACATGTCATGACAGTAAGTGATTCAATAGCAATTCAATATGACAAAGAATATGGCATAAGACCTGATGTGGTTAGAAATTGTTCAATAAACAGTGAAGATATCACACCCTTCTCCAGGAAAGAACTTGATATAAACCCTGTTCATCTACTGTTAATTTTACAGGGAACCGGGATAAATGTTGACAGAGGTGGGCTTGAACTGATTGATGCAGTCAGTTTTGTTGATGATGTGTCGTTACTTATAGTCGGTGCCGGAGATCATTTCGAATTGCTCAAAGAAAAGGTTTTTATGATGGGATTGACAGAAAGAATAAAGTTTGTTTCAAAATGCCCATGGCAAACTCTTATGAGATATACCCGGTCTGCTGATGCAGGATTAAGTCTGGATAAGAATTCCAATATGAATTATAACTTCAGTCTTCCAAATAAGATATTTGATTATCTAAGTGCTGGGATTACAGTAATTGCCACAGATCTTCCTGAAATATCAAAAATAGTGAATGAATTTTCGTGTGGGATACTCATACCTGAATCAACTCCTGAAGAGATCAGAAAGGCAATAATCAGATTAAGAGATAACAGGGATTTGAACAATGATTTGAAAAGTAACGCCGTTATAGCGTCGCGATCGTTAAACTGGGAAATTGAATCGTTAAAAGTAGTTGATTTATACAAATCAATTATAACATAACTTATTGTAGTTCAGAAAAACTTGCAATGGAAGCCTATATAAAAAGATTAATACTATCAGGCGAAAATCAGCAGTTGGATTTCAAATTTGAGATTTCCGATTCACGCAAGATCGCAAAAACACTTGTGGCTTTTTCAAACACTGATGGAGGTACATTGCTTATTGGAGTAAAAGATAATGGCAGAATAGCCGGCGTGCGTACTGATGAAGAGTTCTTTATGGTTCAGGCCGCCGCTGATATGTACTGCAAACCTATTGTAACCTTCCAATCAAAAAGATGGGTGGTTGAAGGTAAAACTGTTCTTGAAATTACAATTCCAAAAGGATCAGAAATTCCATATTTTGCCCAGACAGAGCCAGCCAGGTGGTTAGCTTATATAAGGGTAAAGGATGAAAACATTCTCGCTACAACAGTGCATCTGAAAGTATGGAAAAACAAGAACCACAGCAGTGGGATATTAGTGGAATACAGCGATAAAGTGAAGATACTTCTGGAATATCTTGAACTAAATCCATCAATCTCAATATCCAGATTTTGCAGAACCGCATTTCTTTCAAAAAGTACTGCAGAGAACATTTTAGCTGATATGATTTACTTCAGATTGATTGAGATGATCTACCAGGATAATCATTTTGTTTATCGGATTAAAAACAGGAACTCTGCAGAAATTCCATACTCCAAGTAATGCTTTATTANTTTTTTTAACCACGGTCCCGATAGCTATCGGGATCACGGATGTACACGGATTTTGCTGCTTGGTTTTTACTTCGTGGTACTCCGTGTTCTCCGTGGTTAATAGATAATAATCACATCTCCTAATCTAAGGATAGGCAATTTTTCTTTACTTTGCAGCCTGTTTAACTTAGGGTTGAAGTAATCAAAGAATTATTTTATTAGATCGGTTTCATTCTTATTGCAATGATTAATATTTTAATAATCATAGTATTATCTGCTGTTTTTGCTATCCTGTTTGTTAATGTAAAACTCAAGGGGATCATTTCTGTTGCAACAGTAATAATACTTGGACTTATAAGCAGTTTTTTTTCTGTAAAAGCGCTTATGGGACTTGATTTTAATGTTCTTATGAAAGGAACAATGCTCTTTGGCAACGTGCCGGTAAGAATAGATGCCCTCTCAGGTTGGTTTATCCTTATTATTAATTTCACAATGATTACGGGGGCTGTCTATGGGATAAATTATATGAAAAGGTACATGCAAAGAAAGAGCGATATCACCCTTCACTGCATTGCATTTATCCTGGTTTACGTTGCAATGTTGGGGATTTGTTCCGTTCAAAATGGATTTATTTTTCTGCTATTATGGGAATTGATGGCTTTATCAGTTTTTATTCTTGTAATATTTGAACATGAAAAGCCGGAAACTCTAAAGGCTGGAATTAACTATATTGTTCAGTCGCATGTCAGTATAGTGTTCATCATGCTTGGGTTTATTTATGTTGCATATAAAACGGGCAGTTATGGTTTTGATGCAGTAGCTGATTTTTCAAAACAGCAATCAACATTGGAAGGCACAGCGCTTTTTCTCTGTTTTTTTATAGGTTTTGCGATAAAATCAGGTTTTGTTCCTTTCCATACATGGCTTCCATATGCTCATCCTGCTGCGCCAACTCATGTCTCAGCAATTATGTCGGGTGTCTTAATAAAGATAGGCATTTACGGTATCTTCAGAATGTTGCTTTTGATTAAAACTGATTATACCACAATTGGATATATTATCCTGTTTATTTCAACATTCACAGGCATTTATGGTGTTATGCTTGCTACTATTCAACACAACCTTAAAAAATTGCTGGCTTATCACAGTATTGAAAATATTGGTATTATTGGAATGGGAATAGGATTGGGCTGTATTGGATTGGGAGCTACAAATAAATGGATGGCTATACTTGGTTTTTCGGGTGCTTTATTGCATACTCTTAACCACTCACTTTTCAAATCATTGCTGTTCTACAGTGCAGGGAATGTCTATCAGAGCACTCACACTGTCAATATTGAGCGTCTTGGAGGAATATTGAAGAGAATGCCACAGACAGCTTTGTTATTTCTTGTTGCTGCGGTCGCAATATGCGGACTTCCACCTCTTAATGGTTTTATCTCTGAGTTTTTGATTTATGGAGGGATTTATAACTGGCTCTACAGCGCCAGTCTTATTTCATTGATCACTATCGTGTTTACACTTACCGGTTTGGTTCTGATAGGAGGCCTGGCTATTCTATGTTTTACCAAAGCTTTCAGTATTGTTTTTCTTGGAAATCCGAGGGATATTCAATTGGATGAAATCCATGAAACAAGTTTCTGGCAGTTATTGCCAATGTACTTTACAGTCGCACTTATGATAACTATTGGTCTCTTTCCATCGTTCTTTCTAAAAGTATTACAGAGGCCGGTTAACCTTTTTACTCACAATATTATCTTTAATATGAATCTGATAAAAGTTGGAGCCATTGATTCGCTGCAACTTATAAATTGGTTATTCGTCGGATTTTTAATTTTAGTATTTGGGTTGGCAGGTTTAAGAAAGTATCTGGGACGGAAAAAAATCATTGTATCGGGTCAAACCTGGGGTTGTGGGTATAGTCCGGCAAACAGTAAACTTCAATATACTGCAAGTTCTTATGTGAGAAGTTTTTCGAAGCTGGCAAAACCGGTTCTTGATATTAAAAAGAAAGATGTTGAAATTAATGAAATCTTTCCTGCTGAAAAACATTATGAAACAGATCCTTATGATAAGATAGAAAGAATTTTCATTGATAAGCCGTTAAAGATGATAAACAGAATATCTGATATATTTTTATTCCTTCAGAATGGCCATTTACAGCGATATATTCTTTACGGCATTATCTTTATTACCGGGGTATTGTGCCTGCCTCTGATAATTGACAAGATATTGACAATATTTCATTTTCTAAACAATTTATAGAATGTTAAGTATTTTATTAATACTGTTTTGCAGTGTTTTTTTTACAGGAATAATTTTACGTACCAAAAGCTTTACATCGGGGCGAAAAGGGCCTGGTATATTGCAGCCGGTAAAAGATGTACTCAGGTTATTTAAAAAAGGTACTATATATAGTGAAACGACAAGTATTATCTTCAGAATAGCGCCTGTAATTTATTTTTCTTCTGTGGTGATGGCCTGTCTGGTAATACCTTTTGGGTCGTACAAAGGTGTTTTTAGCTTTGATGGCGATTTTATATTCTTTGCATATATTCTTGCGCTGGGTAAATTCTTCAGCATTATTTCTGCTATGGATACAGGAAGTAGTTTTGAAGGGATGGGTGCGAGCCGTGAGGCGTTGTATTCAATGTTTGCCGAACCTGCATTTTTTATACTTATTGGTTCTTTTGCTTTGTTGACAGGAAATACATCATTCTATAAGATATTTTCATCGCTTCACCTTGGTTCTTCCATAACTTATACACTCGGTTGTCTTGCATCATTTGTACTGATCATGATTTCAATGATTGAAAACAGCAGGATGCCTGTCGATGATCCTAAAACTCATCTCGAATTAACTATGATTCATGAAGTTATGATCCTGGATAATAGTGGATTCGACCTTGGACTTATACTCTCAACAGGATATCTGAAGTTTGCTATGTATGGCGCAATAATAGCCAATTTTTATATAGAAGGATTAGCCCTGGTTTGGGCTCTCCCAGTTTTTCTGGCAATTCAGATATTGTATGCAATTATTGTTGGATTGATAGAATCGTTTATGGCCCGCTTCAGGATGAGCCATAATCCGCAATTCATTCTGGCACTATCGTCAGTTAGCTTTTTAATCTTTCTCGGAGTTTTACTTGTTCTGGAAAAATTCGTTTAAAAATCAATTGAAATGACAAACGTACTTTTAATTATATTCATTATTAGTCTATTATATGTTTCAATTGCAAACAGGATAATTACTTATGTAAGAGTTCTTGCCTTACAGGGATTTATTCTCTTCGGTGTTACCTTTCTTCAGCTGAAAGATATACAGACATGGAATCTGGTCCTTATTCTGCTGGAAGCATTAGTTTTCAAAGCTGTTGCAGTGCCTTTATTCCTTAGCTACCTGATAAAGCGAAATAAAATTTCACGGGAGACTGAACCATATTTACCTCATTTTATATCACTTATTATTGTTACAATGATTGTCGTAATTACAGTCTTACTTGCAAATTCCATAAAGGATACCCATCTCGATAAGATATTCTTTATCGTATCTCTTTCAACTCTTTTCACCGGACTATACTTTATTGCTTCGAGGAAAAAAATAATTACTCATGTTATGGGTTATCTTATGATTGAGAATGGGGTATTTGTTCTGTCACTGGCAGTCGGTAATGAAATGCCGAACCTTGTTAACCTTGGAATTATGCTGGATGTTTTTGCCAGTGTGCTGATTTTAGGCATTTTTCTTAATAAGATCGGTGATGTTTTCAAAGCTGTTGATGTTGATCAGCTAAGTAACTTGAAAGACTATTAATGATTGGAATGATGGCAGTGATTTATCTAATATGTGCTTTTATAATTGCCGGGTTGCTTTTTATCAACCGGAAGACTCAGATTAATAATATTCTTATAATTTTATTTGGTCTGCTCCAGATTTTATTTACAATTTATGCCGGCTATAATTATAAAAAAACGGAACTTCAGTATTTTACATTCGATTCAATAGGATTGCTTCTTTTAATAACACTGAGTATTATAGCTATTCCGGCTCTTTTTCATAGTTACTTATATATTCGAAGGCACGACGAAACATCTCAGTCGAGGTCGATATATTTTTCGGCAATTGTAGTTCTCTTAACCTCAATTTCTGCTGCATACCTTGCAAATCATATCGCAGTGATATGGATATTCACTGAAATGACTACCCTGTCGGCATCAATGTTGATTTATCATCACAGGAATAAGCTGGCACTTGAAGGCACATGGAAGTATGTATTCATTTGTGCTATCAGCATAACATTTGTGTTTATCGGGATACTTTTTCTCAGTCTCTCCCTGCAAAACGCCGGATCGAATGATCTTTCTTTCGCCAATCTGATGGCGTACAAAGACAGGCTAAACCCATTCTGGTTGCGTTTGTCATTTTTGTTCATTTTTACTGGATTCACAGCAAAACTGGGACTGGTTCCAATGTATACTGCAGGAATAGATGCTAAAGACAAAGCTCCGGCTCCAACCGGAGCTATACTGGCAAGCGTACTGATGAACCTTGGTTTTATCGGCATTTTCAGAATTTATGCAATTGTTGCTCAGACACAACTCTTCCACTGGGCTAATCTTATAATTTTTATTGCTGCCTTCCTTTCGATATTTGTGGCAACAGTTTATATGACAAAAGTTCTTAACATAAAGCGAATGTTTGCATATTCAGGTATCGAGCATATGGGTATAGTGATGTTGGGTATTGCTGCTGGAGGAGTAGGTTATTATGCAGCGATTCTACATATTATTTTGCATGCATTTGTGAAATCAAGCCTCTTTTTTCAGTTTAATCAGCTATACAGAACATTTCAGAGCAAAAGTATGCCATACGTTGGTAACTATTTTAAATATAATCCTGCAGGAGCTATTGTGTTATTACTTGGATTCATCAGTGCAACAGCTATGCCACCCTCGGGATTATTCGTCAGCGAATTCCTAATATTCAGATCACTTTTTGAGGGCAAATATTTCATCCTGCTCTTTGTTGTCCTGATTTTGCTTACAATAGTGATTTATGCCTTTGGAAAGAACATTATGAAGATTTTGTTTCTTCCAGTCAAGGGGCTGGATGAATCTCAAATACCCAGGATCAATCCATGGGAATCATTTACACAGTATGTTTTGTTGTTTACTGCTATCTGGTTAGGACTAAATCCTCCTTCCATATTCGTTGAGATGATCCGGGACGCAGTTAAAATATTACCACATTGATATGAACTTCATAAATTTAATTAATCATCAGTCGATTCCTGTCAGTGCGATACCTGTATTGGACTATAATGTATTTTTTGAAACAAATATTTCATTAATTCAAAATTCTCCTGAAAGGCATTGTGTTCTGTACTTTGGTTACAGGGAAAATACTTCTTTACACCTGATTTGTTGTATTGCGGATGATAACGAGCATAATATCAAAGTCTCCTCATCTGTTGTAAGCATTTCCGATTATCTAAGTTCATTTACAGCAAAAAACCTCTGTTTTGAGAAATTTGAACGTGAAATTCACGAAAATTTCGGATTGAATTATGTCGATCATCCATGGCTGAAACCTGTCCGTTATCCCGAAAACAGACCTGATACATCATCTACCATAGCGAATTACCCTTTTTTCAATATTGATAGTGAGGAGCTTCATGAGGTGGGAGTGGGGCCTGTTCATGCCGGAATCATTGAGCCAGGTCATTTCAGGTTTGTTTGTAATGGTGAGCAGATTCTGCATCTTGAAATTCAACTTGGTTATCAGCACAGAGGAATTGAGCGATTATTTCTCGACAAAACAAAATTGATCCAGCGTACAATTCTTACTGAATCAATTGCCGGTGACAGTGTCGTAGGCCATACTTCTGCATTTGCATACCTGCTGGAAAGCCTTTCGGGCATAAATACTGAGTTTGAAACACAACTCTCAAGAACTGTGGCACAGGAGCTTGAACGTATTGCCATACATACAGGCGACCTGAGCGCAATTTGTACTGATATCGCATATCAGCTGGGAAGTTCGGTCTTCGGACGGCTTAGAACCCCNGTCATTAACTTTTTTCAGGAATGGTGTGGTAACCGTCTCGCAAAAGGATTAATAAGAACAGGATATAATCCCTATCCCTTGAATAAAATACTGGCTGAAAGGTTACTTGAGGTTTTGAGTGCGTTTGAACCGGATTTCATTGAGATGAACAGTGAGCTTTCAAAATTGCCAAGTTCATTATCGCGATTCGAAAGAACAGGGATGCTGGCCTATGAGCAGTTGCTCTCCATAGGTACGGTAGGTATGTCCGCAAGAATGAATACACTTGTACGTGATATCCGATTGTCTCATCCTTATGGTTTATATAATGAGTTTAAACATGAACCTGTGATCAAACATCATGGTGACGTATATTCAAGAGTTCAGATACGAAAACAGGAAGTACTTCAGTCAATATTATATATAAGACAATTGTTAAATCAATTTTCTCAACCTCAACCTCAACCTCAACCTCAACCTCAATCTCAACCTATTGTCCTCAAACCCGATTACTTCGGAATTTCCCTGACTGAAGGCTGGAGAGGTGAGATCTGCCATGTCTGTATTACTGATAGAGATGGAGAAATGTTAGTATATAAGATCAAGGATCCTTCATTTCANAACTGGCTTGCTCTGGCACTGGCGGTAAGAAATAATGAAATCTCTGATTTTCCTGTAAGTAATAAAAGTTTTGATCTGTCATATTGCGGACATGACCTGTAAAAACTAAAAGCCGACAACAATGTTAAAGACATTAAAGATTCTATACCATCAGGGAAAACAATATATACCAGATCTAAGAAACGCAACGGTTCCCGGTATATTCAGGGGACGTCCTGAAATCAGTTTGGCTAAAGTAGATGAGAAAATTCTTGCTGATTGTTGTCCGACAGATGCAATCTCATTACAGCCGGTCAGAATTGACCTGGGTAAATGTACATTCTGCGGGGATTGTGAAAGACTTTTTCCGGGGAAGATACATTTTACTACTGATTACAAACTTTCTGCCAATGAAAGGAGCAGGCTTATTATAGCTGAGGGTGTGAATTCACCATTAATGCTCAATCCTGATCATATCAGGAAGGAGATCCGAAGACTTTTCAGTGGTTCACTTAAACTGAGACAGGTTTCAGCCGCGGGTGATAATAGTACTGAACTTGAACTTAATGCCTGCGGAAATGTAAATTTTGATATGGGCAGATATGGCATTGAATTTGTCGCATCACCACGTCATGCCGACGGGATTGTAATTACAGGACCTGTCTCTAAGAATATGGCTGAGCCTTTGGAAATTACCTATAATGCAGTTCCATCACCCAAAATTATTATTCTGGCTGGTACCGATGCAATAAGCGGTGGTATCTTTCAAGGCAGCCCCGCTCTTGACAGAAGTTTTATTGAAAAGAATCTGATTGATTTGTATGTGCCTGGTAACCCGGTTCACCCACTTACATTCATTAATGGGGTGATGGATCTGCTGGGGATTATATCCTGAACCCTTTTGCAATTGCTTGGCGAAGTCTGTGACTTCGCCATCAATAAAATGTAGTCACAGACTACAATAGAAATGAAGCGAAGTTACAAACTTCGCTAAGCTTAGCTCTACGCTATTTAGTACCCCGCCGCCTGTCCATCCTTTCTCGATTCTGAAGCTCCGAACCACACTTTGTTCTTATCATCCCACATAATTGCCTGATAACCGCCAAATCCTCCAAGGTCCCATTGAACAGTATGACCCATCGACATAAGTTTTTGAATCACTTCAGTCCGGAAACCACTTTCAAGAAGTAATATTCCGCCATTTGTCATCTGCTGACCGGTAGGTTCAGATGATCCAATGTGGTGAATCCTGGGAGCATCTCCTGCTTCCTGAAGATTCATCTTAAAATCTATAAGATTAACGACAATCTGTACATGTCCCTGCGGTTGCATATCTCCTCCCATCACTCCGAAACTGATCCATGGTTTTTTATTTTTAGTAATAAATGCAGGAATTATTGTATGAAATGGCCTTTTTCCCGGAGCATATACATTATTATGACCTTCTTCGAGACTGAACATCTCGCCCCTGTCCTGAAGAACAAATCCCAGTCCGGTAGGGCACATTCCTGAGCCCATTCCCCTGTANTTACTCTGTATAAGTGAAACCATATTGCCATATTTATCGGCAACTGTAAGATAAATAGTATTGGCCGCTTCAATTCTGCCAGGATCATATATCTTGGCAGCTTTTTCCCT
>JGI20214J51088_10003400_pt1 | contig 10476 bp, 8 predicted proteins | sample WetSurMetagenome_FD_51088 | JGI IMG/M metagenome (IMG submission 51088) | reverse complement strand
GCTCTTCCGGGGGAAGAAGGTCGTGGTGGTGGGTGGCGGCAACAGTGCCGCGACGGAGGCGCTCCACCTCTACAACCTTGGCGTTCAGGTTACCATGGTCCACCGCCGGGATGCCTTCAGGGCCCAGGAATATCTCGTAAAAAGTATCCTTGCCAACGGGATTCCAGTGCTCTGGAACAGTGAAATCAAAGAAATAAAGGGGCAGGAACGGGTCAGCGAGGTACTCCTGGCCAACAACCAGACCGGCGAAACCACCACTCTTCCCACGGACGGCGTATTCATCGCCGTCGGCTACACGCCGACGGTTGATCTCGCCAAGAAAACCGGCATCGAACTGACCCCCGAAGGGTTTATCAAACGCGATGCCCACCACCGGACCAATATCCCCGGTATCTATTCGGCGGGAGACGTCGAAGGCGGCTACAAGCAGATCGTTACCGCCATGGCCCAGGGCAGCGAGGCCGCCATGTCGGTCTATGAAGACCTGCTGCACCCCTATTGGCAGGAAAAAGGGACGGCAAACCCGGACTGACGGGCTTTTCCGGGCAACCTCTTGACTTGCGTGTTATTATTGTCACCGGAAAGAACAATTCTTTCCTCCTCCGGAGAGAGTCAGGTTCCCCCTCCTCCTTCCTGACTCTCTCCCTTCCTTTACCCTGAATCCCTACCCCTCAAATACAGGGTTTTCTCTAAGCAAGTAGGGTATTGACCCATTTAGCGGGACTGAAAGCGGGGTAATATAAAACAATGGTGATCGGGAAGGCCGGTCGCCGACGCTGATGCGGCTCAGTCGGTCCTTTGGCCGGCATAGAGGGATAACCCGGGAAGGATGCACACTCCGGATTACATGAAGACAAAACAAGTTTGAGTGCGGATAAGCATGACAGACAAACGGCAACCCCCTGTTTTGACCTGCATGATGAGCGTTGAGGAACGCTCGGCAGTCATTTCAAGATATGAGCGACTTCTGGAGAGATGCTCTGCTCCTGTCGCCAGCGAGACGGATCTGCCTTTCCCGAAGGAACTCATCAGAAAGGCTATCTGCGAGGAGTTGGTCGAAAATCCCGATTCCGAGATGCGCAGTTATCTGGAAATTGCTTTTGCGCAGTTGGAGAGTTTCCTTTCTCCGGAGGAGTTCAAAATCGTCCATGATTTTAAACGGGCAAGCGTCCTGGCTCAGAAAATTGCAGAGAGCGGAGACCCTATGGATATAGTGACATCTGCAAAGATACTGAGCAAGGTAAAGGGAGATAAAGCGGTAAGAATTCTTGAAAAAATTTCCGAGAAGATTCGCAGAAGAATAGCGGAAATTCGGGCAATCAGTCTCCCCGTTTTCATAACCAGAGAGTATTGACCTTGCCCATATCCTTCATGTTTAGGACCGGTCTGCCGTAGAAATCATCCCATTCTATCTGAAATATCAAGTCCATGGGGTCTTTGCTCAGTAGACCCTTGTGCAAGAATCGCTCGCCTCGCCAAACGATCCCATCAAGCCGATTGTCCAAGCCCAGCCGCAAATGTTTTCGTTCTCTTCCAAACATTTTCCGAACGGTGACTTGAATGTTGCGGGCGGCGAATGTTGGGAGCGGATTACCTGGGCCGTGAGGCTCCAGCATCTGAAGCGTGTTGAAAAGTTGCGGCGAGACGAGATCCAGATCGATTTCCATATCGACTTTTCGCCGGGGGATGAAAATTTCTGCCGGATAGGTGTTGGCAACTTCTTCAAAACGATGCGCAAGCGCTTCCATGTCCTTTTGGTCAATGGTCATGCCCGCCGCCATCTTGTGACCACCCCACTTCAAAAGCAGATGCTGGCAGGACTTGAGGGCCGAGTAAATATCGAAGCCCGNGATACTGCGCGCCGAGCCCCTCGCCAACCCGGTCTCATCGTCGATCGAAAAGACGATCGTGGGGCCGTAGTGCAACTCCTGTTGAATGCGTGAGGCAATAATTCCTACCATGCCGTGGGGCCAATCGGAGTCGCCCATGAGCAGGCTTCGCCTTCCTGCGTATTCCTGCGTATAGCGCTCGCGGATCCGGCTGAGGATCTGTTCCTCCCGGTGCTGCCGCTCGGTGTTGAGCCGGTTCAATTGGTGGGCAAGCTCGCCGGCACGCTCCTCCCTCTCTGCCAATAGCAAATCGAGCGCCAGACCGGCTTCTGCCATTCGGCCGGCGGCGTTGATCCGCGGTCCCAGATAATAGCTGAGGTGTCCAGCGGTGAGAACCTTTCCCGAAAGGCCCGCAGTCTCAACAAGTTTGTTGATTGGCAGATAGGTCTTCGTATTCATATGAGCCAGTCCGTTCTGCGTCAGGATACGGTTTGCTCCAACCAGTGGCACCAGATCGGTGACAGTGCCCAGGGCAGCAAGGGAGAGATACTTCCCTCCCAGCCTGGGGGGAGGGAATTTGCCGTCCAAAGCCCTGCGCAAGCGGGCAAGGAAAAGAAGGGTCAGTCCGGAGGCGCAAAAAGCCTTGAAAACAGATGGACAGGAAGCCTGTTTCGGATTGATCAGGACCGTTGCCGGAGCCAGTCCATTTTCGGAAACCTCGTGGTGGTCGATAACGATGAAATCAGCCCCCAGGTTGAGAGCGGCACTTACAGAAGGGACATCGTGGGTGCCGCAGTCCATGGCCACAAAAAGGCTTGCCTCGGGATGCCGGCGAATGGCTCGCAATGGCACGCCATACCCCTCTTCCCGCTGCGGGATAACCACCTCGTAGCGGTCATAGCCAATGGCTTTGAGGAAGTGCACGAGTTGGGCCGCGGACGTTACCCCATCGCAGTCGTAATCGCTTATCAGCACGATCTTATTTCCGGCGGCAAGATGCCTTGCCATCAGGGCGGCCCCTTCGTCCATACCGCTCATGCTGAGATGTGTTTCCAGGTCTTTGAGGCTGCCGCTCAGAAATGATGAGTCAACGCCCCGATTCTGAAGAAGCACTTCCAGAATCGCCTCAACCGTCGAGGGTTTGGATTTTCCTGCGATCTCCCATTGGTAGCGTATCATGACAGCCCCTTGCCGAAGTCCTTGAGAGTTATTCCTGGGCACCGCCGTGATCCGATGGGCCACGAGGAAAAAAATGAAAGGAGGTGCCCTGCCCCCTGGCTACGGTTTCTAGCACAGGCGATGTAACTTGTTGAAAAATAATAACATGGCTCATAAATTGCCGGTGGCGGAGGTTGCCCCGCCATGATTATTTTCAGCTTGCTTCGAGCGCAATGGTGGAATAAAGAAGAGTACGAAAGTTTTTCACAGCCGGAGTGGTCAGTGCCTCAAGTTTGATTCCCTTGAAGAGCCTGGGTGTCAGGGCATGGGGTGGAGAGCAACGCCGGCGATTGGTATTATCAGGACTTGAAACAATGGTTTAGCACCAGGAGCAGTTATGACTGATACGCTCGCTTACATGAGGAATTTCATCAAGGATAAGAACGTTGCTTCCATCACTCCCACATCTCCGTTCGGCGTGAAGAGAGTTTGCCGGAATATTAACTTTGATTGTGGTAATCTGATCGTTGAATATGGGCCGGGCACCGGCGTTTTCACGAATTATCTCTTGAAAAACATGAAGAGCGACTCACGGCTGATTCTGATCGAGCGCAACAAGAATTTCGATTCGATACTCAAACAGACCATTCAGGATCCCCGGGTGGTGATCTTCAATGACAGCGCCGAGAACGTGCTGGAAACCCTGCGCTCCTGTCAGGAATCCCAAGCCGACTATATCATCTCCGGTATTCCTTTCCTCCTGCTCAATTGTCAGCTGAAAGAGAAGATCCTCTACAACACACACCGGGCTTTGAAGAAGGGCGGCAAGTTTCTAGTCTATCAAACCTGTTTTCAGGCCGACCATCACCTCAAGGTGCACCTGGAACGTTTTTTCCCATCGGTTCACACCAAATTTGAGGTGAGGAACATCCCTCCGCTGCGCATTTACGAATCCATCAAATAGAGCCTGAGAACGGTCACTTCTGAAATTAAGAAGAAATCTGATATGTTGCCTATGATGAATGCGTGAGGATCGGGAAGCGTATCGTTTTCACCGGGGTAGGGGAGATTGCCGATCCTCTTGAACGCATTGAGCGAGCCATAGAAAACCGTATCAGGCAGAGATCCTGCCACCTGGAAACAAAACCCTCGTCCAACCGGGCTTTTACCGAAAGCACTTAAGGAAACAGGCATGATTCGTCTAGAGACAAATTGAGCAAAGGAGAAGCATCATGACTTACACAAACGTTGTTGTCGAAAAAAAGGATCTCATTGGCTTCATCACTCTGAATCGCCCGGAGGAGATGAACACCTTCACCGTGCCTTTTGCACGTGAGCTCAATGATGCTCTCTGGGAAATGGAAAATGATTCAGAGGTGCGGGTGGTGGTGATCAGGGGGGCCGGCAAGCATTTTTCTACGGGTATTTCCCTCTCGGAATTCAAAAACAAGAGCCACAAAGAGTACCGTGAGTTCATTCGCCTGATGGATGAGCACAATCACACTATTGCCAAGATGAAGAAGCCTGTGATTGCCTCGGTCAAGGGCTATGCTTTGGCCAATGGCTCCGGTTTGTCATTTGCCTGCGACCTGACGGTGGCGACGGAAGATGCCAAATTCGGGACCACGGCTATCAATGTCGGGCTCATTTGTCTTGGCCCGGCAGCACCCCTTGCCCGCAACGTCGGCCGCAAGAAGACACTTGAAATGGTGCTCACGGGGGATATCATCAGCGCGGCCGAGGCGGAACGACTGGGGCTCGTCAACAAGGTTGTGCCTAAGGATCAACTGGAGGCAGCTACCCTGGAGCTGGCAACCAAACTGGCCGCCAAAAGCCCCCTGGCCCTCCAGATTGGCAAGAGGGGAATTTATGCGATGCAGGATGTCCCATACGACCAGGCCCTTGACTATCTCGGCGAGCTCTTTGCAGCGCTTTGTGCAACCGAGGATGCAGGGGAAGGGGTAAAGGCGTTTCTCGAAAGGAGAAAACCGGAGTGGCGTGAGCGCTAAGGACTTGACTGCAAACAAAGCCCTTCTTTTCGTCACGAAGAGCACGAAGGATACGGAATGTGTTCTTCGTGTCCTTCGTGGTTTATAATAAGGTCAGCAAGGGAGAGCAAGATGCTATTGGACAGATCCTGACGGCCTCAGAGGATTCTGCGAAAGGTCGGAAACATCATCCTGAATAAGGCGAGGCACCTGATGAATGTAGAAGAGGCAATGGAGAAGCATGGATTCCGTATTGCGGCGAGTTGCGCCGGGAAGGCGTCGTATACGAGATGGGTCAATCATAAAGGAATGCGAGCCTACGTGACCGTCACGGACCTAAGCGAGGAAGGCTTGCCGAGTTCACTGGATGAGCCCGTTCGGGTGGGGATCTTCGACCTGAGGTCCGGGGATGAACTTGAGGCTTCCCTGGAGATCAGTTCTCTAAGGGCTTACTTGGCTTCGCTCGAACAGTCTTAGGTGCTGGCCGTCACAACCGAAGAGAACAGCTCCTGCTTAGAACTGAGGTGGGTTGGCACCGGGTTTTGCACTCTTCTTCACGGCTCTTTTCCCAGGCACTCCAAAGCCTGCCCCGCAAGCAGCTGCTTTTTCCGTCTTGGGGGATAAATCCGGTAGACCCGGTTATTGGCGATATCAAAACCATTCAGATAGCCCCGGGGCAAGGTTGTGCCATAGAAATGAAGGGTGGCGATACTTGCCCTGGTGGCATTGCCGGTTTTGTGAATACCCTTGCTGAAAGGCAGGGTGAAGGCGGTCTCTCCGGGTTGCAGCCGCAACCTTTCTGCCTCCACCAGACGGGCGTAACCTTCATGGCTTTCATCATCCACGCGCCGATAGTTAACCACTTCATAGCCCTCCGATGCGGTACCGATAACCCCCCATGAATTGTGATCGTGAGGATAGGTGTATTCCAGGGGGCCCCACAGGTAAATGCGCAGGGAAAACAGTCCCTGGGGATCGAGGTAGAGCAGGACTTCATTGTCAAACATGGTCGGGCGGCGGATGTCGGGATAGGCCTCTCCATTGGTGATGTTGCTCAGAAGCCCGGCCATTAAGTCCTTGTTGAGCAGCACTTTGGGAAGTTCCTCGCTAATCAGTTCAATCCGGGCTTTATGGGAAGTCAGCTGATTGAGGCTGCGGGCACATTGCTCACAGAACGACACAATTTCTGCTTGTACAGACTCTGGTGAGATTGCCATGAAATTTTAAAATCTCCTTTATTCAGTGAGGTGTAGCATTTTCCAAGCTCACGCACTGTTGGTAGTAGGGAGCCCCGTTCCCAATATCAGTGAGCTCGGCCGCAACAAGCTGATTAGCCCCTCCGCCAAGCTTCACCCAGTCTCCGCGACGATAGATCACNATCCTCGGGTGTAGGCCGGGAGCCACCTCCACCTTCACTCTGAGCCTTCCGAGCGGCGAAACGAGGTATACGTCTTCCAGTAGATTCAGGTGCCCAAGGCAGAGACAATCCGGTGCGACCCAGACCGTAGGCGGAGCCGTCTGATTTTCAGGCAGAATTTGCGAGTGAATGGCTTCGCGCCGGATTAACGTCAGTAAGCGGAGGGGGTAGCCCTCGGGTGGCGGCGGCTCCTCGTGCAGTTGCGTCGGCAGGTGGTACTTCCCGTCCAGGTGGTCGAACTGCATCCCCATGTAAGCCACGGGCGGGTGCTTGGCCTGAACGAAGTGGTTTTCGCGGAGTTCCTCAAGGGAAACAGAGAGATGAGGTGAACTCAGTGAAGCCCTGAGGCATGCCTCGGGCTCCGGAAGCTGAATGGGTGGGTCGAGCCGCTTTCCCAGTTCGGAAAGGATCCAGTGGTCGCTTCTCGCTTCCCCCGGGGCGGCGAAAACCTCCGGTACATGGTGCACAAAGTCATGCAGGTAGGATACGCCGATATCTTCCTGCTCAAACATCAGCGAGCAGGGGAGGAAAAGGTCGGCGCGCTCAGCCGTATCAGTCATGAAAGCATCCACCACCACCTTGAATTCGATGGATTCGAAGGCCCGGACCGTTTCGTGGATGTTGGGAGCCTGGTTGATGACATTGGATCCGTTAACCCAGAGCATTCTGACGGGGGGGTACCTGGCTTCGAGAATGTTGCGGCCGATGGTAGGCATCAAGAAGGATCGTCGCGGTTTCCCGCCGGGGTCTTTGGTCCAATCAAGGTTCAGGTTTCGCATAGAGTGCAAATGGAAATAACTGCCGGCGCCGGAACGGCCGATATTTCCTGAAAGAAGCGCGAGTGCGTTGATAAAGCGAACATTTTCTCCCCCATAGGAGTGGCGCTGCAGTCCGGCGCCGACGATTGTCGCCGTGGGTCCGTCTACGGTATACCACGAATAAAGCCGCTGGATGTCCGCAAAAGTCACCTCGCAAAGTGTGGCCAAGTGCTCCAGGGGGTAACTCCGAAGAATTGCCTGTAAGGTCTTCCAATTACTCGTACGAGAAAGGATTTCTTGCGTAACCCTGCCGTTATCCATGAGCAGGCGCAGCGCGGCTGCGGCCAGAAATCGGTCGGAGCCGGGGGAAACCCGCACCCATTCATCGGAAAACGGCTCGTTCCCGTCTCCGCCAGGAGAGATAGTCAGCACCCTTGCACCCCGCTGCCTGGCTTTGCGGACTAGAGCCGCTGTGTGAATGGAGCTGCGGGAGAGGTCCTTACCCCAGTTTACGATTCGGTCCGCGTTAAGTAGGTCGGAGATGTCGTGGTTCTTGCGCGAGCCAAAATCGGCAACATAAGCCACGTATCCGGCGGCATCGCACAGTGATCCCCGCACCCGACTGGTGCCAAGCCGTGCAAAGAAGAGCTTGCTCGACTGCTTCAGTGCCCCTTTTACCGATTCCCCGTGAATATGCAGGATCGATGCCGGTTCTTCCCGGCACTGCTGCATTCTGTTCGCGCAGAGGTCCAGGGCTTCATCCCAACTCATCGGCTGCCAGTCCTTCCCTCGGCGCAACCGAGGCCTGGTGATCCGGTTGGGACTTCGCAGCCGGTGGATAAAATCTCTGATCTTGCGACAGGTAAAGCCCGCGGTAACAGGGTGTGAGGGGTTGCCTTTAATAGTAATGTTGCCTGGCGCGTCGCCGGTAATCAGCAGCGAACAACCGTCAGGGCAATCTTGGGTGCAGGCGGTGACCTTGGACACAGTTGATCCCATGGAAATCCATCAACATTCGATATCAGATTTCGATTACATGAAACGTTTTCCCACGCCCGACCGCGCACGTCGCCGGCGACGTGCGCTTGCGAGCAGATCTCGAAAAGAATAAACAGCCTGGGACGCTATCAGCCTCCCCAAGGCATGGTAGAATAGACTTCTGCGATCTTATCCCGAAATTCGCGGAAAAACCTCTCATGGGTCTTTTCCCAATCGGCAAGCATCTGGAACGCGGATTTGGTTTTTCCCGTAGCATTCATGGCCATTTTGGCATAAAATTCACTGATATCCTTTTCAATGAGCCACGCCGTGTTGAATACCGTCACATCCGGCACCATCGATCCTTCAATGCACTGTTGCAGGAACTCCGATTTCGCTCGTTCGTCAAAATAATTGATCGGCTTGAGAACGATGCCTTCCAGGTTTGAAGGTTCGAAGGATTCTCCCTTTTTGAGGTTTTGCAGAATCTTGTTGATGAAAACAATGTGTTTCTCTTCTTCCTCAACCAAGCGTTTGAAAGCGCTGACCGCCGCTCCAATTCCCATGCGCTGAATAGAGCTCTGAAAGAACTGCTTTCCGGTTTCTTCCTGGTTGAGGGCATACTCAAAGACCTTGACCAAGTTTGTTTCTGTGGGCATGTGTTTCTTCCTTCATTCGGGTTCAACAAGAATTAAGATTCAAGTGGCGTCCAGGTTTTGTAAGCCAGATAACCGAGTCCGGCAACCGAAAAAGTGATGTCCCGACCAAATATCGAACTTCTGGCAGGGGCAGCCCTGGCTTTCCTTGGGCAAATACGTGGAGCGGCAACGTTTGTCCTTCAAAACCTCTTGACAAAACCAATAAGTCCAGCTTATAGAAATCGCCGTACCAGTAAGTGTCTCTAATAGGTCGTTGCCGTTTGCGATCTCCGACAGAGCTTTAGACCGTTTTTCCAGCTACGTGCGCGGTGAGGGTGCAGGGTCCTGATGGGTTCCTTGGTCCGCACCTGCAGTAGTCGATATTGAGCAGGGGGCAATCAACTACACGTAAAAGGGAGTAATGAAGCATGAACTTGAGCAGACCCAATTCCAATGACGCAACGCTGACTTTCAATCGTTCCAAAAACGTCGTTCCGATGAGCGGCATTTGTTCCCGCTGCATTGATGGTTGCAGGGGGAATTGCGAGGTTTTCAGGGCCACTTTCCGCGGTCGGGAGGTTCTCTATCCGGGTCCGTTCGGCCAAATCACGGCGGGCGCAGATAAAGACTACCCAGTCGACTATTCCCATCTCAATATACAGGGATATGCCATGGGTGCTCAGGGTCTGCCTCCTGGGATCGAGCCCGGGCCCGATACGGCGATTTTCCCTGCGGTCAACACGGAAACCGAATATGGTTGGGACGCTAAGGTGAAGATGCGCATGCCGGTATTTACCGGTGCTTTGGGGTCTACGGAAATTGCCCGGCACAATTGGGAACACTTTGCGGTGGGGGCGGCCCTGGGCGGGATCACCCTGGTGTGTGGTGAGAATGTCTGTGGCATTGATCCCGAGCTCGAACTGAACAGCGCGAAGAAGATCATCAACTCCCCGGAAATGGATCGGCGTATCGCCGTCTACAAGCGATATCATCAAGGCTTTGGCGAAATGCTGGTGCAGATGAACGTCGAAGACACGCGCCTGGGCGTTGCGGAATACATTATTAACAAACACGGCTTCGATAGCATCGAGCTCAAATGGGGCCAGGGAGCCAAGTGTATCGGCGGCGAGATTAAAGTGCGCAAGTTGGAACGTGCCCTCGAACTGCAGCGCCGGGGCTACATCGTCACGCCCGATCCTTCGAGCCCCGTCGTCCAGACGGCTTATAAATTTCGGGCTATCAAGGAATTTGAACGGCACAGCCGCCTGGGGTTTGTCAGCGAAGAGGGTTTTTATGCCGAGGTTGATCGCCTGCGAAAGTTGGGCTTCAAGCGGGTCACTCTGAAGACGGGCGCCTATGGTTTGCGGGAACTCGCCATGGCTATCAAATGGGGTTCAAAGGCCAAGATCGACTTACTGACTATCGATGGGGCTCCGGGTGGGACCGGTATGAGCCCGTGGCGGATGATGAGCGAGTGGGGGGTGCCCTCCATTTACCTGCATGCCGCAGCCTACGACTTCTGTCAGAAGCTGGCCGCCAGGGGTGAACGAGCTCCTGACATTGCTTTTGCCGGCGGGTTTTCCAGTGAGGATGGCGTATTCAAAGCGCTGGCTCTCGGTGCGCCCTTCGTGAAGGCGGTTTGTATGGGCCGCGCCCTGATGATTCCGGGTATGGTAGGAAAAAATATCGGCGAATGGCTCGAAAAGAGCG
>JGI20214J51088_10003399_pt1 | contig 10477 bp, 6 predicted proteins | sample WetSurMetagenome_FD_51088 | JGI IMG/M metagenome (IMG submission 51088) | reverse complement strand
GCCGTGCTCCGCCGCAAACAGGAGCGCGCCGAGGTGTCGGCGGGTGAGGCCGCGTGACGGGAGGGCTAGCCGCCCGAACGCCAGCAGGAGCAGGCGCCGCGCCACGCCCTTGGGCACCACCCGCAGGACGGCCCGGCGCACGCCGACCGCGCCTGCGCGGGCGCAGATCGCGTCCTGGGCGCGCGCCAACGCTTCCGACGCCAGCGCGTCGTCGTCCTCCCGCGCGTGCGTCGCCAGACCGGCCAATGTCTCCACAATCCGCGGGTTGTACTCCTGCGCGAGCAGCGGGAGGAGCCGATGCCGGATTCGATTGCGCCGGTACGCGACCGACCGATTCGATGGGTCGTCGCGGAACGCGACCTGGTGCCGGTCCGCGTAGGCGGCGATCCTCGCTCGCGAGACATCCAGCAGCGGGCGCAGGATGCGATCGCGTACCTTGGGAATCCCCGCCAGGCCGCGCACACCGGTCCCGCGCAGCACGTTCAGGAGCACCGTCTCCGCCTGATCGTTCTGCGTGTGCGCCGTCAGCACCCAGGCGGCCCGCACCCGCTTCCGGACCGCCTCCAGCGCGGCGTAGCGCGCTTCCCGCGCCCACACCTGCACCGAGGTGCCCCGCGGCCGGGTCTGGGCGCGGAGCCGCGTCACCGACACCGGCAGGCCATAGCGTTCCGCCGCCGCGGCCACCAGCGCCGCATCCCGGTCTGCCGACCGGCCCCGCAGCCCGTGATGGATGTGCGCAACGCGAAGCGCAAGTCGCAGGGGCGACCGGGCGAGCGCGTGGAGCAGGACCATGGAATCCACCCCGCCCGAGACGGCCACCACCACCCGAGCCCCCGGTCGCACCCCCGCAGCGCGGAGTGCATCGGCCACCGACTTGACCAGCGCTCTCGGCAATCCGTTCCCCCATCCGCCCAGGCCAGCGTGTCGGCGGCAGCTTACTGAAGGCGCCGACCCTCGTCAACAGCAAAGCCGGGGAGTGGGCNGACACGAACGCCCTCCGAGTGTGGTGTCCTCGGAGGGCGTGACCGCCACCGCGGCAAGCGAAGCCGATGGACTCAGGCTACGGCGTACCCGCGGCCGTGCGCTCGAGCACGATCTCGCCACCGGCCACGTCCACGCGGACCCGGTCGCCGTCGCCGAACTCCCCTTCCAGCATCCGCCGCGCCAGCGGGTCCTGCACCAAACGCTGGATGGCTCGCTTGAGCGGTCTGGCACCGTACACCGGGTCGAAACCCTGCCGGGCCAGGAACTCCTTGGCCCGATCGGCGACCTCGAGCTCCAGCTTGCGCCCCGTCAGGCGGCGACGGAGCACCCGCAGCTGAATGTCCACGATCTGCGTGATCTCCCGGAGCGACAACCGGTGGAAGATCACCGTCTCGTCGACCCGGTTCAGGAATTCCGGCCGGAACGCCGTCTTGAGGAGCTCGCTCACCTTCTCCCGGATGGCCGTCTCGTCCTGGTCCTCCTGGATGAACTGGCTTCCCAGGTTGGAGGTCATGATCACCAAGGCGTTCTTGAAATCCACGGTCCGCCCCTGTCCGTCGGTGAGCCGGCCATCGTCCAGCACCTGCAGCAGGATATTGAACACATCCGGGTGGGCCTTCTCGATCTCATCGAAGAGGATCACGGTATAGGGCCGCCGCCGCACGGCCTCGGTCAGGTACCCGCCCTCCTCGTAACCCACGTAGCCCGGGGGGGCGCCGATGAGCCGCGCCACCGAATGCTTCTCCATGAACTCGGACATGTCGAGGCGGACGAGGGCTCGCTCGTCGTCGAAGAGGAATTCCGCCAACGCGCGCGCCAGCTCCGTCTTGCCCACGCCGGTCGGACCCAGGAACAGGAACGACCCGAGTGGTCGATTCTCGTCCTGGAGACCCGCCCGCGCCCGGCGAATGGCGTTGGCGACCGCCATGATGGCCTCCGCCTGACCCACCACGCGCTCCCGCAGCCGTTCCTCCATGGCGAGCAGTTTCTGCGTTTCAGCCTGCAACATCTTCGCGACCGGGATGCCGGTCCAGCGGGAGACCACCTTGGCGATATCCTCTTCGTCGACCTCTTCTTTCAGCATCCGCTCCGGTCCCGCCAGCGCTCCCAGGGCGGCTTGCTCACCATGAAGTTCCTTTTCCAGCCCGACCAACGTGCCGTACCGGATCTCGGCGACCTTCCCCAGTTCTCCCTCACGCTCGGCCTTCTCGGCCTGGAGCCGCGCAGATTCGATCTGTTCCTTCAGGGCGCGGATCCTCTGGATGCTGTCCTTCTCCCGCTCCCAGCGGGCCCGGAGGTCGGTCCGGCGTGTGTCCAGTTCGGCCACCTCGGCCTCCAAGCGCTCGAGGCGCTCCACCGTGTCGGGATCGGTTTCGCGCTTCATGGCTTCGCGCTCGATGCCGAACTGCCGGACTTTCCGTTCGACCTCGTCCAACTCGACGGGAAGGCTATCGATCTCCATCCGCAGCATGCTGGCCGCCTCATCCACCAGGTCGATCGCCTTGTCGGGCAGAAACCGATCGGTGATATAGCGGTTCGAAAGGGTCGCCGCGGCCACCAAGGCGGCATCCCGGATCCGGACGCCGTGGTGCACCTCGTACCGCTCCCGGAGTCCCCGCAGGATGGAGATGGTGTCCTCGACGCTGGGCTGCCGCACCACGATCGGTTGGAACCGCCGCTCCAGCGCGGCATCCTTCTCGATGCGCTTCCGGTATTCATCCAGCGTCGTCGCGCCCACGCAGCGGAGTTCCCCTCGGGCCAGCGCCGGTTTCAGCATATTACTGGCGTCCATCGCCCCCTCGGCCGCGCCGGCACCCACCAGCGTGTGCAGTTCGTCGATGAACAGGATGATCCGCCCGGCGGCCTCGGTTACCTCTTTCAGCAGGGCCTTGAGCCGATCCTCGAATTCGCCGCGGTATTTCGTGCCGGCGAGCAGTGCGCCCAGGTCCAGTGCCACNACCTGTTTCTCTTTCAGGGACTCGGGCACGTCTCCCCGCACGATTCGCTCTGCCAATCCCTCCACGATGGCCGTCTTCCCGACGCCCGGCTCCCCGATCAGGACGGGGTTGTTCTTGGTGCGCCGCGACAAGACCTGGATCACCCGGCGAATCTCCTCATCCCGCCCGATCACCGGGTCGAGCTTTCCCTTCTGCGCCAGGTCGGTGAGATCCCGGCTGTACCGTTGCAGTGCTTGGTACTTTTCCTCCGGGTTGGGGTCGGTGATACGCTGCCCACCCCGCACGGTTTGAAGCGCCGCGTAGATGCCGTCCTTGCCGACGCCGGCGGTGCGCAAGATCTGAGCGGCCGGACCGGTCGGCTCGTCCAGAAGCGCCAACAGGAGATGTTCCGACCCGATATACTCATCTTTGAGCCGCCCAGCCTCTTCCTGGGCCCGCTTGAAGACCTCATTGAGGCGAGGAGTCAGGTAGATCTGTGTCGGACCGTAGACCTTCGGGAGCTTCCCGAGTTCTTCTCGCAGCGCGACCGCCATCTGCTTCGGGCTGGCGCCGACCTTCTGGAGAACCGGGATGAGGACTCCGTCGGCCTGCTCGACGAGACCCAGCAAAAGGTGCTCCGCGTCCACCGCCTGGTGTTGCATCTCCTCAGCGGTCTTCTGCGCAGCCTGGATGACTTCCTGAGCCTTGAACGTGAATTGCTCAAACCGCACGGCGTCCTCCTTGCTTGTCAGGTCCAGAGTATATTTTATCTTACAATATGTGTAATATAAAACTTGAGTCTTATCATGTCAATATAGAACGACAATTGACCTCGGGATTCCGATGGAACACATTGAATCATTAGCGTCCGGAATAAACTGAGGGGGCTTGTTGTCGGTATTCTTTCCGGACTGAGACTTCCTTCCTGGCAGATGAGAAATCAAAAAATACCGGAGTATCAGAGAGCTAAATATCTCGCGAAAACGGATCTATCGTCGATGATCTCTTGAATACTTCCCTCCCGTTGAATACTGCCTTTCTCCAGGATATATGCCCGATCACTCACTTCTCTGGTGAAGTGGACATTCTGCTCAGAGAGGAGGATCGTCAACCCCCCAGCCTTGAGTTGAAGCAACTGCTCGATCATCGCCCGGACCACCACGGGTGCCAGCCCTTCAGACGGTTCGTCCAGTAGCAGCACTCGCGGATTCCCCATGAGGGTCCTGGCCAGCGTCAGCATCTGCTGCTCACCGCCACTGAGGCTTCCCCCTCGGCGGCTCGCAAGGCTTCCGAGCGCCGGAAACAGTGCCTCCACACGCTCCAGGGTCCACGGCGAGTCCCCGGATCGTCCTGGTTGACGCCCGACTTCGAGGTTCTCCCTGACCGTGAGGTCAGGGAAGATGCGCCGGTCCTGCGGAACGTATCCGATGCCGGCTCGCGCGATCAGGTGCGGTGGAAGTCCCGCAAGTTCGGCGCCGTCGAGGACCACGTGGCCGGCACTCGGGGGCACGATCCCCATGATCGCCTTCAGCGCGGTCGATTTCCCGGCGCCGTTTCGACCGAGGAGCGCCACGATCTCGCCTCGGTCGGCACGCAGACTCATGCCGAAGAGGATCCGGCTCANCCCGTACCCGGCGTGCAGGTTCGACAGTTCAAGCACCACGCGCGATGTCGCCCTGTCCGGGTTCACCGGACACCTCCGAGATACGCTCTCTGGACCTCGGGATTCGCCCGGACCTCCGCCGGGCTCGCGTCGGCCAGCACGCTGCCGTGGTGCATCACCAGAATCCGGGTCGCCGACGCGAAGACAACGTCCATGTCGTGTTCCGTGAAGAGCACCGTCAGCCCCCGCGCGCGCACGATCGCTGTCACCAGGCGCATCAGCTCCCCCCGTTCTGCCAGGGACATGCCCGCCGTCGGCTCATCCAGCAGCAACAGCGATGGCTCCCCCGCCAGCGCCAGCGCCAGCTCCGCTCGCTTCAGGTCACCCAGCGAGAGCGTCCCGCAGCGATCGTCCGCATACCGGAGGAGTCCCACCTGCTCCAACAGGGCGTCGGCCGCCCCACGGACCAGGCGCGCCGCCTCGGTCATCATCTGCCGACTCCGCCCAGCGCTCGACAGAAGCGCCGCCTGGACGTTCTCGCGGAGTGTCAAGCTCCGGAAGGTGGCAGGCACTTGGAACGTACGGCTGATGCCCCGCCGCCAGATCCGGTGCGGAGCGACACCCCCAATCTCTTCGCCCCGAAAGAGAATCCGTCCTCGATCGTGCGCGAGCTGCCCGGTCAACAGGTTGAAGAGCGTGGTCTTGCCTGCCCCGTTCGGCCCGATGACCGCACAGACGTCTCCGACGCCCAGCGAGAAACTCACTCCGGCCACCGCCTGGACGCCCCCGAAGGCCTTCCAGGCGTCCCGGACATCGAGCAGCGGCGTCTCAGCCACGGCGAACCTCCGGAGACCCCCGGCGGGCCCGCCCGATCCCCAACAGGCCGCCAGGGAACGCCAGGACGACCGCCAGCAGCACAACCCCGAGGCACGCCTGCCAGTATTCGGTGTACAGTGTCATCACCGTGTCCAGCCCCTTGAACGCCGCCGCCCCGAGTGGCGCACCCGCCGGCCAGTGAATGCCTCCGAGCAGGACCATGACCAGGGACTCCACCGACACGGCCACGGACAGGTAGTCGGGAAAGACGCTCCCTTTCAGGAAGGCAAACAGGCTGCCCCCAAACCCGGCCAACAACCCCGCCACCACGAAAGCCAGCAACTGGTGGCCGGGGACGTTTACGCCGATCGTCGCGCATCGCACGGCATGATCGCGCGCCGCCCGGAGCGTCAGGCCGAACGGGGACCCGGTCACTCGCCGGAGGAGCACCAACCCTCCAACTCCGACCCCGAGCGCCAGGTAATAGTAGCGGACCGGCGTCGCCAGATACGACGCCGGCCAGATCCCGAGGAGGCCGTTGTCTCCTCCGCTGACATCGTACCATTGATGCGCAACCGCATAGACGATCTGCGCGCACGCCAACGTCATCATGGCAAACGGGATCCCGCTGAGCCGCACACAGAAGTACCCAAAGACCAGGGCGGCGGCGCCGGCCAGCGCAGGGCCGAGCAGGAACGCCAAAGGCATCGCCAGGCCGCCCGGATTCAGGAGCAGCGCCGCCCCGTACGCTCCCAGACCGAAATATGCCGCATGGCCGAACGAGATCATGCCCCCGGACCCGACGAGGAGCTGGAGGCTCCCGGCCACGAGGGCGAAGGCCAGTATTTCCACCAGCAGCCAGACGACGAATGTCGGCACCACCAGGGGTGCGATCAGGAGGAAGACACCTCCGGCCACCATGGCCGAGCGCGGCACCGTCGGGTGGCCGTCGAAATAGTCCTGCGGCGCCCCCTCCGAGGCGAGGGCGGCCGGGGGCCGACCCAGTAGTCCCCACGGCCGCAGGGTAAGGACTGCGGCCATCAAAAGAAAGACCAGGACGAGCTGGAACTCCCGGGGGAGCCACACGATCCCCAGCGACTGGAGGACACCAAGGAGGATCGCCCCCACCAGCGCGCCGAAGACGTTGCCCATCCCGCCGATCACCACCACCACGAACGCCTCGACGATGATGGCGGTATCCATCACCGTGGTGAGCGGCTGGCGCGCGACCTGGAGCGCTCCCGCCACACCGGCCAACCACGAACCGACGACGAACACGCCGGTGAAGAGCCAGGCCTGGTTGACGCCCAGGGCGCCCGCCATCTCGCGATCAGACGCCGCCGCGCGAACGAGCACCCCCCACCGGGTGTGGTGTAGTAGTCCCCACAGACCCAGAGCCACCGCCGGTCCGAGCGCCAGGACGGCAAAATCGTAGGTGGGAACGAGCTGGCCCAGCACGAGAACCGTCCCGTCCAGGCCGGGCGGCTTGAGGCCCACGCGATGTTCCGCCCCCCAGAAGAACCGCACCACGTCGCCGAGGATCAGCACCAGCGCGAAGGTGAGCAGCAGTTGGTAGAGCTCCGGCGCGCGATACACCCGGCGCACGAGTCCGATCTCCACGATCCCACCGAGGAGCGCCACGCCGAGCGGCGCAAGCAGCATTCCCGCGTAGGGGCTCAGCACCCCAAAGGGAAGCACGGTGCCCAGGGTGACGGTCAGGTAGGCCGCCAGCATGTAAAACGAGCCGTGGGCAAAGTTGATCGTTCGCGTCACGCCGAAGATCAGCGACAACCCGGACGCGATGAGGAAGAGGATCATCGCGTGCGTCAGACCTGCCAGGAACTGGAGGAAGAGCGCGGTCATGGACGTGTCATGGTCGCGGGTGACGGGGAGGATTCACGCGGCCACCCGGGGCCGGCGCCGGGTGCGACCTGACTGTCGGCACACGATCACTTGGCCGCCTCGCGCATTCGGCGCACCTCGGCTTCCGACGGCAGGGCCTTGTCCCCGGGCACGTACTCCCATCGGTCCATGATTGCGGTCCCGCGGGTGGGATCCAGTTTCGTGATGCCCACCCAGGCGCCCATGGTGGACTGGTGGTCGAAGGGGCGATAGGTGATGGGGCCGATGGGGGTCTCGACCTTCAGCGACTCCAGGGCCGAGACCATCGCCTCCGTGTCCGTGCCCTGCGCCTTCCGGATGGTCTCGAAGGCGGACAGAAAGGTGATGTAACCGACCAGCGCACCGGCCATAGGATGTCGGCCGGTCCGTTTCGTGAACTTGTCGACGAAGGCCACGTGGGCCGGAATCCGGATGTCGTACCACGGGTATCCTGTGACCAGCATCCCCTCGGGGGCATCCAGCTTCAGCGGATCCAGGTACTCGGGCTCCCCGAGGAGAATCCCCACGGCATACGCCTTCTCGAAGAGACCGCGTTTCCCGGCTTCCCGCGCGAAGGCCAGCCAGTCGCTCCCGAAGAGGGACACGTAGAGCGCCTCGGGTTGCTGGTTCAGGAGCGCGGTGACGTATCCCCCCGGCTCCAGTTTGGCCAGCGTCGGCCAGTGCTCTCCGACCACCTGGACGTCCGGCTTTAGCTCTTTGAGTCGCGCCCAGAACGTCTCCCACGCGCGCCGTCCGTATTCGTAATTCGGTCCGATGACGGCCCATTTCCGGTGCGGAAGCTTGGCAGCCCGCTCTGCCAGCATGCGCCCCTGGGAATAGGTGTTGGGCCGAACGCGAAAGGTGTACCGATGTCCCTGCGACCAGGTGATCGCCTCCGAAAGCGGCTCGGCAGCGAGGAAGAGGGTCTTGTGCATCTTGGCGAAATCCGAGACCGCCAGGCCCACGTTGCTGAGGTAGGTCCCCGCGAGGAGATGGACCTTCTCGCCCGCCACCAACTCTTGCGCGTGCTTGATGGCCTCCGCCGGATTCCCCTTGTCATCTCGGAACAGCACCTCGACCTTCCGTCCCAGCAGACCACCGGCGGCATTGACCTCGTCTACGGCCATCTCGACCGCTTGGCGATACGGCTGGGTGAAACCGGCCGCGATACCGCTGTAGGAGTTGATCTCCCCGATTCGGATCGGCCCCTGCGCGTCTGCAGCGCGAGGACTCAACAAGGGCGTTAAGATCAGCATCAGAAGGAGTAGGTCACGCATGAACCTTTTACCTTTCCGGTCACCAGGATTTTCCACGCTGCTACCGGGCACCTCGATCTCCCGCGGCATCGGNCGCCTAGGCCTGGCCTTGGGACAGGCACCGACCCGGCAGGGACTCCTTTTTCATACGGCAGGGGGAAGAATTGGTCAAGGGAAATGCCCCCTCAAACCGCCTGAAGGGCCGTTTTTCCACAGGGGATCCGGCGAAGGATATTTTTTTGAAATTGGTTCTTGACACCGGCATAGGCCTGCGCTAAAAGGATGTCCCCATGAAGAATCGTTACTGGAAACCTTTTATTTTCAATACGTTCCATGTATTTTGTGATCATACAAGATCTGTCGAAACTGGGGAAATCCCCGGAGACTCAAGGAATAGCGGAATTTCCGGTTATCCACACCTGTGGAGAAACCTGTGGATAACTTCCGGATGGCCCCAGAAGCGGGTTTCTTGCCTCACGCGAAAAATTGCCCTTTGGATTCCAAAGAGTTAGCCCCTGGGATGGCCTGTGGATAAGTTGCTCGGAGGGTGCACCGCATGAAAGCCACGGCAGCAGCGAACGTCCAGGAAGTCTGGGAAGAGGCGCTGGCAGTCATTCGCGGCCGGATCAGTCGGCAGAGCTTCGAGGCCTGGTTCCGCCCCCTGACGCTGGGAACGGTCGAGGAAAACCGCGTCCAGATCCTCCTCCCGAACCGGTTCTTCAAGGAGTGGTTCGAGGAGCACTACCTGGGGCTCCTGCGGTCGGCACTCGAGGATTTGCTCTTCAACAAGGTCGAGATCAGGCTGGTCCTGTCGGAAAAGGACGCGGCCGCGACCCCCGCAGGCCAAGAGGAGCCGAGCGAGCGACGAGCGCCCCGCCGTCCTCGGGATGCCGGCGCACAGTTGAATCCCAAATACACCTTCGACTCCTTCGTGGTCGGCACGAGCAACCAGTTCGCCCACGCCGCGTGTATGGCAGTCGGCGAGCAGCTTGCCAAGACGTACAACCCGCTCTTCATCTACGGGGGTGTGGGCCTCGGGAAGACCCACTTGCTGCACGCCATCGGGCACCATGCCCGGCAACGGGACCCGCGGATCCGGGTTTCGTATGTCTCCTCCGAGAAGTTCACCAACGATCTCATCAATTCGATCCGATTCGATTCCACCGTGGAGTTCCGCAATCGGTACCGAAGCCTGGACCTGCTCTTGATCGACGATATCCAGTTCATCGCCGGAAAGGAGCGCACCCAGGAGGAGTTCTTCCATACCTTCAACGATCTGTACGATTCCTCGAAGCAGATCGTGATCAGCTCCGACCGGGTGCCCCGCGAAATCCCGACCCTGGAGGAACGCCTCCGGTCGCGGTTCGAATGGGGCCTGATCGCCGATATCCAGCCGCCCGACTTGGAGACCAAGGCGGCCATCCTCCGGAAGAAGGCGCAGGCCCAGGGAGTGCGTCTCCCCGACGAGGTCTCACTATTCATCGCCAAACACGTGAAGTCCAGTATCCGGGAACTGGAAGGGTCGCTGGTCCGTCTGGCCGCTCAGGCCTCGTTCACCCATCGAGAGATCAGCCTGGAACTGGCCCAGGATGTTCTGAAAGAGCTCAGCGCCGAGCAACAGCGCCTGCCGACGATCCCCTCCATCCAGCGGGCGGTCGCGGAATTTTTTGGTGTGCGAGTCGACGACCTCCGTTCGCGGGGCCGGAACAAGGCGATCGTGCTGCCTCGTCAGGTGGCCATGTATCTGTGCCGGGAGATCGTGAAAGCATCGCTTCCCGATATCGGGGACGGGTTCGGTGGCAAGGACCACTCCACCGTGATTCACGCCTGCGAGAAGATCAGACGGAAAATCGCCGGCGAGGAGGTGTTCCGGAAGCAAGTGGACGACCTGTTTGTGCGTCTGTCGCCTTAGCAGGTTGCTGAAAATGGCCCATCTGCGTCGTTGGAGCGCTTGGGCACTCGTTGCGGCGTACCGGAAGTACGCCTCTCTCGGCCCGTTG
>JGI20214J51088_10003398_pt1 | contig 10478 bp, 9 predicted proteins | sample WetSurMetagenome_FD_51088 | JGI IMG/M metagenome (IMG submission 51088) | reverse complement strand
ACATTCGCCACCCCTTAATGCCGTTTGATATACAATTGCTAAAATGGTGCGAAATCAGTAATTTATCTGTACATATTTTATTAACCAAAGCAGACAAATTAAGTCGAGGAAATAGTTTGACAGTTTTACACAAAGTAAAAAGTTTATTAAAACAAAATAATGTTTCAGTACAACTTTTTTCTTCTTTAGATAAAATAGGTTTAGAAGCCGCCTATTCGAAACTCAATGAATGGCTTCACGTTGAAACCTAAAATTACTCTATTTAGGTAGTAAGTAAAAAGAGAAGAAAATTTACAATTTTTTAATGCCGCCCAAGTGATCAACATCGGATTTTAATTTATTTAATGCTTGTTCAAAATCTTGTTTGTACTGTGTTTGTATTTTGTCTTTTTGTTGTTGAATTATTGTTTGGATTTGTCCTAATAACGCATTTACCCGATCTAATGTCACGGGTGCATTTTGTTGAAGCTGTCCGATGGAATCTCCTCCAGAATTAGAATGTCCAGTGGTGCGTTGTGTTGACATGCGGGGTTTCTCAAGTTGGCTAATGTGTTGTTTTAAAGTTTCTAAAAGTTTCTTTGCTTGATCGATAGACGACAAAATTATTTTCTCATTATCAGTTGGTTCTCGATCTTTTAATTGTTTTAAATGGTCAATTTGTTGTTTTAATTGTTTGGCAATATATTGATTTTCTTTGGCTTTTCTTACATCATAATCGACATCCCATGCTATTTTAGGTGGTGGAGCTTCTGTGAGAGGAACGTCTGAAAGTTGGCTAATTATTTTTGCAAATTCGGATTCTGATAAAGTTGTTTGAAGGTCTTTTGCTGTTTTTCTCGTTTTTTGTAATTTTTCTACTTGTTCTTGAAAAATATCTTTTTTATCTTTTTGTTGTCCTAGCATCTGTATTCCAACCATTAACGTAACCAGTGAAATGGCATTTAATATTGAAAACAACAAGTTACCTAATTGTATATCATAAACATAAAATCCACTCCAAAAATAAATAACTGATAAACTTAGCACAATAAGTGTTTCTCTAGTTGTTTTATTTGCAACCATCAAACGAATCGCGCCAATACTAATTAAAATATTAGTTAATAAGATTAAAAACTGGATTTCTGTTCTTGTTAAAATGGCGGTTTCTGACGGATTAGGCGTTCTAAAAGAAATGCTTAATCCAACTATAACAATAAAAAACATTAGCCTGCTTAAATCTTTGGGCGTAATTTCATTGCAATCTGTGAAAGGCTTTTTATCCACTAAATAAACTTTAAGTGAAATGTGAAGAATTCCTCCGATACTAATGCAATAGCCAACAATATAAGGAATGATAAATTTTATTCCTATATGATCTTGAACTGCATACCAAAAAAGAAAAAACACCAATCCAATACCAAAAATTAGTAGGAAAGGTATTTTTAATTTTTGAGGAGATTGTTCAGACATACATTATAAAATTTGGCAAGATTGCTCAAAACTTAAACGAGGATTGCGAGGAAAAAGTTTCTTTGGATCGCCATATCCCAAATTACAAAGAAAATTTGCTTTAATTTTACCATCTGGAAAAAATTCAGCATTTAACTTTTCTTTATCAAATCCAGACATCGCTCCACAGTCTAATCCTAATGCGCGCGCCGCTATAATTAAATAACCGCCTTGTAAACTACTGTTTCTAAAAGCTGTTTCTTCAATTAAAGCGTCATTTCCTTCATACCATACTTTTGCATTAATATGAGGAAATAAAAACGGTAAATGCTCATAAAAAGTTAGATCATAACCAATAATCACTGTCACAGGCGCTTGCATGGTTTTTTCTATATTGCCTTCTATTAAACAAGGCTTGAGCTTTTCTTTAGCTTCTTTTGAGGTTAGAAATAAAAAACGTGCAGGTAATCCATTCACTGCAGTCGGTGCAAATTTCAAAATATCATATAATTTTCTCAGAATTTCCTCATTTATTACCTTATCCTGCCAACCATTATGCGTGCGAGCATTTAAAAAGAGTTGTTGTAAGGCTTGTTGATTTAAAGACTCCATAATCTGATTCTCCTAACTATTTTTTGAAGTGGTAGACTGTTTTTCTAATTGCTGCATTAAAGGAAAAAGGATTTTAATAAAAACCTCTTTAGTAATAGGTCCGATGTGCTTATAACGCACAATACCTTCTTTATCTAAAACAAAAGTTTCAGGTGTTCCCGTTACGCCATAATCAATGCCTGTTCTTCCTGTTGGATCAAATGCGCTTGTTTTGTATGGATCACCATGTTGAACTAACCAATCTTTTGCAGCGATCAATTCATCTTTCCAATTCAATCCGTACAAGTGAATATCTTTTTGTTTAGAAAGCTGCATTAATAACGGATGTTCTTGACGACATGAAACACACCATGACGCCCATACATTAATTAAAGAAACCTTTCCCAACAAATCCTCTTTTTTAAGAACTTGCTTAGGATCATTAACTTGTGGCAAATTAAAAACTGGCGCAGGTTTATCTAATAAAGTGGATTGCAATTCTCTCGGATTTAAGCCTAATCCAATGTATAAAAATACTGTTAAAACACCAAATAATCCTAAAGGAATCAAATAACGCATTTCTTTATCTCCTTTATGCTATTTCGGGTTGAGTTGAAATAGTTTTTTTATTAGAACGATAGCGTCTATCTAATACCGACAATAAACCGCCGATCATCATCAAAATTCCTCCAAACCAAATCCATCGAATAAAGGGTTTGTAATAAACCCGCATACTCCACGCGTTGTTTTCTAAAGGTTCTCCCAACGCAACGTAAATATCACGGAAGAAACCCCAATCAATTGCCGCTTCGGTCATTGGCATGGTTTGCACTTTATAAATGCGTTTCTCTGGTTGTAATCGAGCAATTTCTTTACTCGCTTTGCTCACCACAATTTCGCCTTGCGTTGCAGTGTAATTAGCCCCTTTGACATCGCTAATTTTCTCCATTAAGAAACTATACTCGCCGATTTCTAAGGCTTGACCTTTGATAATCCGAATATCTTTCTCAATGCTATAAGTGTTAGAAATCACCACACCTATAATAAAAACCGCCACACCCAAATGCGCAATCGTTGCTCCGTAGAAACTTCTCGACAAATCAGTTAATTTAACTTTGTGACGAGTTTTTTCTATGATGCTTTGTATTGCCGTAAAAATGATCCAGAAAGCACCTGTTAACGCTGGAAAAACGATTATTCCCGATGTTCCTAAAAATAACACTGGAATGATGCCAGAAATAACACTTAAAAGTAATGTCCAACGAAGTCTTTTAATTAAATCGTTGAAAGCATGTTGTTTCCAACGCATTAATGTTCCAAACCCTAAGAAAAATACCAATGGAATCATTAGAATATAAAACACCGTTCCAAAATAAGGAGGGCCAACTGAAATTTTGCCGAGTTTTAAAGCATCGAGAAATAGCGGATATAACGTTCCTAAGAGAACACTTCCAGCGGCGGTTGCTAATAATATGTTGTTGATTAATAATATAGATTCACGAGAAACCATCTCAAAACTTCCACCACTTCCAACGGTTGGTGCTCTCCATGCGTAAAGCAATAAGGATAAACCAACGACAACCCCTAGAAATGCTAAAATGAAAATCCCTCGTGCGGGATCGGTTGCAAAAGCATGAACTGAAGTTAAAACCCCTGAACGAACTAAAAATGTTCCCAATAAACTTAATGAAAAAGCAATGATTGCTAAAAGAACTGTCCACGTTTTGAAAGCACCACGTTTCTCGGTGACTGCTAAAGAGTGCATTAACGCAGTTCCTACCAGCCAAGGCATAAAAGAAGCGTTTTCTACCGGGTCCCAAAACCACCATCCTCCCCAACCTAATTCGTAATACGCCCACCAACTTCCTAAGGTAATTCCAGCGGTTAGAAATATCCATGCAATGGTTGTCCAAGGTCGTGACCAACGCGCCCATGCACTATCTAAATTACCGCCTAGCAATGCCGCAATTGCAAAGCCAAATGCGACCGAGAAACCCACATAACCCATATACAACATCGGAGGATGAAAGATTAATCCGGGGTCTTGTAATAAAGGATTTAAATCGCGCCCTTCTAATGGTGCTGGAAATATCCGATCAAATGGATTTGAAGTTGCAATCATAAAGAGTAAGAAACCTGCGCTAACAAATCCCATAATTGAAATAACTCTCACGATCATGTTTTCTGGCAAACTACGACTAAAGAGAGCAACAGCTAATGTCCAAAAAGACAAAATAAACACCCATAATAATAAAGAACCTTCATGTCCACCCCAAAGAGCAGAAATCCGATATTCAATAGGTAGCGCCGTATTGGAATGTTGAGCAACATACGCAACGGAGAAATCATTGTAAATAAAGGCATAAGTTAAACAACTTACCGCAATAATCATAAAAACCCATTGACCTGCCGCCGCCGGTTTTGCAATAGCTTTCCAACTGGGAATGTTTTGATGTGCACCAATGAGGGGAAAAATGGTTTGAACAATCGCTAAACAGAATGCAAGAATTAATGAGAAGTGACCAAACTCTGGAATCATATTGAAAATATTACCTTTTTAAATGGGTGCTTTTAGTAGAAAGATCAGGGAGAGAAATGTTAAGTTCTAATACTTCATATTCTCCATCTTTATCCATTGAAATTTTAATGTGTTCATCAGAAATCGGGACATATTTTCTAACCACCATTAAAAGCTCTTGTTGTAACATGGGCAAATACTCGGGACCTTTTAAAACACCGCGCTCGTGAGCAACAATGATTTGTAAGCGTTCTTTTGCAACGGCTGCACTACTTTTACGAGAGCCTTTGAAATAGTCTAAGAAACCACTCATTTATCCTCCAAACCAACGGCTCAAGAAATGTTTTTTGGTATTTAAAAAGCGCATGGGGCGATTTTCTCCGAGAAACCTTGCAACCGTATCTTGATAAGCTTTTCCCGCATCACTTTTTTCTTCTAAAGTAATAGGTACACCCGCATTAGAAGCACGCAAAATATCTTTTGATTCAGGGATGACGCCTAATAAAGGAACGGCAAGGATTTCTTGAACATCTTCAGCGCTCATCATTTCGCCGTTTGCTACGCGCGCTGGAACATAACGTGTTACTAACAAATGCTCTTTTACGGGAGTATCTCCACGTTCTGCACGTAAAGTTTTGCTCCCCAACATTCCAATGATTCGGTCAGAATCACGAACTGAGGAAACTTCAGGATTTGTTACAATCAATGCTTCGTCGGCAAAATACATTGCCATCATTGCACCGTGTTCGATGCCTGCGGGGGAATCACAAATAATAAAATCAAAGCGTTCTTTTAATTCTTCAATAACCTCTGTGACACCTTCTAAGGTTAGAGCATCTTTATTTCTTGTTTGGGAGGCGGGGAGAATAAAAAGGTTTTCAACACGTTTATCTTTAATAAGTGCCTGATTAAGATTTCCTTCATGGTTAATTACGTTAATCAAATCATAGACTACGCGTCGTTCACAACCCATTACCAAATCAAGATTTCTTAGCCCCACGTCAAAATCAATAACTGCCGTTTTATAACCTCGCAACGCTAAGGCTGTACTAAATGCGGCGGCGGAGGTTGTTTTTCCCACTCCACCTTTCCCAGAGGTGACAACGATTATTTTCGCCATTGTAATCCTTTATGAAATGGTTTTTCTTTCACTTTTAGAAAGGTTCAATACACAGTTGTTCTTCTTTTAAATAGATTTGTGCTGCCTTGCCTAATAAGCCGGGTTGTAAATCTTCGTTGATTTGATATTGACCTGCGACAGAGACTAATTCGGCTTCTAATTTTTGACAGAAAATTCTTGCACTTACATCGCCTTTAATGCCTGCGAGCGCCCGTCCCCGCAACGGACCGTACACATGGATATGGCGATAGGCGAGAATTTCAGCGCCTGGGCTAACCATCGATAAAATAATTAAATCTCCCGCCGAAAAAATTTGTTGTCCCGAGCGCACAGGATGATCGATGATTTTAACGGAGGCAAGCTGAGGTTCGGGGGGAAGTTTTGCGAACAGAGTGCTCTCTTCTTCATAATTAAGCAATTGATTATATTGAGAAATTCGATCAGACTTCGAATCCGCCAATAAACTTAAACCCATTGCCAACGCCATGCTATTAAGTTTGGGATTTCCCCCTCGCACACCAATGGGTAATATTCCGTAACTTCTTAATATTTCTACTAAAAATTGAATATCTAAGGTTTGGGCATCATTGCAAACCGCTCGTAAATCTAAGATAACTGGCGCTTGTTTGAAAACGCTGGGAGCTTGAGCAACTTTTTGTTTGAGTTCGGCAGCAATTGCAGCATTATCAGTACGATAGAAATGTAAAACTAAGGTAGTTAAACGGCTGCCTTTCAAATCAAAGGCGGGGCTTGAGGTGTGGGTGTGCGTTACGCTCATGGTTTCAATTCTCCGTCGTTTCCCGTTTGCTAATTATCGGGGATCGGTTCAGAATAATCAATTAGAGGTTATATTCGCGGGCATGTTGCATAAAACTAATAAATACATCCTCCAAACTCGGAGAAACCCGCTGCCAATGATAATTTTCATTATTCATAAAGGGTTGAATTTCCTCTAATAATTGTTTTTCGTTCTTCCCGCTAATATGCAATTGCGTTCCAAACGCCACCACTTGTTCAACTGCAGGAAGTTTCTTTAAAGTTGCTTGCAAATTCCACAGATCATTTCCACTCACTGTCCAAGTTGCCAAACCCGAGCTAGAAATCACTTCTTCTACTGTTCCACTCGCTAATAAATCGCCATAAGCAATATACGCTAACCGATGACAGCGTTCTGCTTCATCCATGTAATGCGTGCTCACTAAAGTTGTAATCCCTTGCGCACTTAATTGATGAATATGTTCCCAGAAATCTCGTCGAGCTTTGGGATCAACGCCGGCGGTTGGCTCATCTAACAATAATAATTGCGGATCATGTAATAAACACGCCGCCAATGCTAAGCGTTGTTTCCAACCTCCCGATAAACTTCCCGCTAATTGTTTTGATCGACTCGCCAAACCCAGTTGCTCTAAGGTTTCTTTCACTTTTTCTTTACGATTTAACATGCCATAAATACGAGCGACAAAATCTAAATTTTCGGCAATCGTCAAATCTTCATATAAAGTAAATTTTTGGGTCATGTAACCAACATGACGCTTAATGAGTGCAGATTGCGTTAAAATATTGTAATTTAAACAATGACCTACGCCTGCATCGGGGGTTAATAATCCACAGAGCATTCGGATGGTGGTGGTTTTGCCGCTTCCGTTTGGTCCTAAAAAACCGTAGATTTCCCCTCGGCGAATTTGTAAATCGAGTGCATTAACTACGCGACGGCTGCCAAATTTTTTAGTTAAGCCTTTGACTTCAATAGTAATTTGTTCGTTCATTATTTGACTAACACTTTTGCAAAATGACGTTTACCGACTTGGTAGATTTGTTGAGAACCTGCGCTAATTTGTAAATGTTTATCAGTCACTTTTTCGCCATTAATTCTCACTGCACCTTGATCGATGTGACGCATGGCTTCTGAAGTGGTTGTAACTAAGCCTGCTTCTTTGAGCAAATTTGCAATTTTGAGAACTCCTTGTGGAGCATTGACGGTGATTTCTAGTATATCATTAGGTAATTGATTTTGACTAAAGCGTTGAATAAAATCTTGGTGTGCCATTTCGGCAGCATTTTGATCGTGAAAACGGGCAATTAATTCTTTCGCTAAATCGATTTTAATATCACGCGGATTTTTACCTTCCAATGTTGCTTTTCTCAAGCTTTCAATATCGGATAGCGCTTTGAAACTCAATAGTTCTAAATAACGCCACATTAACGTATCAGATATCGACATGATTTTTCCGAACATTTCGGTCGGTGGTTCGCTAATGCCGATGCTATTTCCTAAGGATTTAGACATTTTATGTACACCGTCCGTTCCTTCTAATAACGGCATAGTTAACACGATTTGAGGTGTTTGTCCAAAGTGTTTCTGTAGTTCACGCCCGACTAATAAATTAAACTTTTGATCAGTGCCGCCTAATTCAACGTCAGATTTGAGAGCAACTGAATCGTAACCTTGCACTAAAGGATAGAGGAATTCGTGTATTGCAATGGGTTGATTATTAGCGTAACGTTTGCTGAAATCATCGCGTTCTAACATTCGAGCAACAGTGTGAGTAGCGGCAAGTTGAATTAATTGAGAAGACGTGAGTTTGTCCATCCATTGAGAATTAAAACAAATTTCGGTTTTATTTAAATCTAAAATTTTGCCGACTTGTTGTTGATAAGTTTGAGCATTTTCAAGAACTTGCTCGCGGGTTAATGGTTTGCGGGTGACGTTTTTACCAGTTGGATCGCCAATCATGCCCGTAAAATCCCCAATTAAAAATAACACTTGATGACCTAAGTCTTGGAATTGTTTAAGTTTATTCATTAACACAGTGTGTCCCAAATGCAAATCGGGGGCGGTTGGATCAAATCCCGCTTTAATGCGTAATGGTTTGTTTATATTAAGTTTTTTAAGTAATTCCTCTTCAATAAGGATTTCTTGAGCGCCACGTTTGATTTCTGCTAAAACATCGCTAATCATCTGTAATTTCCAATCCAAAATGTTTTATTTTACAACAAAATCAATCCGTTCTCATGTTTTAAAAACGATAATTTAAGGAAAACATCCAACTGCGTAATGTTTGAGGAATAGCATTGTTTGGGTAATTTGTATTAGCGGCGTAATAATGCGTATCAAATAAATTATAGATATCAATGTTTGCAGATAAGTTTTTATAAATATTTGATCCTAAATGTAAATCAAACACCGCACTTCCTGGCGTGTCGATGTGAACAGTGGGTGTTTTGGTGCTTGCGGGAAGCATATTAATTGTTCCATTGCTTCGCATTTGTAAGGTGGCAAAATATTGATTTTTATATTTCAACGTTGTTCCAAATTTGAAAAGGTTTGTTGAGGCATAAGGCAAATTCAACTCAATATTAAATCCAGGGTAGGTACTTTTCCCCTGCAAATAACTATAACTTGCCCACCAATCCAATTTCAAATTATGGTTTAAGAGAAGATATGTTCCATTTAAAGCAAGTTCCAATCCTAAGCGGTGACTTCTTCCTGTGTTATAATTACTTTTAGTATTCAAAAGTTGCCCCCCTTCAATAAATTGTTGAGCAACGGGATCACTCATGGTTAAAATCAAATTATTTGCTTTTGTATAATAGGTATTTAAAACGACGTTTAAATGTTCATCGATGCGGTGTAAGATATTAAATTCTAAGCTTTTAGCTTTTTCAGGTTGCAAGTTTGGATTTGGCACTTTAAAACTAGAACTAAGATATTCTCCATTAGCATTTTGTTTTCCTGTAAAAATGCCATAAGTTTCATATGAATCCATTGCCGATGGCGCCCGAAAAGCCTCTCCATACAATAGTTTAAAAATAGTTCTAGGGTTAAGTCGGTAAACTAATCCTACCCGAGGATTAAAGGTTTCTCCGTAACGCGAGTTGTAATCGTAACGCAAGCCAATAGTTGATGACCATTGTTTGTCCCATGCTGATTGCAATTGCAAATATATTGCACGGGTATGGTAACGTAATTCAATAATATCAATAGGTAAGGTATTATTTGTTCCCATATGATATAAATTTTGCTGAGAAGGAGAAAGACTTGTATTATAAGGTATTGGCAAATCAGTTGTTTTAGGAATTGAATAATAATGGGCGTAACTTAATCCTCCCGTTAATTGATGAACATCATCGATTTTAAAATGAAGTTGTTGTTCAATACTTTCTTTTGTTCCTTTCGCGTAAAGGTAACAGCTAATATATTCACAATAACGGTTTCTAAATTTTGATTCTTCGCCGATTTCATACCCACTGTATTCGATTTGAGTTGTTCCATTTAATTGCTCGTTAAAATAATGATGATATTTTGCATAAAGATTATCGGTGATGGTTTCCCAAATTAAATCTTCACCGTAGGGCGTTATTTTGGGTGGTTCTCCAGTAGTCGAGGGATTTCTTAAAATATTTCTTTGATAACCAATCGTCAAATGATCAGTGAGCGCTAATTTGCTATAGAAACTTTCACTTTTTGCAGGGGCGGTAAACGGAGAACGATCTTTAGCATTTTCAACTAGTTGCCCATTTGAATTAGTTAAATTAGTCATTTGAAATAAATTGGGGTAATCATTGGCTAAATCTTTATCATTGAAATGATGTTGATGTGCGCCAATGCTTATGCTAACTTGATCATTTAGTTTTTTTCCTGCATATGCATACGCATAGTGATAATCATGGTTTCCCGCCGTTACCCCTATTTTTCCTCCATCGATTTCTTTAGGATTTTCAGTGATGATATTAATCACCCCGCCAAAAGCATCCGTTCCATACACAGCCGAGGCGGGTCCATACACGATTTCAACTTGTTTAGCATGATAGAGAGGAAAA
>JGI20214J51088_10003397_pt1 | contig 10481 bp, 15 predicted proteins | sample WetSurMetagenome_FD_51088 | JGI IMG/M metagenome (IMG submission 51088) | reverse complement strand
AGGAGCAGGAGCCCGATGAGGAGGACCTCCGTATTGGCCAGGTGGAAGAAATCGGCATTGTAACTCTCCTCCGACCCGTTAACAGGAAGCCAGGCCAGGCCGAGTTTATCGTGGGAGAACGGCCAGAGATACATGTAGTTGGCGGAATAGACCAGCGCGTCCTCAAAAAGGTGGGCCCCGAATCCGACAAGCGTAAAGAGAAAGGCATCGAAGAACCGTATCCCGATCGGGCTGAGGAGAAACGCCATGACCACGCCAAAAACGATCATGGCTGCGACCGTATGGAACGTCCCGTGGTGGATGCTATGCCCCTCGAAGAGGACCGTGAACCCGATCGCGTTGAGAACGGGATCCAGAATTTTATCCAGGTCGGGGGCATAGGATACGAGGATTACGATCCACGAGCTGTCCCTGCCGGTGTACCGGAACGAGAGCATCCCGGCAATAACCGCGATGGCTGTTGTGTACACGAGATGCTCGGCCAGCATACAGCACCGGGTTGCCCTGCTTCCTTGAAATGGTTTTCTCCATTTTGGGGAGCGTAAGGATAGGTATGGTTGCGCTGATCGGGGATTGAGGAGTCCCGGGATGCCGTACGTTCAGCGGGGAGGTGGAGCAACTCCCACGATACCGTTTCCACGGATGATTCCGCAGTGCACAACCGCCGGATTCCCCCCGGAAATAGCGACAGGGATACTGGCCCCACGCGAGAGATTCCTGCCCGGTGCCGGGTGAATCATCAAATATCCGGCAGACGAATCTGTAATAATGGGAATTTCAGATACCCTGGAAACCGGTCTTTCTCTCGTTCAGAGAATCTGGGAGGTCGGGTATTATGGTATCGCAGTGCTGATCGGGTTTTTCATGATCCTCTGGGGGATCTTCTTCAACGGGTGGGACTGGCTGCTGATCGGTGCGGGACTGGCCGTTTCCCTTATTGCCGGATGGTATACGTACCAGGAGATTATCAGGGAAGATACCGGTTGACCGGCAGCCACCCTTGNATCCTCCATCCGGGAGGAAAATCAATAAATAAATCTTTTTCTCTGGAATCACCGATTCAATAGTGTTGATGTAAAATTACACCGAACCTGAAAATCCCTCCGGAAAAAGCAATTCTTCTCATGAGCGGGAGGATCGACGACATGAAAAAGATCGGACTGGACGGGCAGGGCATGGGATACTACGACGTTCTCGGCTGGTGCTCGAAGACCTGGGCGGTGATCGATGAAATCTATCCGGCTGACGACTTCCATCCTGAAGAGATCCGGAATATCGGTCTCCCGGCATGTTCCTGCAATTCACAGAAAATGGCACCGATGCTTTTCGAAGCCTATCATTCCCGGCTGCAGGACTATATCGATGAAATCCNGGATTCGATGAAGAGTCCTGAGTGAGAAAGACGGGATTCATCCAATAATTGCGTTTGGATTCTTTTACATTGTTTTTTTCCCTGTTCAAAAAACAACAATTGTTTTTTGTTTCCGCGAGATCCATGGTAAGAAACCATCATGACATACCTGGACTGGGGCTGTGATTCCCTTGAAGAAGAATGTGAATCCTGTCTCGATGCCTTGTGTAACGCATGTAATGAAGAGTTCAAAAAAAAGGCCGGGGATAACGGGATTCCTGACGGTGCCGCAGAAATGGATCAGGATGCCGGTGAACCGGATTGTGATAATTGCGAACTGGAAAAAAAGCCCAGCTGTTCCCGTTGTGAAATTATCCTGGATGTCTGCAAAAAATGCGGCCGGAACAAATCGTGCGAATTCCGGATCTGCGGACCCGGCTGATCGACAGGATTGTGCGGAATTTTTGACCGGACACTGGTTGTGAAACGTTTCAGGGGAAAATTACCAGCCCGTAACGAGATCTTATCCGTAAAACAGTTCGAAGGCTTCTTTTATCCTGTCATTCTTCTCTTGTTATTTTCATCATCACCACAGCTCCAAAGAACCCGATGATCAATGTTACCGGAAGGAATATCGTGGGGAACTCCGGTGCATTGGTGATCGGCCCTCCTGCTTCAGGTACGTCAGGCGAATCATGAGCCATGACAAGGCTGACCATGGCAATAATAAAAATAATTGCAACGAGAAATGTCCCGTATTTTCTTACGTTTTGCATGTAACCAGCATCCATGAACAGAGATACAACCAGCAATCTTTGTCTGATTATTATTATAGAGTTGCAAGGCACCGGTGCAATGCAGGATTTTTTTTATGTTACTGGCAAGGGTTTTCTGCGTCAACCGGATTAACTCCGGCAGATTATATCCCGCCATGTTTCCCCACAGGTTCCAAGACAGCATCACAGAGAGATGAAAAATTTTTACAGGTTTTTAAGACCCTGGACGCAAAACGATTTGCAGGTTTTTGCGATACGGATAACCGTACTCTCTCACCGATCCCGAACCCTGTCCGTCGTGCCCGTGACGGTGAAAAAGCGTGCCATGAACCTCACCCCCCGGCAGGAGTCCCCACCGGAGCCCTCCTCTCGGTCATGGCAGTGCAGTTCTCAGGTTTTTCCATCAGAAAAAGACCGGTTTTTCCCCCTTTTTGGGGATCCGGTGTATCTTCGGCCATAGCGGGCGCCGGTCAGCCCCGGGTTTCCCGGACATGCAGGAGAACACCCCTTTTTTGCGCAAAATGCAGGGCCGCTAAAGTGCACGGTCTGAAATCATTTAAAATGCCTATTTTCTGAAAATACGGCAATAAAACAATATTTTCCTTGGGTGTTGGCACCGCTTCCACTGCCGAATTTTTTACCAGGTATCCCCCCATGACCTCTCCGTCGGAGAATCGATCCGGGGAGACTTACCGTCCCCCCAACCCCATTTTAAATGGAGAGAGGATGAAACACCAGGGATTGCCCGGTGCATAGCTCTATGAGATCCGGCAGGATACATCAGGTTCACCGGAATACCGGGCCCTGCCGGAATTTCCCGGGCAGTCCCACCAGGTACAGGGGGATCATCAGTATGAACGACCAGTACAGTACCATCGATGAATACATCGCGTCATTCCCCCCGGGCGAGCAGCAAAAACTCCGGGAGATGAGAGCCGTTATCCGCAGGGCTGCGCCGGACGCGGAGGAAGCGATCCGCTACGGGATCCCGACCTTCCGGCTGGACGGCAGCAACCTCGTCCACTTCGCGGCATTCAAAGACCACCTGAGTTTTTTCCCCACTGCCTCCGGGGTTGAGAAATTCAGGAAGGATTTGTCAGCATACACGCTGAGCAAGGGCACCATTCAGTTCCCGCTGGACGGGCCGGTCCCGTATGATCTCATGGAGAAGATTGTCCGGTTCCGCGTACAGGAAAGCAGGAAGACAAAGAAAGCGTGAGCGGCCAGGAGGCTTTTCCCCGGCGCCGGACTCACTTACCGGGCGTGCGGGTTCACGTACTCGTCCGGATCAAAGAACCCGAGCTCGCCCACCGCAACATCGTAGACCCGGAGCCGCCGGAAGGTCCGCTCGTGCTGGGTGCGGAGCCAGATCTCGCGGGGCATCCATGGCGGGAACGGCAGGGCACGGACATCGCGGAGATCGTCTTTTAGGAGATCTTCGTAAAAATCGTCCGGGTTTATCGTGTTCCTCACCACCCGGACTTTCACGAGCATCGCGTACTTGTCCTTGAACGCAGTGAAGTCGTACGCGAGGTCCGGGTGGTCCGTGTTCTCCTGCCACTGGTAGCCCATCCTTTCCGCGAATTTCTTTGCATCGTTGATCGCAGCTTCCGGTTTTTTTCCGCGGGTCATTTTTTCATTGTTCGATTGGCCGGGTTGAAGGGTTTGTGGTTGATGGAAAAAATGGGAGTGTGAATTTACTCTGAAAAAACATATCAGGATATTCATCGATATGACATTTATATGACAAAACATTTTTGCGATAGTTGTGGTGCAGACCTCATCCCGGGAAAGGAGTTCTGCCCTCAATGCTTACTTCGTGTTGCGGTAGTCGTACCAGCTGCTGAGAAAACAATGAATAAAAAGCAATACCCAAAAGATACACCGGAAAATCATGCAAAAAAAATGAAAGAGTTCAAGGTTGTCGTTGTTCAAGATAAAATTCTCTTCTCACTTGGAGCAGCACTTACATTAAATCCAAAAAATGTGGTTACGTATCAAACACAAAACTTGGAGGATAAATTGAATGATCTCGGTCTGGAGGGTTGGTGTATCAAACACGTTGAAAAACGCAGGGTACTTGACCGTCCGACTGATACTATCTTTGAGAGCATTGTTTTTTTGGAGCGAGATTTACCGTTGGAACCATGATATTATTTTTAATGTTAATTCCTTCTAAAAAAGTTTAGAGTTAGATTTTTGAATCTTTATGGGGCAAGAATTCATTTCCTGGCAAAGAATGTGAAATAACGCAATATAAATAAACATAAAATTTTTTACGATAATTCTTTTCAATACCAATGAAGGGGATCTTATAATTTGTAATGAGAGAGAATTATAGAACGTTGACGTCTTCTCTTTCACGACNTTCTGTCAAGAGATTATCATCCCNACGCGNCCCGGANAATNNGGTGTTCCGCCGTNACTTCCCCGNNCTCNGCAAACATTGCGGCGATCGGGCAGAGCCGGGTCAGCGTCTGTTCAATGATCCCCGAGACCATTGCATCGTCCGCATCGGCCCGGAGCGTGACGGTCAGGTGGACATGATCGAAAAATGCCGGCATGGTCTTTTTCCGGGTACCGTGGATCGCGATCGTCATCTCGTCCGGGACAATGCCCTTGTCGGAAAGGGCAAGGAGGATCTTCACGCTGACACACCCTCCGAGCGAGCCGATCAGGTACTGGATGGGATTCGGGATCTTCCCGTGCCCGCCCATGCCGACCGGCGCTTCCATCGGGAACGAGACGCCGGATGATGTCAGACCGGTAAACCTGCCGTTCCCGTTGTACGTGACGGTCATGTCAACCGGTTTCCACTCCATCCTTGATTTGTCCCAGGGGATCTCCGTACTCATGGGATACCGGTTGTCCCTTCTTCATAAGAAACCATGCAGGACGGGGCGGGGGGTCGGCCGGAAGTTGCACGTTGGCATTGCGGGTCTGCCGCGGGATTTTCTTCCGAAGCGTAAGAGCCGGGTTGCTGCACCGTAATTCTCCTGTCCTGCCGGATAAAAAAAAACCTCCCGGCCGAACGACGAAATGCGTAGCAACATATACTGTAAGATCCATAGGACTCCTGATGACAGACGGTATCAGAGCCCTTTATGTCGATGACGAGCCTGCCCTTCTCGAATTGGGAAAACTTTTCCTTGAGGAGGGCGGCCGGTTCACGGTAGAGACCTCGACGTCTGCATGGGAATCGCTTAACTCCCCCTCACTCCTTTCGTACGATGTCATTGTTTCCGATTACCAGATGCCCGCAATGAACGGTATCGCGTTTTTAAAAGAAGTCCGGAAGCGATCCGGGACTCTTCCCTTTATCCTTTTTACCGGCCGGGGCCGCGAGGAGGTCGTCATCGAGGCGATCAACAACGGCGCGGACTTCTATCTCCAGAAAGGCGGGGACCCGGAAGCACAGTTTGCCGAGCTGGCGCACAAGATGCGGCAGGCTGTTTCCCGCAGGAAGAGCGAGCGGGAGATTACCAGCATCTTCCGGGCAGTTCCGGTCGGGATCGCGGTGGTTGAAAACCGGATCCTGACCCGGGTCAACGACCGGCTTTGTACCATGACCGGCTACCCGCGTGAAGAACTGGAAAGCCGTAATACCCGGTTCCTGTACCTGAACGATGAGGACTATGCAGCGGTCGGGAACATGCGGGATCAGGCATACCGGGAAGGTGAGCCGGATGAGATCGGGATCCCCTGGCGGCGCAAAGACGGCACGGTCATCGATGTCCTCATAACGGCAGCAGCAATCGACCGGTCCATTCCCATGGCATCCATGACCTACAGCGCCCTGGATATCACCCGGGCGAAACGGGACCGCGACGAACTCCGGGCAGCCTATGAACAGATCACGGCCACGGAAGAAGAACTGCGATCGCAATATGACGAACTGGTAAGGAGCGAGCGGGAACTCCGGGAGCAGTACGGGCAGACTGCCCGGAGCGAAGAGCGCCAGAAAAAGAGCGAAGCGGAGATCTTCGGTATCCTGCGTGCAGCTCCTGTCGGCATCGGGCTGATATCTGCTGACCGGGTTTTCCTGCGGGTCAATGACTGGTTCTGCAGGATCGTNGGATATTCCCGGGAGGAGATGCTCGGACAGAGCGCACGGTTCCTGTACCCGGATGAGGAAGAATACACCCGTGCAGCAAAATTCTACACCATCGGGAAGAGTCCGGGCACTGTGGAGACGATTGAAACACGGTTCCTCAGAAAAGACGGGACAATAAGGGATATCCGGCTCATAGGGACACAGATCGATCCGTCCAGTACGGCCGCCGGCAATATTTTTATCGCACTGGATATCACGGAAGAGAAACGGGGGGGAACTGGGATTATCCGGGATAATGAAGAGACACTCAAAAAACCCTGAATTTCAGTAATAAGAGTGAATGTAATTCCAAAAGGTATTCCGACCGACTCAAAACGTCAGCCATAATCCCGCATACCTGCCGGTGACAACGCCTTCACCGGCGCGTGGCGGAAGAAGATCCCGGGAGGAATAACCGGGAGCGGGCAGATGAGATCGATATACCCGGCACCTGCACAGACTACGACGACACCGAAGATTCCCACGCCGGGGGGACAAGGATTTTTTTGCGGGGATTGAGGCATCGGAGTCAGGTATTCCCGGTTCGGGCGGGGCCGGGTATGACCGTGCATGGAGCCATTGCCGGGTCAGGGAGATTGACAGGAAGAGACAGATGATCCGGGTGAGCATNGTGGGGGGATCGGGCAGTGTACTTTGGCCGGCCCGGAGCCGGTCCCGCATACGATCAGGCCCTCGTTTTTCTGACAAATTCAGGTCATGATAATCGTACTCCGGTATCGCCAGGATCCGCGTGATGCCCACGCGGCAATTACCAAAGTACACCACCCGACCCCTCTCAGGCCCTTTCATTTTTCCGGTCGATCCAGGCCTGATTTGCTTCGGAGATTTGTGTCAGGCGTGAGCCGGATGGAGGGAGGGGGGCGGACGGTGTACATTGGATCCGGCGGTAACCGGGAATTGGATCTCACCGGTTTTTCCCGACGATACCCGTAACCGCTGCCATCTGGTGAATTGAAATATCTCCAGCCGGAAGATTGGAAGACAAGTGTTCCGGATCGACCCGCTCCTCCGGGCCGGTTCCATTCAGGGAGATACAGCCATGCTGAAACAGATTCTGACAGAATTTTTGCAAATCGAGGGAGTGACCACGGCGGCGTTGATCTCACGTGACGGTTTCTTGATCGACTACGTCGGGAACGAGCCGGCAGACAAGGATGCCCTTGCGGCCCTTGGTTCCTGTGCCATGGCATTCTTTTCCCGGGCAGGGATTGCCCTTGAGATGGGACAGGCCCGGCAGTCCGTGCTCGAGCACGAAGACGGCACCATCGTCTTCACGCGGATCAACGATGACGAACTGCTCGCTGTCATGACCGGGGCAGAATCCAATTCCGGGCGCCTTGCCTATATTCTCCCGAAGATCACCACCCGGGTTGCTGCGGTGATCTGACCGGCCTCTTTTTTTCCTGGACAAAAATCCTGAACGGTTACCGGGAACGGGGATTCCTGGCGCACCACCGGATACAGGAAACGGGATCGTGACCTGCCATCCGTGACTTCAGGTTATTTTGGTCTGACGGCAAACCCGCCCTTTCTCCCTGGTTCGTCCCTGACCACACTGCGGGAACCGGTTCCTGCGTCCGGGACCGCCTTTTCCGTCAGCCGGTCATAACGGAGAGGACAACTCCCGACCCGGGACAACTCCCGCTGTACCATGAGACACTGCGCAAACGACCCGCCAATGGAATGGATGTACTGATCGCAGTGATTTCCTTCACAGAACTCCTCAAGCATATCCTGACATACAACGGGTGAGTGCTTAAACTCATGCTCGTATAAAAAATGGTGTCGCCGGCCGTATTCCTGATCGCCCTGATGTCGCCGTGCCGGATGAAATGGCCCCTTAAGCCAGGCTCGTGAATTTCTGCAGGTATTGTTCTTTTTTCACTGCCGTCAGCCGGTCGATCGCTTCGGGAAATCCGGCATGAAATCATACGGCCGGGCGGAGGGGCAACACTGCATTGTTGCGGATCGGTACGGACGCGACACAGTACCGGTTGCCAATCCGCCCGGTCTTTGCATGGTCCGGATCGGTATTGTCGATGACGAAGATTTCCCCGGGCAGGATTGTCGCGGGGGGCAGGGTTCCCGCACGTGACACCCGTGACAAACACCAGCGCGGGGNTACCGGCAGCGCATATACTCTCCGGCAGGTATTCCCCGGGAACCCGAAAGCGCAGGTCGTATTTTTTGAAATGTGGCTNAATTTCAATTAAAATGAGCGTAAAAGGTTTTCCTTATTACNCAATAATTTTAAATATGATTACAGTAATTTAATTGAAAGGAAAACAGGTGGGCAGCATAAAGCGGATTTTTTGTGTCGAAGATAACAAGGATATAGCTTACCTCTTACAGATTCAGCTGGAAGATATCGGTTATCAACTCTGCGGAAGTGCTGACAATGCAACTGATGCAGTGGCCGGTATCGGGAAGAGCAACCCTGACATTGTCCTGGTAGATATCGAACTTCATGGAAAACCTGAAGGATTGGAGATTGGTAAATTCCTGGGTTCGAAAACGGATATTCCCTTTATTTATTTATCCGGTCATGATGACCCGAAAATCCTGGAGAATGCAAGGAANACAATTCCGACCGGCTTNCTTATGAAACCATTTAACGATCACGAGCTGAAAGTTGCTCTTGACATGGTCCAGATGATAGTTGAAGCATAACGTGTATCACATTTTTACACAACACTGCTGACGGGGATACCTTAAAACCGACCCCGGAGCATGCTTGTCAAAGGGTCGTCAGATNTGAAACAGAACAACGGGTCATGATCCTTTTTTGAGATGACTGTGTGAATCAATGTTGCTTATTGGTATTTTTTAAAAAATGCTAGTACCCTGGACATCAGGTCAGCGTATGCCGACCACGATTATGCTCTCAATAAATGTGCTTAAAAAATATACAGTATGCTGACCTTAAAAGTCAGTCATAACCCTGAACTGGTCGATCTCTTCCCGGTTGAGCTGGTCGAGGAACTCATCGGCTGCATGTTCGATATCCTTCGACGCGGTGATGGCACGGCCGACCACGAGGATGTCAGCGCCGGCCCTGAGGGCGTCCTTCACGACATCAACACGGATACCGCCGGCCGTCGCAACGAGCAGCTTGCCGCCTGCTGCTTTCTTGAGTGCCGGGATATCGCCCCAGGCATGGGCGGTCTCCTCTACATCGATTGCACGGTGGAGTTCAACGATGTCCGGCTTGACTTTGAGGCTTGTGATAAGCTTGACCGGGTTCTGGACATTGAGCATATCGATGATCGAGTAGATGCCGACCTTGCGGGCCTCGGCAACTGCCTTCTCGATGGTTGAGAGGGGAGCAAGGCCGGAGACGACGACCGCATCGGCAGTTGCATCGGCAGCCATGCGGGCTTCAAGGTTGCCGGTGTCGAGAATCTTCATGTCTGCGATGATGAATGCGTTCGGGCGCAGCTTGCGGATCTCGCCGATGACCGAGAGGCCGAACTTCTTGATCAGCGGGGTTCCTGCCTCGATGATCACGTGGTCGTTCTGGGGCACGGACTTCAGGACTTCGGCAACCTTGCCCATGTCCACGAGGTCCATTGCAACCTGGAGATAGGGTGCGTCCCAGAGGCGGGTCACCTTGAATCCCATGATCCCGTGGGCTGCACGGTCTTTCTCGAAAACGAGAGTCTTCGTGTCCGGGAACTTTTCGAGCGCACGGTGGATAGCAAGCTTGGTTGCACCGTAGTTGTACCGGTAGATCCGGTTATAGTCCTTCGCATCCGGGTGGACGAACGCTGACACCATGATAACCGTGCCCTCGATATCGATCCCGGCAAAGGCATTCTCCTCAACACAGTCCGCAACCGCTTTTGCCACCGCGGCCTGCACGGGGCCGAACATCTCGTTGACCTGGGTCATGTCCTTCAGGGTGACCTTCGGGATAACAATCGTTGCCGGCTTCGTGAGCAGGTTCGGGCGTACCACTGCAAGAAGGGGGGTGTGTCCCTGTGACAGCTGCGAGACCGAGTTTGCAAATGCTGAACCGATGGGACCTTCCTTATCTCCCATCAGGAGATCGATATGCGCCAGTTCCGCGCCATCGCCGATAAGTGCTTCTCCGATTAAATACATGGAACTCTCCGTATAGTTCAATAATGTGCCGCCAATCTATGATAAGGTTACGAGCCGGCCCGGCCGGTATCGGAGAGGGAACGAACGCGAAGAAACGACACGAGTGAATAAAAAATCCGTAACAACATAACACTTT
>JGI20214J51088_10003394_pt1 | contig 10483 bp, 12 predicted proteins | sample WetSurMetagenome_FD_51088 | JGI IMG/M metagenome (IMG submission 51088) | reverse complement strand
ACCATTCCAAACCTTTCAACGCCATAATCTTTTCCTCCTTTGGTAGAATAAACTGTTTGTTCTCATCCCGTTTTGACGAGATCGTCTCTTCCCTAGAAATCGGGAGTGAGCACGATTCGCTTCATCGGTGGTGACTTGTGAGCCCCGGCAAAGGTCTCCGCAATGCTGCTCATAGGCCGCACTTCCACAAACTCCTCGATGTTGATCTTCTTGCTCAGCACCATGTCCAGAACGATGGGGTAGTACTCGGGCAGACATCCCCAGGTTCCGATGATCTCCGCATCAAACGCCATCAGGCGGCCGATGGAGTATTCCGTCTTCGCCATGGTGAAGCCCACGACAATCAGCTTGCCTGTAAAACTCAGCAACCCGAGGGCGATTTCCTGGCCCGGTTTGGAGCCCGACACTTCAAAAATCTTCCACCCTGTGCCCGGCAGACCCCTCTCCTTGCAGAGGCCTCGGAATTCCTTGGAGATCGCGCCGGCATCTTTGTCCGTAGAATTGATCACCACGTCCGCTCCGAATTTGAGCGCCCGGTTCAGCTTCTCCTGATTGCGGGCGATGCCGACCACCGTCTTGGCGCCCAAAGCTTTGGCCATCTGGCCCATGTACTGACCGACGCCGCCGGTGATTCCTATCACCGCGACATTATCCCCGGGCTGGAGGTCCGCTCTCTTGGAGGCCTGATAGGGGGTGGTCGCCGCGTCCGCCACCACGGCCAGGTGCGACAGCGGAATGTTCCCTCTGTTCTTCACTTCGCAGAGGTCAACGCTCGGAACAGGGATGTGGCTCGAAAATCCGCCGTAGGACGCCAGGCTGTTGCCGGGCATCTTTTGATCCAGGCAGCGATTGCCTCGTCCTGTTTTGCAGAGAATGCATTTGCGACAGGGCATGACCGCAGGGATAATGACTTCTTTCCCGATCCAAGCCTGTTCTCCGGCCACCACCACTCCTGAGATTTCGTGCCCCAGGGTGAGGGGTGGTTTGGAGACCGTGGGAACCCCATCATAAAAGTAACCGAGGTCCGTGTGGCAGACCCCGCAACCAGCGACTTCGACAAGGACCTCTCCGGGCTGAAGCTGCGGTGCTGGAATCTGCTTCTTCTCAAGCTTGCCCGGTGTGGTTTCTTTGGTCTCCTTGTTGAAGGACGCGGGTTGAACCATTTGCCATGTCCATATCATGTTCACTACTCCTGCCATGTTGTCCTCCTTTGTGATTCTAAGGTTGATCGTTTGATTGAATCGGTTTTGCCCCGGAACCGTTTACCTGTACGTTCAGCGTCTCTTGACCTTTCTCAAATCATCCCATAACCGCCGTCGACCGCGAGGAGCTGCCCTGTGATGTAGTTGGCGTCGTCCGAGGCCAGAAACACAAAAGCAGGCGTCAACTCCTCCGTTTCGCCGAACCGTTTGAGCAGGATCCTGTTCATGTAAATCTCTTTGAGCTTTTCATCCGTCGTGATTTTCTCGCTCATGTCGGTAGGGACAATCCCCAAGGAAATGACGTTCGCGCAGATATTGTTTCGGGCCAGTTCTCTGGCCATGGACTTGGTCATGCTGATGACCCCGCCCTTGGCCGCGCTGTAGTTGATCTGTCCCACGGTCCCCACCATGCCAGCCACGGAGGTCACGTTGATGATTTTCCCGCTGTTCTTTGCAATCATGTGCGGCGCTGCGGCCTGAGCGCAAAGCCAGGCGCCTTTCAGGTGGATGTTGACCACCGCGTCCCACTGCTCTTCCGTCATCTTGAGCATCATGGCCGGCCGCGTGAACCCGGCGTTGTTCACGAGGATGTCGAGCCCTCCGAAGGCATCCACCGTTGCCTGCACCAGCGCTTGAGCTTCGGCCTTCTTGGCCACATCGGCTTTGAACACCCTGGCTTGCCCTCCCATCTTCTGAATGGTCTCCAACACCTCGTTGGCGGCCTTCTCATTGGAGGTGTAGTTGACCATCACCTTGGCTCCTTCCTTCGCAAAGGCAATGGCAATCGACTTTCCTACCCCTCGACTGCTCCCCGTCACTAAAGCCACCTTGTCTTTGAGTTTCATACGCGTTTCCTCTCTTTTTATTGCGATGAGATCGGTCGATTCGTTTCGTTAAGCCGGTGGAAGAAGTGATTACAATATAGTTACAATATAGTTACTTCGCGCACTTTAAAAAAACACCTTGGCCATGTCAACAAAAAAATAGAAAAGAGCAGGAGAGGCAAACCCACTGCAAAACACGATGCAGCCGTTTAGCTTGCATAAATTGGATGCATTCAAACAAATTTTATGTTAATATCCTAACAATCCAGTCTCGGGAGTATGGCCCTTGAAACTTTCAGAGAAATTCCCTTTTGCGAGGAGAGTGGCGGCTCAGGTCAAGGACTTCATTCTGCTCCTCAGAAAGGAGAGAATCCTGAAGTTCCTCGGGGCCACCTGCGCGATCATCTTGCTCGGAGCAACGAGTATCTTCATTGCCGATCACTTTTATGCCACGAGAGGAGTCGCCGGCATCCTGGATGCCATCTACTGGGCCGTGGTGACTATCGCCACAGTAGGCTACGGGGACGTTGTTCCCAGCTCTCCCCTGGCAAAGGCTCTCGCCCTCGTCATTATCCTGAGCGGACCTGCCTTGCTGTCGCTCCTCACCGCTTCCATCGCTTCCATGCTGGTGGAGAAAAAAATCAGGGAGGGAGAAGGGTTGGAAACGATCAAAGACAGAGATCATGTTATCATCTGCGGGTGGAACGAAAACGGAGAGAAGGTCGTTGATGGAATCCTGCTCCAGCTCAAGGGGACCAAGCCCAAGATCGTTCTGGTCAACGAACTCGATAAGGAAGACATCCAGTCCATTCAGGTTCAGTACAAAGATCATGACATCGCCTTTGTGCGAGGGAACTTCGTCAAGGAAGAGGTCTTGGCCAGAGCCAATCTCCCTCGTGCAAGAGCCGCGATCGTGCTCGCCGACCTCTCCGGCGGAAGAACCATGGATAAAGCGGATGAACGGACCATCTTCGGCACCATGGCCATCAAGTCCATGGCGGCGAAGGTCAGGACTTGCGCCGAACTCATTCATGGTGAGAACCGGGAGCACCTGGCAAGGGCCAACGTGGACGAGATCATTGTNCGAGGCGAATCTGCAGGAGCCTTGCTGGCCACCGGTGCNGTCTCCCCCGGNCTGGCGGATTCCGTCAAGTCCCTCGTCAACAACCAGGATCCCAACAAGCTCTGGCGCGTTCCCGTGCCTTCCCGNTTCGCGGACAAGACCTTCGGAGAACTGTTGCCCTANTTCAGGGACAAGTTCCAGGCGTTGCTGGTCGGCGTGGTGAGGGAAAAGGAAAGCATTAAACTCGAGGACATCCTCTCAGGCGATTCCACCTTCATTGATGATTTCATCAAGAAGAAGTTTGAAGAATCCGGGAAAGACTTTTTCGGCGACAAGAAAGATGTATCGGTTATCGTGAATCCTCCGGACGATTACTTGCTTGGCCCCAACGACTGGGTCATTGCCATTGCGAGGGAAAAACCCGTGGAAGGGGGATTTGTCGAACGACTGGTGGGAGGAGTTTCCTAGAGTCTATGAGCGATATTCGAGAGACGGTCCGCAAGGCATCCATCTTCAAGAACCTTGAAGACGAAGAGATTTCAGAAGTCTTGAACATCACGACGGAGAAAAGGGTTCACAAAAGGGACCTGATCATGCAGGAGGGACACGAGGGAAGCACGATGTACATGCTTCTCGAAGGGGAAGTGGAGGTCTCCAAAGCCCTCACCATGAAGTTCGGCGGGGAGGATCTACGAAAAGCCGAAAAGGTCCTGTCCACCCTGAGGGCCCAGGAGCATGTCATCCTTGGCGAGATGGCTCTCATTGCCAAGGAAAAGCGTTCGGCATCCGTTTTGGCCAAAACCGATTGCGTGCTCCTGGAAATTCGAAGAGACGATTTCATGAGACTCATCGAAACCAGGCCGCCCCTGGGAGTGAAAGTTCTGCTCAACCTCAACGAGCTGATGGCTGCCAGGCTCAGGCATTCGGATGAAAACGTCGTTCGCTTGACCACTGCCCTGTCCATTGCGTTGAGCCGATGAAGCGATTCCCCAGGCTGTAGCCGTTTGGCTTTTTGAAATTGTCACAGAAAAAGGCCATGAGGGTCCCTCTCAAAACAGAACAACGAACAAGCCACAGCTCAGCGTCCAGCTTTAGGCCATGGGTGAGGCGGGCGGAGGGCTACTTTTGGCTATTTTTTATTGCGGTCCTCGTTTTCGGGGCCTGTGCCCGTCACGCCCCGCCCCCCCAGCCTGTTCCGCCCCAGTCCAGGGTTCTCACCCTTCCTGAAGCCGCCAGGGTCCCCAAACCTTATGTGGTGAACGGGGTTCGGTACTATCCTCTGCCCGACGCTTACGGCTTTGTGGAATACGGCAAAGCGTCGTGGTACGGGAAAGAGTTTCACGGCCGCCCCACCTCCAGCGGAGAAATCTACAACATGTACGGAAGGACGGCCGCCCACAAGCTGCTGCCCCTGGACACGGTGGTGAAAGTCACGAACCTCAACAACCAGAAGACCATCATCTTGCCGGTCAATGACCGCGGGCCTTTTGTGAAAGGGAGGGTCATCGATCTGTCCTACGGTGCGGCCAGGGACCTGGACATGGTCGGCCCGGGAGTTGTGGACGTCAAAGTCGAGGCCCTGGCGCGGGAAGTGGGGAATGTGAAAAGCGGGGACGGTTTCACTCCCCTCATCGAAGTGCAGGATTTTCGTCGCGGCGAGTTCACCGTTCAGGTGGGAGCCTTCGAGAACCAGCAAAACGCCCTCAAGCTTGCGGAACGGCTGAGAGGAAGCCTGGAGGAGGTTCGGATCACCGTGTATGAAGATGCCAGGGGCAAGACCTTCCACCGGGTGCAGGTTTCAAAATCCGAAACCCTTGACCAAGCCGAGGCAATGGAGAAGAAGTTGGAAGCGATGGGGTTTGCGGACGCCTTTAAGGTGCGGATGGAGGCCCCTCGTTGATTCTCTTTCGGAGCACTCCAGAGGTCCTGAAAATCACAACCCGTCTTTCTCTCAACTGAATGTCTGCCGCCGTCTGGGGGTTTCTGCCTCGCCGGGATGCCTTCTGTTTTACCACGAATTTGCCGAAACCGCTCACGAGAAGGTCCTCCCCTCGTTCGAGGGTCTCCTTGCAGATCTCGAAAAGCTTCTCCACGACAGAGCGGGATTGCCCCTTGCTCAGTCCCACGTTGTTGTATATGTCACTGATGATCTTGTCTTTGGTCAGAGACATTCTTTGATCTCCTCCCCTTGGTCAAAAGGAACTCCGCGTCCCCGGATCTTGGAAAGTCTGTAACAGTGTAGCTTTTTGAAATTGTCACAGGAAAAGGCCATGGGGGTCTCCCTAAAAACAGAAAACGAAGACTGCTCGGGAAAAACTTCGCAGATAAGAGGCAGCGAAGGCGGGCGGCGAGGTTTCACCGACGNCTGCACATAGGGTTTTAGATGGCGAGTTCCCCATTAGCCCTCCGCCCGCCTCACCCATGGCCTAAAGCTGGACACTCTGGTGTGGCTTCTTCGTTGTTCTGTTTTTAGGGAGACCCCCATGACCTCAGCCATCCCTTTCAAAAGGCTAAACGGTTACGAAAGATCTTTATATGGCCGATTGGTCAAGGGGCTGTCAAGAGTTTTTTAGTATCCGAATTTCTGTTTCAATTTCTTGCAGACGATCGGAGGGACCAACCCGCTGACTTCCCCTCCAAGACTCGCCGCTTCCTTGATGATCGTCGAGCTCGTGTAAAACCACTTGTAATCGGTCATCAGAAAAATCGATTGAACCTCTCGGTTCAGCTTACGGTTCATCAGGGCCATCTGGAACTCGTACTCAAAGTCCGACAAGGCCCGCAGTCCCCGGATCACCACATTCGTCTTCTTCTGGATGACGTAGTCTACCAGCAACCCGTTGAAAGAGTCGACCTCCACGTGGCGCTGGTCTTTCAGCACTTCCCGGATCATCTGGATTCTTTCTTCCATGGTAAAGAGGGGAAGCTTCTGGGGGTTGTTCAGAATGGCGATCACCAGACGGTCGAAGATCTTCAGCGCTCTGCTGATGATGCTGATGTGGCCGTTGGTGATGGGATCGAACGTTCCTGGATAGATCACCACTTTTGAGCTCATTCCTGTCCCTCGTGTCGATACAAGGTTATCCGGGTATCTCCGTAGATTCTTAACTTAACCATATCGAGACTGCTCACACGGGGAGGCAGAACCTCCCTTTCTTCCGACTGCGCCACAAGGGCCGCTGAGGATCCGAGAATTCCGAGGCCGCAGAGTTCCTCGAGAACGGGCAGGATCATGCCCTTTCGATAAGGAGGGTCCACAAACACCAGATCCACCGTTTCCTCGAGCAGTCGATGCCTGCGGGGTAACCCCCTGACCAGGTCTTTCCTCAACACAACCCCTTCTGTCTCGAGCCCGCACAGCTTCAGGTTCTTGCCGATCAAGTCTATGGCCTTTGGGGAGTAGTCAATGAAAAGCGCCCAACCCGCGCCACGGCTGAGGGCTTCGATTCCCAGGCTCCCAGTCCCAGCAAAAAGATCCAGAACCTTTTCTCCTGTCAGATGGTGCCCAAGGAGATCAAAGATCGCTTCCCGCACCCGATCGGAGGTGGGGCGTATCTCCAACCCCTTGAAGGGCGCGAGACGCCGACCTCTCAACCGACCACCGGTTATCCTCATTCAGAACCCATCCCCCTGCAAACAGAGGATTAGTGCCAAAGCAAAAGTCGAGTGACTCACAAAGAGGTTGGTTACGAGGTCAAAGGGTCCCGGCAGGCTCCTGGTCTTCTTTTTCACTGAGCCTCTTCACTTCCGGTGCCCCTGAAGAGTCGACCGCTTTCCTTCCAAAAGGGATTCTTCGATAAAGCCGGTAAAACGTGACGGCCGGGCCTGACACGATATAAAGAAGCATGATGAGAAAAAGCATCACCATGGGTTTGTAGGCAATCACCAGAGACACCAGGATGATGGACACCAGCACATTGAACGGTTTGTAATTCTTGAGATCCAGTTTCTTGAAGCTGTAGTAGGGGATGGTACTGACCATGAAAAAGGAAAGGACGTAGATCATCACCAGAATGGGGAGAGATCTCGTCTCCAGTTCTCCCTCCCAGAAGCTCACGAAAAGCACCATGGAAGCGATGAAGCAGGCTGCCGCAGGAATAGGAAGCCCCTTGAAGTAGCTGGGATCCTCCACGCTTTTCTGAACATTGAAGCGTGCAAGCCGCAGCGCTCCGCACACCACAAACATGAAGGCTGCAAGCCAGCCCAAGCGGCCGAAGGGCGCCAGGGCCCACTGAAAGGCAAGAATAGCAGGCGCAACCCCGAAGGCGACGAGATCGGCCAAAGAGTCAAACTCCACTCCGAACTGGCTTGACGAACGGGTCAAACGGGCGACCCTTCCGTCCAGCCCGTCCAGAATGCCTGAGAGAAAAATCGCCACAGCCGCGGCCTCGTATCTCTCCCCCATGGCGCTGATGATGGCATAGAATCCGCAAAAGAGGCTTGCCGCCGTGAACAGGTTGGGCAGAATGTAAATGCTCCTTCTTTGCTTGTCCCTGAATCGTCTTTTCCTTTTTCCTCTCATGGCAGATACCCCAGGATTGTTTCTCCCGCTTTGACGTTATGGCCCGGCTGAACCGCCACACGGCTTCCTTCCGGCAGATAGACATCCACTCTTGAACCGAACCGGATCAGGCCGAACCTCTGACCCGCCTGCACCTCATCCCCCTCCCGGACCCAGCACGCAATGCGGCGTGCGATCAGGCCGGCGATCTGGACAAAAACGATCTGCTTTCCTTCTCGGGTGTCCAGCGTGACGGCATTTTGCTCGTTTTTTTCAGAAGCCTTGTCCAGGTTCGCAGCGAAAAATGCGCCGGGACGATACAAGATCTTCGTTATCCTGCCCCTCGCTGGAATGCGGTTGACGTGGACATTGAACAGGGACATGAACACACTGACCTTCACGGCCTTTGTTCCCAAGGGGTTGTCCCCGCTTTCCAGACTCCAGGCACCAAGCACTCTTCCGTCCGCCGGTGTGAGCACCGCCTTTTCCTGAACATCGGCCTTCCGCTCAGGGTCCCTGAAAAAGTATAGCACGAACACGGTAATAGCCCCGGCGACGATCGCAAGAGAGACAAGACCCAAAAACAAAAAAAGAAGGGTCATCATCAAGCCGATTCCAGCAAAAAGAAACCCCTCTCTCGCTATACCGAGTCGGTTGTGGATTCTCCTTTCCAGCGCAGTGGAAGATCCCGTGCTCACGCCAAGGATTATGATCTTTCCCCCCAGAATTGTCAACGTCAATGCATTTGAGGCTTCTTGCCAGAAACCCCGTTCGCCCTTCGATACCTCAGGACGAACGGATTAGAGGGACGCGGCTGGTTTCCTTTTCCGTTCGTGGTGAGCGGTTCGACTTTGCTCACCGCCCTGAGCACGCCGAAGGGGTATCGAACCACAAACGGAATGCGGATTTCAGTTTTTCCCCGAGGGCAACTTAATTTCAGCTTTTCGAAACGTTATAAGGATTTAGACGAATGTCCGGCGGCCTCAGATAGGAAGGCACCACATCCTGAAGCATGTCAAATCCCTGAGCTCTCGCTTTTCTTGCTCCCAGCATGCCCAGGGTGGCCGCCCTGAGGTTCCAAAAGGAGGGAGGCGCAAAGATCGCCCTGTCACCGGCTGCCGAAGCGATAGGCCCCATTTGCCGATTGAAGTCCGTGCCAAGGACAAAGGCCTTTTGCTTGATGAAACCGGGAAGATCTCTGATCTTAAGACAGGTCTCCGGTTCCAGCCGCACGAGTTCCTGCTCATCAGACCAGGTGTAGAGGGCTGCAAAAACCTCCTCTTTCCTCGAATCGATCACCGGGCACATAGGGATAGAAACGCCCGGACACTGGCTCGCCAGAACCTCCAGGCTGGACAGGGCGACGATCGGGACCCCCAGCCCTTCGCAGAACCCCTTGGCCGCCGAGAGCCCCACGCGGAGACCCGTGAAACTGCCCGGGCCTTTGGCTACAGCCAGACCACTAATTTCCTCAAGAGCCACTCCTGACACTTGAAGGAGATGGTCAAGAGCGGTCATGAAATGGCGAAAATCCTTGGTCCTGGGAGACAGGGTCCACTCCGCCAGGAGAGCGCCGCCCTCATCCACGAGGGCCAGGCTGAACTGCGGAGTGGAGGTGTTGATGGCGAGAATCACGTTACCCAAAGAGCTTCTCGAAGAGCTTGACCACGGCTTCGATTCTGGAGAGATCATTGATCGTCACCACCACGATCAGCGCGGCCAAGAGGAAGATTCCCAGTTTTTGAGCCATGTCCCTTTTCTTGATGCTGATGGGCTTGCCGATGATCAGTTCCATAAGCAGGAAAAGGATCACCCCACCGTCAAGGATAGGGACCGGCAGGAGATTCAGGATCCCGAGGTTGATGCTGATGACCGCCAAGAGAGGGACCAGATAGCTGATGCTTTCCTGGGCCACCTGGCCTGTCAGTTGGCCGATCATGATGGGGCCTCCAAGGGTTTTGATGGAGACCACTCCCTGAAAAAGTTTGACGATCGTCAGGAACGTGAGGGCAGTGATCTCCCAGGTCTTCCGAATGCCTTCTTTCAGAGCCTCCCAGGGTCCCATCTCCACCTTCCTGTATTTTCCCGCAGCCACAATGCCGATGAGAGCGGATTTGACGTCCTCACCGAAGAGATTTTTTTCCACGGTTTCTTCCGGCACCACGGTGACGCCGAGAAGGCGGCCTTCCCTTTGAACGGTAATGGTCACCCTTTGGCCTGCAGAATCTTTCACCAGGTTCTTGATCTCCGTCCAGCTGTCCGTGGGGATCCCCTGCACAGAAACGATCACGTCTCCTTTGAGAATCCCGGCACTTGATGCCGGAGAGTCTTCCCTGACTTGACCGACCTCTGTGGTCATCACAAAGTTGCCGGAGATCACGTAAACACCCCAGAAGAGGAAGAGCGCCAGAAAAAGGTTGAAAAAAGGCCCGGCTGCAACAATGGCGATTCTCTTCAGGACATGCTGGTGGTTGAAAGCTCTGTGGGCCTCCTCTGGCGAAAGATCTTCGGATTCATCGTCGTTCTCCCCGAGCAGTTTGACGTAACCTCCAAGAGGAACCGTCGAGATGAGGTATTCCGTCTCCCCCCACTTTTTTCCGACTAGCTTATAGCCGAAGCCGAGGGAGAATTTGAGCACCTTGACGCCAAAGGCCTTGGCCAAGAGAAAATGCCCCAGTTCATGGAAAAAGATCAGAATGCCCAGAACAACAATGAAAGGAAGGATATAGTACAAAATAAGAGTCATTTGCTTAACCTCTGCGTGAACAAATCTTTCTCTCCGCGAATTCCGCGGCTCTCTGTCTCGCCCAGGCATCCGCCTCCATCACCTTCTCGATGCTGTCGATGACAAAGGGGGTATGGGCTTTCATCGTTTTTTCGATGAGGGAAGGGA
>JGI20214J51088_10003393_pt1 | contig 10485 bp, 9 predicted proteins | sample WetSurMetagenome_FD_51088 | JGI IMG/M metagenome (IMG submission 51088) | reverse complement strand
TCATTTAAAAATATACCACACCATTTTAATTAAAATAAAAAGCCCCGTGAAAACGAGGCTGCATTAAAATTTATTTATTATCCCAGATAGGCTTTTAATCTTCCGCTTCGCTTTGAGTGTCTTAAGTTTCTCAGAGCTTTTTCTTTAATCTGTCGTACTCTTTCGCGGGTGAGATTAAATCTTTCGCCAATCTCTTCCAGTGTTGCAGAATGATCGCCTTCAATTCCGAAGTAAAGTTTAATTACTTCTGCTTCTCTTTCTGTAAGAGTTCCAAGAACATTATGAACTTCTTTCTTCAGAGATTCTTTCATCAACTCTTTATCAGGTAACGGCTGCTCATCATTAGGAAGAACATCAATCAGGGTGTTTTTATTTTCGTCACCTGTTTTTAATGGTGCATCCATTGAAACGTGACGACCGGAAATCTGAAGTGCATAAGCAACTTCATCAGCAGTCATATCAAGAATTTTAGCAAGCTCATCTGTAGTTGGTTTTCTTTCAAATTCCTGTTCAAGATCTCTGTAAGCTTTGCTGATCTTTGTCAGGTTCCCAACTCGGTTCAATGGCAAGCGAACAACTCTTGATTGGTCAGCAATTGCCTGCATAATTGACTGTCTTACCCACCATACAGCGTAAGAAATAAATTTAAATCCTCGTGTTTCATCAAATCGCTGGGCAGCTTTTATTAGACCGATGTTACCTTCATTGATCAGATCACCGAGGGAAAGTCCCTGGTTCTGAAACTGCTTTGCAACTGAAACAACGAATCTCAAATTAGCTTTTATTAATTTTTCCTGGGCAAGCATATCGCCCTTCTTAATAAGTATAGCTAATGTGATCTCCATATCCGGAGTTAATAAATCAACTTTGCCTATTTCCTGCAAGTATTGATCAAGAGATTTACTTTCGCGATTTGTAAATTGCTTTGTTATCTTCAAGCTTATCGCTCTCCTTTACAAGGTTAGTTTAATAAATAGTTTTGCGGTATTAAAAGAAAGAATTTGCTTAACTGCCAAATTGAAAGATGCAAATATAACTCCATAATAAGATGAATGGAAGGCTAAAAGGTTCCCTAGATTACAAATTTTTCTCCAGAGGCCGGAAAATCTGCGTTTTTATATCCTTTTTGAAGAATTTTTTCTCTTAAGGGAAGTGCCTGTTCTTCTTCCCCGTGAACTAAAAAGATATTTTTTAATTTTTTTGAAGGGTTTAGCTTAAGGTAGTCTAGCAGCTCTTTTTGGTCTGCATGACCACTGAAATAGTCCATAGTTTTAATTTTACTTTTAACNGAATANTCTTCACCCAAAATATTTACCTTATCCATTCCATCCATAATTTTTCTTGCAAGCGTATGTTGAGCAGCATAACCTACAAATAAAATTAAGTTTTTTGGATTGCTGATATTGTTTGCAAGATGATGAAGTATTCTTCCTCCTTCTGCCATTCCTGATGCCGAAATAATTATCATTGGATCATGAATATCATTTAACTCTTTTGATTGATCTACAGTTGTGATGTATTTAAGTCTTTTGAATCCGAAAGGATCTTCTCCATTCTGAAGAAAAACTCTGTTCGTTTCTCTGTCGAAACATTCCGGATGATTTTTGAATACTTCAGTTGCTTTGACTGCTAATGGGCTATCAACATAAATCGGAATTTCGGGAATTCTGTTTTGGTTAAATAGTTTATGAAGAACATAAACAAGAAGTTGAGTTCTTCCGACAGCAAAAGAAGGAATTATTATTTTTCCTCTTCTATCAAAAACCTCTTTTACGACTGTAGCAACTTCTTCCTCAACTTCTTCCGAATGAGAATGAAGACGGTTTCCGTAAGTGCTTTCCATTATTAATAAATCAAGATCACGAAACAAATCAGGATTACGAATGATCGGCATTTCCGGCCTGCCAATATCTCCGGAAAATCCAAAGCGAAGTTTCTTTCCTTCTTCTTCTATTTCTAATAAAATTCCTGCTGATCCAAGAATATGTCCTGCATCCTGAAAATAAGCAACAATGCCTGGAAATATTTCTGTTGCAGTATTGTATTCTACAGATACAAACTTTTGTATCGCTTCCTCAACATCTTCAATTGAATAAAGAGGTTCTTCCGGTATGTGCTTTTTCTTTCTTTTGTTCAGCCATTCAATATCTCTTTGCTGAAGATGTGCCGAATCTTCAAGCATAATTTTGCTGAGATCAGTTGTTGCAGAAGTTGTATAAATTGGTCCGTCAAAACCATCTTTTACAAGATGAGGAATATTCCCAGTGTGATCAATATGTGCGTGAGATAAAATTAAAGCATCAATTTCTTTTGGATCAAACTTAAAACTTTTATTTTTTTCGTACGTGTCTTCTCTTCTTCCCTGGAATAAGCCGCAATCAAGAAGAATTTTTTTCCCATTAATTGTTAATAGATGTTGAGAACCTGTTACAGTTCTTGCGGCACCAATGAATTGAATTTTCAATGTTACTCTCTGTGTTAAACGCCTTTAAAAAGTTGTGTCAAATTTAAGCTTTTCACTTTTTGTTTACTTGCAAGTGAAACATACGCAAGTGCAAGTGATTCTTTTCCAGTTCCGAGAACTGTACTTATCAGGCCTAATGATTCAGGTAATTCTGATGGTGCGATTTCTTTAACAATAATTTTCCAGAGTGATTCTTCAAGAACATTGTAAGCTGTGTGAACTTCGTGAAGATCAAATCCGGATTCATATCTTTCTTTCGCAACCTTCTCGGAATAGTTTACAATATCGACAAGACTTTTTGTTCTGACACCATTTAATGTAAGATCAAATAATTTAGCAAGTCTCTGCCAGTTCTCATCGGCACGTGAAGTATCATAATGTTTTAAATGAGATCTTTCAAGGGAGTAGAAAGCCTCATTAATAATATCAGTTTGGTTGGTTACTAAAATTTCGTGTAGTTTCATTTTATACTTTCAATCTTTCTTCAAAAAAATATTAAACGGTCATTTAAAAATACTTAATTAGTTATTGCTTATTAAATTGAATTACGTCAAAAGAAACTTAGCTGATCTGACTGAACAATTGAATCAAAAGATTCTCCGAGCAGTATCAGAACAGAATCTGCAATTGGTTTCATCTGCTTTTCTATATAATGATCATAATCAATATCTGTGTGTTTTAATTCAATTGGAATTGGACCACGCTTTGTAATTACGTAATAAACAGTTCCGGTTGTCTCGGGAAGTAGCCGTGCAGCTTTTACGTGCTGCGGAATATTTTTTGTGTATTCGTCAACATCTTTCCTTAATCTTTTTCTGTAAACAAGCTTGTCGTCATACTCGCCGGCTTTTACTTTTTTTACTATTTCTCTCAACCAGTTTTCAATCTCATCATTATTAAATATTCTACTGTAAAGTTCTACCTGGAATTCTTTTGCGAGTCGTGTCCAATCAGATCGTACGAATTCCATTCCAACAAACTCAATATTTTCTTTTCCACTTTCGGATAATAATCCCGCATATCTTTTCTTTGCACCAGATTCACTGCCTCTTGCAGGAGTCAAAATAAATTTGCGATAGAACTTTTCGAATTCAATTTCGAGATATGATTGCAATCCATATTCTTTCTTAATTTTTTCCGACCAATATTTATTTAAATCATTAGCTATTCTATTCCCATTCTTCTCTGCTTTTTCTCCTTCACCTTCCTTTAATTTAATAAACAACGAATCAGTGTCGCCATAAATTACTTCGTAATCTTTTTCTGCAAGAAACTCTTTGCTGCCAAGTAATAATTTGTGACCTGTTCCCGTAATTGCGGTTGGAAGATTTGGATGATAAAACCTGCATCCGAACGAACCCATCACACCATAAAAACTGTTCATTAAAATTTTTATTGCTTGCGAAAGCTGCTTGTCCTTTTTTTTCTTTGCGAGATTTCTCTGTTCGATAAGTTGATCAATAAACTCAGGCAGGAAATGTTGTGTTGAAGAAAATTTATATCCGTTCAATGTTTCTATTGTATCTATATCTGATTTTAAGTTTGAGTAAGGATCAATTTTGAAAGTCTGAATAATCGACGGATACAAACTTTTAAAATCAAGAACAATTACATCATCATAAATTCCCGGAACAGGATCCATTACATAACCGCCCGCTGCATGTTCTGATGTTTGAAGATCCTTCACATTTGGTGCAACATATCCAACACGATGAAGCTTTGGCAAAAAGAAATGATCGAATGCGGCTGTCATCATTCCTAATTCATCCATTAGCATTCCTGAGAGTTGAGAACGACGAATTGAAAGCTCAATCAATCCTGCTTTTTTAAAAATGCTTGTTACGAGAACTGCATCATTCAAATTATATTCTGCAAGCTTTGCTTTATCTTCTGCAAACAACCGTTCGATTTCCTCAACTTTATTTTGATCCTGCGTGATGGTTTTTCCCTCGGATAATAATTCCTGAGCAACAGTTTCAAGTCTGTAATCTTCAAAAGTAAAAAATGAAGAACGCAGCGACACCGGTCCGTCAATTGCAACCCTTCCGGTAACTGAAGCAAAATATCCACTTGGCTTTCTTTGACGGAGCGAAACTCTTCCATTGGCTCTTGATATATCGAATGGGATCATCAACTCATTACATTTTCTTTCAAGAAACATCAAATCAAATCCGATCACGTGCCAGCCAATTATTACATCCGGATCTTTTTCCTTAAACCACTGTAGAAAATTTTGAAGCAGATCTTTTTCGTCTTCAAATATTTCAATGTAATCAGGCAGTTTTATTTTTTCGTCAGAGACAATAAACACCTTCTGCATTTCTTCTTTTCCGGAAAGATGAACTGCAATTGAATAAAGCTGACTATTTTGGGCACCGGTCTCAATATCAATTGAAGCGATAACTAGTTTTGGGGTAAATTCACACGGCTCAATTTTAGGATTTGAAAACGAAGTAAGATTTTTTTTCTTTGTGAATGTTCCTTCAACCTGAACCTGAGCGTTTATAAATCTTTCCATTAAAAATCTTCGTGTGGGATCAATGTCAGCTTCGAAAGTTCGTATTGCCATTCCTTCTAATTCTTCTTTTGCTGTTTTCAAATCGTGCTGACTGTTAAAATAAAGTGCAGCGACTTTTTTATACTCAAAATTTTTCAGCTCAACTTCTTTTCTATTGTAAGGAACAGATAAATGCGCGACAACAGATTTGTTCTCAATGAAGAAGACAGGATTGTTAGAAAAATTTAATTCGACTATACCTGAATTGTCCGAGGTGCCGACAAATCTTAGAACATTTTTCCCACGAACATCCATCCATTCACCAGTAAGAATAAATACTTTTGCAGATGTTTGTGATGAGACAGACATTAATAATCCTCAGCGACTTTTTGAAATACACCCTGCAAGGATTTTGTAATTTTCCCAATCTCTCCTTTGTTGATTGCCCAGTAATCAATTGTTGTGACCGGAGTAATTTCTTTTGTAGTACTTGTAATAAAGAATTCGTTATAACTTTTCAGGTCGTCTTTATTGATAAATTCTTCTTTATAATCTATCTTAAATTTCTCACAAAACTCCAGCACAACTTTTCTGGTAATACCTTCAAGAATTAATCTTGACTTTGGAGCGGTATAAACCGTTTCATTTATAACTGCAAAGAAATTAGTGTGTGTGCCTTCTGTAATGATGTCGTCTCTTACTAAAATTGCTTCCACAGCATTTTCTTCTTTTGCTTTCTGATTTGCAAGAACAACTGGCAGTAAAGAAACAGATTTTATATCGCATCTCAACCATCTAATATCTTCCTGAAGAATTACTTTAACTCCATTTTCTTTCTCCTCAATATTTTCAATTAATTCTTTAACGGAAATAAATAATGTTGGCGAAGTTTGTTCAGCGGGAAAATGATGAGTCCTTTGAATTGCAGATCCGCGTGTAATCTGAAGATAAGCCAATGATTCGCTTTCAATATTATTTTTTTTGATTAATTCATAAATGATTTTTTCAAGTGAGTTAATTTTTTTGAAATCAATTTGTATCGCTTTCAGACTTCGTTTTAATCTCTCAAGATGATCTTCATATCGGAACAGCTTGCCATTGTATGTTCGGATTGATTCATAAACCCCATCGGCAAAAAGAAAGCCACGATCTAATGGTGATACTTTTATATCCGAAAGTTCAAGAAATTGTCCGTCAAAAAAACAAATCATAAATGCGTTGAAAATATTCTGATTTTAATTACTAAAAATTACTTAAAGATATTTATAATTTTGATAGTGAATATTGTCCTATTGCTAAATGGTTAAATTGTTATAATTTTCGCAAAGATTTTAGCATACAGCAATAAAACAATACAGTAATTTAGCAGTTTAATGTTATGAACATCGAACAAATCCGCGAACATTGTCTTAAGAAAAAAGGAGTAACTGAGGAATTTCCATTTAATGAAGATACACTTGTATTTAAAGTTGCAGGGAAAATATTTTTACTCGCATCACTGGAAACAATTCCGTTGCAAATAAATCTTAAATGCGATCCGGAAAAAGCTATTGAACTAAGAGAAGAATACGATTCTGTTCAGCCCGGATACCACATGAATAAGAAACATTGGAATACAATAATTATAGAAGGAACTATTCCAATAAACAAAATATTTGATTGGATCGATGATTCATATTTATTAGTTGTGGCCGGATTGAATAAAAATGAACGTAAAATGCTAACAGATGAATCAAATTGAATTCTAATTTGATGTTCTTTTTTAGTTAAGATTTTTTATATTTCAACCGGATTTTTAATTAACTACACAATTATCCTTAACAAAATAAATGGAGGTTCGAATGAAAAGACTCTTTTTGATATCAACATTATTCCTATTGGTTTCAGCTTTTGCTTTTAGCCAAACACAGGTTTTAAGTGGAACCTGGGGTGCAAGTTCTGATACCAAATCTTACACTCTAAATCAAAATTCCGGCGATAGATCTATTACTATTCAGGTAAACTTCTTAAAACCATTTGAGAACAAGCCTGATGTAGTTTGTGGTATTTCATCAATCGATGTTGACAAAAGTACAGCGGTTAGATACGCAGTAAAACCAATTTCAGTTTCAAGAGATGGATTCACTGTTGAAGTAAAAACCTGGGGCGATACAAAGATTACTAGTATTACAGGTTTCTGGATGGCTCACGCTGAATAAAGTAAATAGAGTAGGATAGTATTTAAAGCCGTTATCTTGAAAAAGGTAACGGCTTTTTTAATTATTTTAACAAATTTTCTGAAGTGCTGAAAAATGATCTTTCTTAATTAAGCATTATTCAATAATTTATTATGCAGAATAAATTAAAAATGCTCATTGCATTCAAGGACAACTTATATTAAGATATTAAAACTATGATTAAGTACTTCTCTCTTCTCATATTACTTTCTTTGTTACTATTTAGTTGTGAGACAAATCCTCCTAATGCACCGGAAGATGGGACCCAACAATTCGGCAAGGTGTTGATTACTGCAAATGTTTCAGATGCAGAAATTTGGCTGGACAATAATAGCACAGGTCAGATGACTCCAGATACAGTTGAAACAACGATTGGGACACACACAATCACACTTAAAAAAGAAGATTACCTGGATGCTTCCCAGATAGTTAATATTGTAAGAGATAGTTTAATTTCTCTGGATATACCTTTAGTTTCTGTTACTGAAACCGGGAGGATATTTATCAGCTCAAATGCTGATGGCGCTCAAATATTTATTGATCAGGTAAATACAGGTAAGATAACTCCTGATACAATAGTTGCTGCACCCGGTGATCATCAGGTTGTATTGCAAAGAGCTTTTTATAATTCTTCAAGTCAGCAGGTTGAAGTTTTTAAAGACAGCCTGGTTACTTTGAATATGTTCCTGCAAGAAAAAATACCTGGAAATGTAGTTATAATAGAAGATTTTGCAAACGTTAGCTGTGTGCCTTGTGTTATTTCAAATAAAATCCTTGAAAGCCTGACTAATTTTACTTATGGTCATTCAAAGCTGGTTGCAATAAAGTACCCGACTAATTTTCCATCACCAAACGATCCATTTTATCTCGCCAACACAGTTGACTGTAATTCAAGAATAAGTTATTACAACATATTTTTTGCTCCAACTACTGTAATTGATGGAATCGAAAGACCAATTTCAACAGATTCAATAAGTGTAATGGCTGCCGTTGATCAGCGTCTTACAAAAGAGTTGAGATTTAGAATGGATGTTTCGAGTAGTGCGGTAGGAGCAGAATATTTTATTACTGTCACTGTAAAAGTATTGAACGGTTCTGGAATAGATTTTTCAAACTCTGTTTTACAAACAGTAGTTACTGAAACTGATTTCGATTTTGCTACGCCACCAGGTTCAAATGGTGAAACAAAATTTTATGATGTTATGCGTGTAATGCTTCCTTCAAATGCCGGACAATCATTGAGTGGAATGAGTCAAACAGAAGAAGTAGTATTTCAGAGTCAAACAAGTATTAATCCGAATTGGGTAATTAACAATCTCCATGTGGTTGCATTCATTCAAAACACTAACACGCAGGAAGTCTATCAAACGTGTTCAACCTTTGATTAAAGAATCCATCATTTAATTCGTTTTCTATTCAAAAACTGCAATAATTTACATTCTGCAAATTTTTTATTTGTTAGTTTTATCGTCATTTTGTAGTTTATACCCCCAACGGGGTAAAATTATTAATTGTTGGCCCCATTATTAGATAAATGAATAGAAATCAAGCCTGTGGACACATCTAAATATCTTCGTTCATTTGTTGAAATCGGTCTAACTGAGCGAGAAGCGAAAGTCTATATGACACTTCTTAGTGGCAGAATGTTTACGGTTTTAGAACTTCAGGAGGCAGTGAATATCCCAAGAACAAAAATCTATGAAGTTTTGAACAAGCTTGTAAGCAGAAACATTTGCATAGAGAAAAAACTTGGTAGAAATAAATTATATGAAGCCGTTGAACCTAAAATTGCTCTTGAACGAGTTGTTGAATCATATAAAAAAGATCTTGAAAGAAAAGAACAATTAATTAATCAGGTATCAGAAGTATTCACTCCGATATTTAATAATAGTAAATCGATCATCAATCCACTTGAATTTATTGATGTGATGAAAGATAAGTCGCAAATTCACAGAAGATACACGGCTTGCCTAAAAAGTACTAAAAGAGAAATGCTAACTTTTAATAAAGGGCCGTACGCCTGTGATACTTCCGACCGGCTTGAAGAGCAGGAAGACGAAGAGTTTAAATTGTTGAAAAGAGGCGGAGCCTGTAAAGATATTTATGAATTGAGTGAGCTTAAAGAAGTTGATTGGCTTTTAAGCTCTGTAAAAAAATCCTTAAAACTTGGTCAGCGAGCCAGAGTTGTAAAGAAGCTCCCAATCAAAATGCTGGTCTTTGATCATGAAAAAGTGATGTTTGCTCTTGAACAACCGGTACCTGAGGTAAATGAATTAACAATGATATATATTGAACACAAACAACTTGCGGAAGCATGCAGCATACTGTTTTATCATTTATGGGATCAGGGAATCGATATTAGTGAAGTTGGTAACGACTCTTTAAGCAAAATCGAATCTTTTTCTTTTGTATCGAACTAATTATTGAAAACGTATTTTAATAAAATAGGATTGATGGATAGTCAATCATTAAAATTTGAAAGCTCAAAAAAATCCCAAAATAATTTGGGTTAATTATTTAAAAACTATAAATCATTAAATCATTGGAGCTCAAATGAAAAAACTCATACTACTGCTCTTTTTTATTCCATCATTATTGATGGCACAATCATATTTCAATGTTAACTTTAGCGGGACATTTCCTCCTGCTGGTTGGACATTTGACGCACACGCAGCGAACTGGTCTGCTGTTTCTTCAAATAATTCAGGCGGAACAGCACCTGAGGCCATGTTTAATTACTCCCCAACATTTACCGGGGATTCGAGATTAATCAGTCCTGTAATCAATACAACAGGTAATACGACAATTACTACAGAATTCAAATTTATGCTTGATCATTATGGTGGTCCATACACCATAGGAGTTGCAACAAGGTCTGGTGGTGGAGCCTGGAATACAGTAGGATCAATAGTTAATCCGTCCGGATCAATTCCCGCGACTACCGAAGTGATAACAATAAATAATTCAGATGTGGGTGCTGCTGATTTCCAGATTTGCTGGTTCTTTTCCGGGTATTCATATAACCTGAATTATTGGTATCTGGATGATTTAAAACTCTTCGTTCCACTTGCTCACGATGTTATGGTAAAAGACATTTTAGTTGATCCAACATATCCACCCGGAACTAATTTTACTCCCCAAGTAATCCTTAAAAACTTTGGTTTAAATACCGAAACATTTGATGCTACCTGTGTTATCAAACTTGGCGGGAGCTCTGTCTACACACAGAACTGCTCACCGGTAACGTTAACTGCAGGTGCAGAGCAAACAGTTTCATTTCCAGCTTATGTTTTAAACGCTGCTAATGA
>JGI20214J51088_10003392_pt1 | contig 10485 bp, 12 predicted proteins | sample WetSurMetagenome_FD_51088 | JGI IMG/M metagenome (IMG submission 51088) | reverse complement strand
TGGCCCACCAGACCACTATGCCTTCGTCCGTTTCGAGCAGGCTCTTCATCATGCCGGTATTTGACTCTCGCAGGCAAAGCGGAACAATCGCCGAGGAATCCCAGAATCTCATCTCCCCTCCTCCCTCTCTTCGAGCAACGCTTTGAGGACAAGATCTTCACGGTCTTCAGCTCTTGGCATCTTCCAGAAGTTCTTAGGGAGCTTCCCTGACCCGATCTTGATCAGCCCCTGCTTTTCCAGCGCGGACAATGATTCCTTTCCCGTGCTCGCCCCTGAAATCGGGATCAGCCGAGCCACCGGTTTTCCCCGGTCGGTGATCAGGACCTCGCTCCCCGCCTTGACCTGACCGAGGAATTCACTGAGCCTCGCCTTAAGCTCGGACACCGCCGCTGTCTTCATCATGACTGAACCCTCCGATTGAATTCATGACTATTCTAGTCATATCTAGAAGACCTGTCAATACCTTTCCATTCCTGCCCACTCCTTTCAATTAGCAGGTGAAATCTTAGATATATTTTGAGATAATTTGGGGCAGNTATTGAAAAGGTCGCCGCTGGCCCCGCCGCTAACCTGATGCCGGCTTCATCTGAAATTGGAGGCTTCATAGAAATGCCAATCTATTTTGTTCAACACGGAGTCGCGGTGCCGGACGAAATCGATTCCAATCGCCCCCTGTCCGCCGACGGCCGGAGAGAAGTCGAGGCTGTCGCAGCCCATCTACGAAAGGTCGGGGTTTCAGTCAAGAAAATCTGCCATAGCGGCAAAACAAGAGCTAAGGAAACGGCTCAAATCCTGGCAGGTCAAATCGGGGATGGGAACCTATACGAAGTACCGGGGATGAACCCCAATGACAGTGTTACGGCCTTTGCGGCCAGCCTGAAAGAAGACAACGTGATGTACGTGGGGCATTTGCCGCACCTGGGAAAACTTGTTTCCTATCTGGTTGCCNGCAATGAAAACGCGAGGGTCGTCCAATTCGTCAATGGCGGAGTTGTCTGCGTTGAGCGAGACAGCACCGGTTATCATATTGAATGGTACTTGAACCCTTCCCTGTGCAAAGTTTGAAGTCAGCTAGCGTCTCGGGTACGCCCTGACACTTGAGCTTTTTGTCCGAGGATANTAAAGTTCCCGTTACGTTTCCCATAAGAGGCTGTCGCTAAACCATGAAGCAGGAAAAATTGCTCTCCACGCAGGAGGCCATCCGCCAGAGGCGGAGCATCCGGAAGTTCAAGCCCGACCCGGTGCCTGAAGAGTGCATCACCGAGTTGCTGGAATGCGCCAGGCTCGCTCCGTCGGGATGCAACGCCCAGCCCTGGCGCTTCAAGGTCATCAGGGATCCAGGGGAAAGAATCCTCCTGGCTCACGCGGCCCACAACCAGATGTTCATTGCCGAGGCTCCTGTGGTGATTGTCTGCTGTGCTGACGTCCGTGGTTACTTGGACGGCTCTGTCTCCGGCATCCAGGACCTGGGGAAAATCGGCGCAGTCGAGGACAACGTGGTTAAGGTCCTTGTCAAGAACATCGGCGAAATGAGAACCTACTCGGTGGAACAATTGGGAGCCCGCATTGCCGCCAATGTCGCCATCGCCGTTGAGCACATGGCCTTGAGAGCCTTGGATTTCGGTCTGGGCACTTGCTGGATAAGATTCCTGGATGTTGAGAGGATCCAGAAGATGTTTGGATGGGACGAGAACCTCTTCGTGGTCGCACTGCTGCCGGTGGGCTATCCTGCAGAGGCGCCCGCCCCCAGAAAACGGCTCCCCATGGAGGCTCTGCTCATCGACTGAACAGGCTCGCGCGCTTCGCTTCGTTGAGAGAGGAATGGACCATGACCAAGCCGGACAAGAAAACCATAGACCGAGCCAAGATCCTTAGAGAAGAGCTCCATCGGCACAACTATCTGTACTATGTGCTGGACCAACCTGAAGTGTCCGACGCCGAATATGACCGCCTCTTTGACGAGCTCGCCTCTCTGGAGGCGAAGTTCCCTGAACTCGTCACACCGGATTCTCCCACTCAGAGAGTGGGCGCACCCCCTCTTGAGGAGTTCAAGACCGTCCGGCACAACCTCCCCATGTTGAGCCTCGGCAAGGCGACCTCAGAACCCGAGTTCCTGGATTTTCACAGAAGAGTTGTCGAACTGTCGAGAGTGGAGAAGGTTCCCTACGTGGTGGAACCGAAATTCGACGGTCTTGCGGTAGAGGTCGTCTACAGAGAGGGCCTTTACAGCCTTGGATCCACAAGGGGTGACGGCACCGTCGGCGAAGAGGTTACCCTGAATCTCAAGACCNTAAAGTCCNTTCCCCTGCGCCTGCGCGGAAAAGATGTCCCNGAATTGATCGAGGTCCGCGGGGAGGTGATCATGAACAAAGAGGACTTTGCAAAGCTCAACAGAGAAAGGGAAGACGCCGGTGAGCCCTTGTTCGCCAATCCTCGAAACGCAGCCGCCGGTTCCGTGCGCCAGCTCGATTCAAAGGTGACCAGCACGCGGCATCTCACCATGTTCGCCCACGGCATCGGCTTGCTGCCCGGAAAAGGTCTCTCCGGCCACTGGGACACTCTCGCCTACCTCAAGCAGCTGGGCTTCAAGATCAGCGATCACATAGAGCGCTGTAAGACGATCGACCAGGTGAAGAGGTACTATGAACAAATTCTCAATAGGAGGGAAAGGCTGCCCTATGAGATCGACGGTATCGTCATCAAGGTAGACGACTTTGAGCTCCAGCGGCGGCTGGGGGAAATTTCCAGGAGCCCGCGATGGGCCGTAGCCTGGAAATTCCCTGCCCAGCAGGAACACACGGTTGTGAAAGACATCATCGTGAGCGTGGGGAGAACAGGAGCGTTGACACCGGTTGCTCTCCTGGAGCCGGTGCGGGTGGCAGGCGTGGAAGTCAGTCGGGCCACTCTTCACAATGAGGATGAAGTTATAAAGAAAGACATCCGTATCGGTGACACGGTCGTCATCCAGAGAGCCGGGGACGTGATCCCTGAAGTCGTCAAGGTCATCGAGACAAAGAGAACAGGCAAGGAAAAGCCTTTCAGCATGCCTGAATTCTGCCCGGTGTGCGGCTCCAAGGTGGAAAGGCCCGAAGGCGAAGCGGTCCACCGCTGCACCGGATTAGCCTGTCCGGCCCAGATCAAGGAGCACTTGGCCCACTTTGCGTCCAAGGGCGCCATGGACATTGACGGTCTGGGATACAAATTCCTGGAGCAAATGGTGGACAAGGGGATCATCCGGGATCACGCAGACCTCTACGCCCTCAAAAAACAAGATCTCATGAAAATGGACAGGATGGGCAACAAGCTCGCCCAAAACCTCCTCGACGCCATTGACAAAAGCCGCAACCCGTCGCTTTCCAGCTTGATCTACGCACTGGGAATCCGAAACGTGGGGGAGCATCTGGCGACCGTGTTGGCGAGGAACTTCAGGTCCATCGACAACCTGGCCGCAAAGACCATGGAAGACCTCACCCAGGTCCATGAAATCGGTCCTGTCGTGGCGGAGAGCATTTACAATTTCTTTCACAATCAAAAGAACATCGAAGTCCTCGATAAGCTCAAGAAGGGCGGAGTACTCTTTCCAGAGGAAAAAGCCGAACTCAAGGAAACCGCCCTTACGGGAAAAACCTTCGTGCTCACGGGCAGCCTCGATTCCATGACCAGGGATGAAGCCCGGAAGATGATTGAAACCTTCGGTGGCCGAGTGTCTTCATCGGTGAGCAAGAAAACCGATTTTGTGGTCGTGGGAAAAGATCCGGGATCGAAATACGCCGATGCCCGGCGCCTGGGGGTGAAGACGCTCAATGAGCAGGAGTTCAAGAAGATGATTGGGGAATAAGCGACGGAGCCTCCGGATCATGCCTGCGGTAGTTTTCTTTCGCCTTGTCGAAGCTCGTGGTGGCATAGCAGTAGGCGCACCCGTAAAGGCAGGTGTCGTACATCCCGATGTCCTTGCTGACCACGCACCTGCAGGCTTTGCGCTGGGAGGGATCTTTCGCATGATTCACCTCCAATCCAAAGACTTCCCTGATTTGCCCGTCATCAATGCACTTGCCCGGCAACACTCCGTATCCCGTCAAATCCTTCTCCTGGGCGCAACTTGAGAGAGCCATGCCCCTGTCCCGGGCAACAGCCACCATGAACCCCATCAATTCATCAAAGGCTTTTCCCTCGCACTCCATCACTTCGACTCCCTTTTCACTCAAGCCGCTCAGTCTCTGCCTGGCCTTCTTGTAAATGTTCACGACGCTGATGATCGAACGACTCGTGTACCCCCGGAGTTGCCTCGATATTTCCTCGTATGTTTTCCTGTGAAAGTCGGGGGGCGTTGCGTTACTGAAAACCATCGGATCGTATCGCCAGGTGATTCGCCCGGGGCCAATGCGGTCGGAAAGCGCTTTGAACGTTACCAGCGCTTCCTCCAAGGAAGGGCACCGAGGATCAACGGGCCTCGGGTTGTCCATCAGCGTGTACAGGAAAATGGTGCGATAACCGTTGCGGTCCAGTTCCCTGAGACGGTGCAAAAGGGGTGAAGCGTTGCGTGTCCAGAAGACAATGACGTCCACGTCTTCCGGCCTAAGGGAGACTTGGCTGACCTGCTTGGGGTTGAAAGGGTTGGGAACATCGCAGTAACCGGCCTCGATGCGTTTCATGAACCAGCTGGAATAGAAAGCTGGAACATCGGTTCTACGGCTCGCGCTGATGATCATCTGATTTCCCCTGAGCCTGTCCTCCTCTCTTCCCCTAGACCATCCAGGATCATGATCAGCGCATCATCCCCGTGGTAGTACCCTTCGACTCTTCCGACGATTCTCATGCCGATGCGCTGATAAAAACCAATGGCTCCTGTGTTCTTGGACCTCACTTCAAGCCACAACTTTCCGTAGCTTTGCTCCGAGGCATGCAAAAAGAGCTTTCTTCCAAAGCCTCTTCTTCTGTGCGAAGGTCTTACCGCTGCGGAATACACATGTCCGGTTTGATCGAAGATCATATATCCAACAATCTGTTCACCCGTCTCCACCACGATGAATCCGTCTGGGAGCCTTTTGGCGTAATTCAGAATGACGTCCTTGGGATAACCGGTCTTAGGGAAAGCCTCTCGCTCGATCTCAAGGATCTGTTTGAGATCCTCAAGGGAGAAAGGTCTGATGCGGATGGCCGCGGTTTCGGCCTCGTCTTCAAAGCCTTCGGCTTCCATGTTGCCCATGGCCCCAACTGTTCAGTGACCCTTGCTCAAGGTCCGATGTTCAACGCTCAATGCCCAATGTTCAATGTTCGATGACCGTTGTTCAGTGCTCAGTGGTCGGGGCGACCTGCCCTCCTTCTTTGGAGCTGTTCTTGTAGATCTCGTAAGCGTTGCAGCCGTCCTGAAATCCGAGGCTACAGGCCTTCTCGGCATCCCTCATAGCGCCAGCCACGTCCCCTTTGCTGAAATACAATCTGCTTCTGTTGTAAAAGGCCCACGCATTCTCCGGCTTGTACTCGATGGACTTTGTCAGGTAAGCGATCCCCTCCTCGACTTGACCCTGCTTGGAGGCCAGCCAGCCCAGATTGTCGTAGGCTTCCGAATAATCCGGCCTGAATTTCACCGCCGCCTTGAAGTCGTCGATGCCTTGCTCCAGCTTTCCCAGGTTGACCAGGGTTCGCCCTCTCCAGTAATAGGCCTCTGCGTTTCTCGGGTCTATTTCGACGGCTTTGTTTAGTTCATCAAGAGCCTCTTTGTAGTTTTTCTGGCGGTGGAGCCTGTACCCTTTCAGCAGGTGCGGCTTGGCGTCCGCGATTTCTCTGCCGGGAATCTTCAGGCCTTTGGTAGCCTCCCCCAGCAAGTCTTTCACTTTTTCTTCAATATCCCTCGTCCACTCCTGCACATACGGCCCTGGGCGAAAGCCGAAGTCCATGTCCACGTTTTTGAGCGCAAAATAGCCGGTCACCAGGAGAGCGATGACAAGACCCGCAAAGACACACAGGGCGGGATAGTCCTTGGAGTGTTCATCTCTACTCTTGGATGCAGGAGCTGAGGAAATACGGTTATCGCGAGCCATTCAAGTACCTCTCGTCCATCGTTTTGTAGATCACGGGCAAAGACTCCATGGAAGGAGCCCTGAACCCGAAGACCGTTTCCAGAAAAGACATGACAATACGGAAGGTCGCTCCCCACAACACTTCTTTTTCCCTTTCATTGTGGTGGCGAAAACAGGGAAAATCCTGAACATAGTCTTCGCCGCCGCTTTTTCCGGTCCCTTTGAAGTGCAGGCGGTAGCACGCGTAGGACTCAGAATTCAGAAGTGCCTTGAGAGGAACATAAACGATCTTCTCGACTTCCCAGTTGGGCAGGAAATGCTTTTGCCGATTGATCCAGGCCACCATAGGATACAGAACACGTCGAAACAGAAAAAGATCCTCTGAAGGCATGGGACCGAGAAAGGTCACTCCGAAAGGGTTCAGGCGCATCTCCTCCACGCCCTCTCGCAAACTGGTTGCCAGAAGAAGCGAAAGGCGCTTGGCCTGCCCTCTTCGATGGTCTCGCCACTGGGGCCAGAACCGCCATCGAGCCAGAGGAGACAGAGGAGACTTGAGGACTTTCGAAAGAAAGAAGTCAAGACGCGGAGCAACCCTACCTCCGGGAAAGCACAAATCCCCGGGCTGCCGCACCCTGAGCGATCGTTTGTTGAACACGACGCATGGCTCTGAGGAACCGTTACAGTGCCCCCCTAGAAGAAACAGCACCGAGGACGTCACGGGTGAAAGAAACACGTCTTCCGGAAACCCACCGCCCTCGAGGCTTTTCTGATGAAGCGCTTCTGAAATGTGCTCCCTAAGAGCCTCAGGGTTTGTGAACAGCGCTCCCATCTCCTCCTAGGACTTCCTCTCCACGGTCTTGATCTTTCCTTCCATGCGCCCGTAATCGCCCTTCCGGTAGTCGACCTTGATCGTCATGTACACCCTGTGGCAATCTTGTTTCAAAGCCTCAAAGCAGCGGTTCACCACGCCCATCACTTCTTCCCACTCGCCCTCCACCGCCGTGCCCATAGGTCCGAGCTTATACGCGAGTCCGCTTTCCTTGACGATCTTCACCGCTTTTGAGACGTAATCACTGACGCTCTCCCCTTTTCCTATGGGGAAGATGGAAAAATCAATAATGACGCTCATACGACAACCCCCTCCCTTCCTTTGACCTTTTGCTCCACGCTCCTGAAGCCAAGAGCCGTGAAGGGCATGCAAATCGGCTTAAGGCTTTCCGCACCTAGAGAGAAGATGAAGAGAGAGGTGGACATTCGTGAGTAAACTAACAGGTTGCTGAAGAAGACCCTGCTCTCAGGTTGCTCAAAAACGCTCAGATACAAGGCGCCCGAATTTCCGAGGATTGAGGCGTACATCCCAGTACGCCGCAACGACGAGGAACGAGGACAACGCCGTAGATGAGTGTTTTTCAGCAACCTGCTATTTGACAGTATAAAGCAGCACGATAGCTTCGTCAATTCAAGGCTGCTGCAACGCTATTTAAGCCTTGAAGGCGAAAGACGGATGGATTATGCTGTTATTTTCGGGTTGGACTTCGCCCAAATCGTGAGGTGCTCATTCCCGAAAAAGGAGGACTCGAGCCGGCCATGCGCAAAAAAGTCTTTTTCTTTGTCCTCCTCCTTTTTGTCTTCTTCCTTCTTCCTCACCCCTCTCCGTACGCTCAACCCCCGGCCCCCTTCTCGGCCACATTGATCGATTTTGATGGACAGGTTCTCATCCAGAAGGGCGGCGAAAACCTTTGGCTTCCCGTCGAAAAGGACATGCCGCTGGAGCAAGGGGACCATCTCAAGACAGGAGCCAAGAGCTTTGCCGAAATCCTCGTCGATGACGGCTCACAGATCAAGCTGGAGGAGAACTCGGAAATCACTCTCAGCGAATTGTCCGCGGACTCCCAGAACAAAAGCATCACCGCTTCGGTTTATCTCTGGTTCGGCCGGATGCTCTCCAACATCAGCCGGCTTGCCAACAGCCGCTCCAGATTCGAAGTCCAGACGCCCACTGTCGTGGCAGGAGTTAGAGGGACTGATTTTGCCGTTGAGGTGGTGGATGGGAAACAGACCGACGTGGGCGTCTTTGACGGTGAAGTCGCTGTGGCTGGCTTGGATCGCCAGAAGAGAGCCATGAGGGAATCGGAAATCTTGTTGGGAAAAGGGTATCAGAGTTCCGTTTTCAAAAACAAGCCGCCTGGTTCTCCTGTTCACCTCCGGGACAGAATGCTCTCTCTTGCCCCACAATTCGAACTGCTGAAAAACAAAGGCATGGACAGGCGCCGGGACCTGCCGAAAACCATAGAGAGGAGGCAGTTGGTTCACCAGGAGACGCTCAAGAAATGGAAGGCCATCAAGAGCGAGAGATCGAACCAGATGAAAAAACCGGAACTGGCCCCTCCTGGAGGCAGGAAGATCGAGCCAAAATCCGGAATAGAACAAAAAGCCCCGCCCAAGAATGCAGTAGAGAATCGGACCAAGCTTCAAACGAAAGAAGGGCTGGAATCCAAAGACAAACCACAACCGAGACCGAAGGCAGAGCCGCTCGAAAAGAGCCAGACCGTCAAGAAGCCGGCGACCCAACCCGCGGTCAAAACGAAACCCCCTGCGGAAAAGCCGTGATTGAGGCATTGCCGCCTCAATCACGGCTTTTCCGCCTGATTGCCGGGACTATGGACCCCAATACGCATCCCAAGGGATGTCGCTGGAATTGCCTCCCCTTGATATCGCACCTTTAACACCATATTCCGACGCTGCGGATCCCGACTGGGACCTCGCAGTGGTCTCGCACGCAGCCATGTTCACGCTCAGGGCCAAAAGGAGCAGAAGCATCAAAGCTTTCATTGTGCTCATAAAAACTCACCTCCTCTGGTTCACCATTTCGCAGGATTCACTCCCTCTTGGAGGCAAACCCATGTTCATCCTCAGCTAAGCTAATAGCTTCCCCCAGCAGTTCAAGCCCCTCCTCTGCTTCCGCTTTTCTGATATTCAAAGCGGGGAATATCCTGATCACATTCCCCTGGGTGAGATTGACAAAAAGCCCTAGCCCCAGGCTCTTTGCGAGAATCTCGCTGGCGATCTGCGGATCGCACACTTCCATGGCCAGGAGCAAGCCCTTGCCCCTCACGGTTTTGATGATCGCCGGGTGAGCCTGTTGCAGGGCTTTCAGGTTTTCGTAAATAAAGGAACCCACAGACTCCACATGGCTCGTCACCTCCGTCTCAAGAAGATGCTTGATGACCGCATAGGCAACAGCACATCCGAGGGGATTCCCGCAATAGGTTCCTCCGTGATCGCCCTTCTGAAGCTTCATAGATACTTCCTCTGTCATGGCAAATGCGCCGAACGGAAACCCGCCCGCAATCCCCTTGGCCAGGGTAAAGAAATCAGGGTTCACCTTCAGTCCGTCAATGGCAAACATGGATCCTGTTCTGCAAAAACCTGTCTGCACTTCATCAACGATCAAGTAAGAGCCGTTCTTTTTGCACAGCGCGGAAACAGCCTCCAAATATCCCTCTGCCGGGAGATTGACCCCGCCCTCTCCTTGAATCGGTTCAAGAATGACCGCCGCAACATCCCTGTCCAGTGCCTTCCCCATGGCCCTTAGATCGTTGAAAGGGACGAACCTGTAGTTGGGCATGAGCGGTTTGAATTTGTCCCGATGCTTCGCCTGNCCTGTCGCCGAGGCCGTGCTGATGGTTCGGCCGTGGAAACTCAAGTCCGTGGAAATCACCTCCANCCTCCCGGTCGCTTTACGGGCAAGCTTGATCGACGCGTCGTTNGCCTCTGCACCGCTGTTGGAGAAAAAGACGCGCGTGAGCCCTTCCGGTAAGATNTCCATGAGGAGAGAGAGCAGCTTCGCACGGGCAGGAGAATAGGTGATCCCGGAGTTGGGNTTTTGCATGATCTTTCGGCTCTGCGCATCGAGGGCTTCGATGATCACCGGATGGGAGTGCCCCAAGCAGGTAACCCCCCACCCCGCCGTAAAATCCACGTACCTGTTGCCGGCTTCATCCCAGACATAAATTCCCTCGCCCCGCTCAATGGAAATGGGCGTTTTGTTGAAGAAAGGCGCATAGTGAGCATCTTCAGTCGCTATGGTGTTCTTTTGCCTATCCATGTGCTGTTATTTCACCTCTTGTCCACTTTCTTATTGTCGACGCTGGCGAGTCCATGACCGGGATCTCTACGCCCATGCGAGCATACACCCTACAGGGAAAGAATCAAGACTTGTAGCACTTTAGCTGTTTGAAATGGATGGCCGAGGCCATGGGGGTCTCTCTCAAAACAGAACAACGAAGAAGCCACATCGCCGGGGCTGGCTTTGGGCCATGGGTGAGGCGGGCGGACGGCTACCGGGAAACTGGCCAGATAAACCCTTCCAGGCAGGTGCCGGTGACCCCTCGCCGCCCGCCTTCGCTGCCCCTTGTCTGCGAAGTCTTTCCCGATCCCTCTTCGTTTTCTGTTTTGAGAGAGA
>JGI20214J51088_10003391_pt1 | contig 10487 bp, 9 predicted proteins | sample WetSurMetagenome_FD_51088 | JGI IMG/M metagenome (IMG submission 51088) | reverse complement strand
ACAATAACCTCGACATCATCGCAGAGGGTCCCGCAGAACGGGCAGATTACATCGGTTATCGTCTTGGTCATCCTATTTTCACCCCGCACTGTTTCTGGACGAGGTCAACGCCGAGCATGATCGATTCGTTGCCCGCAACTTCGACCGTAACCGGTACACCCTTGAACGTGGGCATGCCGGTCGAGTAGGTGTTGTCGCTGATAACCGAGTTCGCCCACGGTCCCATCGGGATAAACCCGAGGCCCGGGTGGGGTCCCTGGGTTGTCTCGATTGCCTTGACGATGACACTGCCGTATTCGCTTGAAACCCGTACGTTGGTGTTCTTCCATGCTCCGAGTTTCTTTAAGTCCTCGTTGTCCATCTCGATGATTCCGGCAGCCGTGCGGTAGTAAGGTTTCTCCTTGCCACCTTCAATTGCAACGCCCTGCTGGATGGTCCTTCCCGAGATCAGGTTTAAGGAAATTTTGTTTGCCATGTTTACTCCTCGCTTCAGGCCTCGGTCAGGACCATCGCACCCTTACCGGAGAGACGGATCACGTCATACGGGCAGGCCTTGATACAGACGCCACAGCCGGCACAGAGTTCGGCCTTGACATCAAGGTGAATGGACTTCCCGTTCTTCACTGCGTAGATCTTTTCCTTAGTTGCCGGTTCGAATGTATGCAGTTCGAGTGCATCCACCGGACATGCGATGACGCAGTTGCCACAACCGGTGCATCGCTCCATGTTTACATGTACAGAAAACGCCATGCGTATCACACACTTGTCGTCGTAATTTCTATGGTTGCTCTGCAAGGAAGTTAAATGTTTCCAAATGAACAAATTACATTTCCATTAAATCAGGTTAACAGAAAAATAATTTTGGTCATATGTAGTTGACTTATGACGTATGATGTAGTGCTTTTATTACTTTGTTTCCAGAAGAAATTGTGGTAGTGCTGGTTGACCGATGCATAAGAGTAATGAAAAAGTTAACTAGTTTTAAAAATTGCAGGAAAATTCAACCTGTGTTCCTCCGTAAAAAAGACTGCTGAACAGGTTTTCCTGTCCGCTGTCATGGACCTGGTAATCAGTTTTTACAAGCTGCCCTGCCGGATATGCCCCGTCTCTTCTGTCTCGTAACCGCCCAGGTCACGCAGGATCGTTTTAAATCCGGGCGAGCGGACGGCCGTAATCAGGGCAGCGACCCGAGGATCCTCTGTATATTTCTTNCGGAACGCGAGCTCGTACCGTTCCTGTGCCACCGGAACGAACGGGAGGNCAAGTGCTTTTGCCGCACTGTANACGCACATGCCTGCATCCGCTTCGCCGCTCTTCACTGCAAGGGCGACCGCAATGTGGGTTGTCACTTCCCGCTTGTAACCGGGCAGCGCTGAGGGATCGATTCCTGCCTTCTTCAGCTGGTAATCGAGGAGCATCCGTGTTCCGGAACCATTCTGGCGGTTGATGAACGAACGACCGGGAAGGTCCGCAAAACCGATGCCATCACGTGAGACGATTCCCTGCTGACGGCCGGCAACACAGAGAAGGTCAACTTCGATCTCCGGAAGGTACTTCCGGAGGTACGCGGTGTTGTAACTCCCGTCATCGGCGAGCAGGTGAGTCGGAGCCGCGTGACACTCATCCTTTTTCAGGGCAAGGATGCCTCCCATGCTGCCTGTGTGCGTAGAGAGAAGTGTCACACCCAGCGGGCGGATCAGGTCCGCAAGATAGTCAATGACCGGGTCATGGCTGCCGGTGACCAGGAGCGCTTCTGCAGCCTCGGCGGCGGTTACCATCAGGCGGGCATCCACCTCGTCACCGGCATCAAATCCTTCCGAAGCCTGCGGGACCCGGATATATGCATTTGCCCGCACGGCACTCATCTGGACACCGGCCCCCTTGGACTGGGGTGAGACAACCCAGCGGTTGCCAATTCTGCCGAGCGTACAGAGAACGAACACGTCCGAACCGATCTCTTTCGGAATTGCAGAGGTGATGCATGCTTTGAGGGTCTGCGGTACCGGGACAACAAGGCCGTATCTCGAAAGGAACGGGAGAATGATCTCCCGGAGGACGGTAAGCGCCGAGAGAGGGTAGCCGGGCAGGCCGAAGACCGGTTTATTGTCGATCCGGCCAATAATGACAGGTTTACCGGGCTTGATGGCAACCCCGTGGACGAGTACTTCGCCCAGTTCTGCGATCACGTCCGCGGTATAGTCCTTCGTCCCTGCGGAAGACCCGGCAGAGACAATGACGATGTCGTTTTCCTGTATCGCACCGGCGATGGCAGCCCGGATCTTTTCCGGCTGGTCTTCCACAAAGGGATACCGGGTACAGGTGGCACCGGCTTCCCCGAGGATTGCCTTTGCCATCATCGTGTTGCTCTCCACGACCTGACCGGGCAGGGGGCGGGTGCCGGCCGGGACAAGTTCGCTCCCGGTGGGGACAAGTCCGACCCGGACCGCGATAACTCCCGGGTGGATGATGCCGTACGTTGCAAGCGCCCCAATCTCATGGGGCCGGATACGATGGGCAGAGGGCATCACCATCTCGGACTCGGCAAGGTCCTCCCCGGCCGGGCGGACGTGCTGCCAGGGTGAGACGGAGGTCCGGATGGTATACCGGCCATCAGTCTCCCAGACATCCTCAATCATGATGACCGCATCGAACTCCGGCGGGACAACGTTGCCGGTATTCACCCGGGCTGCCCGGGCAAGGGTGACCGGGCGCCGATCGGAGGCATCCCGGGTGTCAGCACTGACCACAGCAATCCCGTCCATTGCCGAGAGATGAATCTCCGGTACCGAGTAGCGGGCAAAGACCGGTCCTGCCGTAATCCGCCCGGCAGCTTCTTCCAGCGGGACCTTTTCCGTTGATGCTTTGGTGGAGAACTCGCGGGAAAGAAGAGCAAGGGCATCGTCCAGCGATATTACCTGCAGGTAACGTTTTACCATACGATTACTCCAAGCCCCTTATACCCCGCAGGGCATGTTTACATTTTTTTCGCTCATGAGTATCTCATCTCTGTATTTTTCCTTATGGGGTATACCACTTATGGAAAGATGGAATGCAGGTCCGTTGGGAACAATCAAGGTACCTGTATAGTATAAGTGATTGGTTTTGTTTATCAAGAAACATTCCTGCATGCTAAAATAGTAAAATAACCTGGGGGATTGTTTTTTTGTCGTCGGAAGTAAAATAAACCAATCTTTGCATTCGCTCATATCAATAAAAAATGATTAACCTATGGTGCAATAAAGAAGGTTTAATTAAATCCATCACCAAAAGATCAAAGTTAACAAATATTTTGTGTGATGTGCATGGCGTTTTCAGTACATGTAAACATGAACCGCTGTACCGGCTGCGGCAACTGCGTTGTTGCCTGCCCGGTCAACGCGCTTGAGCTCTATACGCTCGACCCGGTAACAAAGGAGAAGATCTATCACGTCCTTGACGGCAAATCCGTCAATATGGACGTGAAGATGGAACTCTGCGCAGGCTGTGGTGTCTGTGTCGGGGCCTGCCCGTACAAGGTGATCACCCTTTCCGGCAAGGGAGAGACCGGCATGCTCGGGCTGAGCTGAAACCAGGAGCAGGATTATGGCAAAAATTCACCTGAACATGATCACCCAGCGCTCCATTGAGGAAGGCGCTGCTATGGAAAAGGGCAAGACCAACCCGGACTATTTCGAGGCCTGCTCCATCTGCGAGATGCACCCGGATGACATGAAGAAAGCCGGCATCTGGAAGAACACCAATGTCCGTGTCACGAGCGAGTGCGGCACGGTTATTGTGAAAGCTATCGACGCGACCCAGTATGTGCCCCCCGGCCTTGCCCACATCCGGCAGGGTGTCTGGGCCAACCAGGTTGTCCCGCCGCGGACGCAGTCNACCGGCACCCCGCAGTACAGCGGCTTCCCGGTCACCATCGAACCCGCAGCGAACGAGAAACTCAAGACCGCCCTCCAGCTCGTGCAGGGCTCGGTCGGGCTCTGGAAAGGAGGGAACTAATCATGCCAAAACTGATCAAAGGTGTCGGATGCCCGTACTGCGGATCATCCTGCGACGATCTTGAAGTCCTCGTCTCCGATGATGAGACCAGGATCCTTGAAGTGCACAATGCCTGCATCATCGGGAATAATCTCTTCCATCACGCGAATGACCCGACCCGGCCGAAGCTCCCGCGCCAGCGCCAGCCGGACGGTTCGATGAAGGAGATCCCGTACGAAGAGGCAATCGACTGGATGGCAAAGACCATGCTCGCGGCGAAGAAGCCCTTAATCTACGGCTTCGGCTCCACCAACTGCGAGGGCATGAGTGCAGTTGCCCGGATTGCAGAGAAGTCCGGCGCCGTACTCGACAACTGCGCAACAATCTGCCACGGCCCCTCGTTCCTTGCCATATTCGACAATGGCTACCCCAGCTGCACCCTCGGCGAGGCCAAGAACCGTGCCGATGTCGTGGTCTTCTGGGGCTGCAACCCGATGCACGCCCACCCCCGCCACACCTCCCGGTACTCGATCTTCCCCCGCGGCTACTTCACCCAGAAGGGCCAGATGCAGCGGACCGTCCTCTGTGTCGACCCGCGTGAGACCGATACCGCGAAACTGGCCGACCAACACCTGATGCTTGACCAGGGGCATGACTACGAGCTCTTCGATGCGTTCCGGACCGTGCTCCGGGGCTTCGAGATTCCGGAAGTTGTTGCCGGTATCCCCCGCGAGAAGATCAAGGAGTCCGTTGAGATCATGAAGAAAGCCAAGTTCTGCATGATCTTCTTCGGTATGGGCTGTACGCACACGGACGGCCGCAACCACAATGTCGATGCAGCGATCAGTTTTACCCGCGACCTCAACACGCACACCAAGTGCTCGATCATGGCGATGCGGGGCCACTATAACATTGCCGGCCCCGGCCAGGTCTGGTCCTGGCAGTTCGGGTTCCCGTACTGCATTGATCTCAGTAAGGGCACTCACGCCCATATGAACCCGGGCGAGACAAGTTCGGTCGACCTTGCAATGCGGGACGAAGTGGACTGCTTTGTCAATGTCGGTGCCGATGCCGGCGCCCACTTCCCGATCCAGGCGGTCCAGCACCTCAAGAAACACCCGTTCATCGCAGTCGACCCGAACTTCTGCATGGCCAGCGAGATCGCCGACCTCCACATCCCGGTCAGGATCGCCGGTGTGGACGAGCCGGGTGTTGTGTACCGCATGGACAATGTACCGATCCAGTTCCGGTCGGTCATCAAGGGCCTCCCGGGAGTACCAAGCGACGAGGAACTCTTTGACAAGGTCTACGAGCGCATGTGCGAACTGACCAAGACCGCGCCGGTCTGGCTCGCAGCCAAGGCTGACCGGAAATACCCCCAGAACCCGGCGGTGAGCTGAGATGACATCAGGAGAAATTATTGTCAAGGGCGGGTTCATTGTCGACCCGACCCAGAAGATGGATGGCGTTGTCGGTGATGTTGCGATCAAGGACGGCAAGATTGTTGACAAGGTCAGTTCCTCTGCAAAGGTTATCGATGCAAAGGGCAAGGTCGTCATGGCCGGCGGTGTCGATGTCCACTCCCACGTGGCAGGACCCAAGGTCAATGCAGGCCGCCTGATGCGCCCGGAAGATAAGCTCCTGTCAGGATTTTGCAGGAGCAACATGGCTCAGAAGAACGGGTACCGCATGGAGTCCGGCTTCTCCATTCCCTCGGTCTTCAAAACCGGTTATGAATACGCCCGGATGGGATATTCCTTTGTCATGGAAGCGGCAATGCCCCCGCTGCTTGCAGCCCACGTCCACGAGGAGATCCACGACACCCCGATCATTGATGAGGCGGCCCTCCCGGTCTTTGCCAACAACTGGTTCGTCATGGACTATCTCAAGAAAGGCGAGGTCGAGAACACAGCAGCCTACATTGCCTGGCTCCTCAGGGCAACGAAGGGCTTTGGTGTCAAGTGCGTCAACCCCGGCGGCACTGCCGCCTGGGGCTGGGGACTGAACTGCCTGACCCTTGACGACGCTGTCCCGTATTTCGAGGTTACTCCCCGCGAGATCATTACCGGCCTCATGCAGGCAAACGAGTACCTCGGGCTCCCCCACTCGATGCACATCCACCAGAACGACCTCGGCAACCCCGGCAACTACAAGCTGACCATCGATTCGCTGAAACTTGCAGAAAAGGTCAAGCCGAAGAACAAGTTCGGGNGCGAGCAGGTCATGCACTCAACGCACATCCAGTTCCACTCCTACAAGGGAACCGGCTGGGGCGACTTCGAGTCCGGCGCAAAGGAAGTCATGGACTACGTGAACAAGAACAAGGCTATAACGGTCGACCTCGGCTGTGTCACGCTCGACGAGACCACGACGATGACTGCCGACGGACCCTTCGAGCACCACCTCCACAGCCTCAACCACCTCAAGTGGACCAACGTGGATGTCGAGCTGGAGACTGCTGCCGGTGTTGTCCCGTACGTGTACGACCCGAACATCAGGGTCTGCGATATCCAGTGGGCAATCGGCCTTGAGCTGGCACTCTTCGCAAAGGACATGAGCCGTTGCTACGTTACAACCGACCACCCGAACGCAGGACCGTTCACCCGGTACCCCCGCGTCATCAAGTGGCTCATGAGCAAGAAGGCCCGCGAGGCAGTTCTGGACTCCTTCAGGCACAAGGACAAGGTCATTGAGGCAACCCACCTCCACACGATGGACCGTGAACTCACGCTCTTCGAGATTGCCCAGATGACCCGATCCGGCCCGGCAAAGTGCCTCGGTCTCGGCAACCTCTATGGCGGCCTCGCCCCTGGCATGCTTGGCGATGTCATGGTCCTTGACCTCAACTACAAGGACATGCCCAAAGACCCCGAGAAGATTGAAGCGGCATTCCAGCGTGCTGCCTGCTTCATCAAGTCCGGCGAGATTGTCGTCAGGGACGGCGAAGTCGTCTCCAACGGCCACAAGAAGACCGTCTGGGTCAACGCAAAGATGCCCGAGAACGCCCAGGTCATGAGGGATATCACGCAGAGCTTCACGAAGGACTACACCATCAACCTCATCAACTACTCGGTGAGGGACTACCTTGCCCCGCACCCGATGGTCATTGATGTCGATGTGGAGGCCTGAGGTGCGATCATGGCAACCGTTACGTTAAAACCCACAAAGGTCCCCGAGCTTATCTTCGAGGGCTACAGCATCACACCTGATGCATTCGCAGGAAAGACCGCGGCACAGATCGCCGAACTACCGGGCCACGAAGGCAAGATCCACATGAAGATCGGGGATTTCTTCACCGTCAGCGGTGACGCCGGTGCAACTGCAGCGGACACCGACATCGTTATTGCCGGTGACTGCGGCCGTGTCAAATATATCGGCAGTAAGATGACCGCAGGGACCGTTACCGTCAATGGCAATGCTGACATGTATGTCGGCGGCTGGATGAAGGGCGGCAGGATCCACATCAAGGGGAACATGGACTCCTTCTGCGGGATCCAGATGGAAGGCGGGGAGCTCCTCTGCGATGGCAATGCCGGCAACCATGTCGGCTGCGCCTACCGCGGCGACTGGAGAGGCATGAAAGGCGGCACCATCCGGATCAAGGGTAATGCCGGCAATGATATCGGCACCTTCATGCTCGGCGGCACCATCATCATCGAGAAGAACGCGTTCATCCACGTCTCCACCCACGCGGAAGGCGGCACCGTCATCATCAAGGGCGATGTCGAGGGCCGTGTCGGAGGCCAGATGGTCAAGGGTGATATGTACGTGCTCGGGAAGATCAAGTTTATGATGCCTGGCTACCAGAAGGTCGACACGGTCGAGAAGGAAGTCGACGGCGTCAAGGCAACGTTCGACCACTACATCGGCGACCTTGGCGAACGCCATGGGAAGAGCAAGGGGCAGATCGTATACGCGAACCTGTACCTGAAAGCGGCGGCATGAACCTTCCCATCCATCACACACATGAGGCCGGTACAACCGGCACCCTTTTTTTCCGGGAGGTCCTCGGACCTCAGGGACGNGAAGAACGTATCAGGGTTCTTCGAACCATTTCAGGAAATACCGGTTATATGAGGACACNCCTATGAAAAATATCGGCAAGGAATTCTTCAACGGAACAAAGTACCCGGATTATTCCACGGTGGATCTTGTCCTCCGTGTCCCGGAACCCCCCCACGAACTCCCGGTCAGGGAAGGCCAGACGGTCATCAAACTCCCGAGCCCGAAGAAGTTCAAGGTCCCGGATTTCCCGGTCAGGAAAGCAATCGAGAACTACGAGCCCGTCGGGTTCTTCTCCCGCTCGTCTCTGAGCTTAAAGGAACTCTCGTACCTTCTCTGGTGCACGCAGGGGTTCCGGAAGATCGTGGTTGAGACCATCCAGCTCAAAAACGTGCCGTCAAGCGGTTCCCGCTATCCGCTGGAAACATACTTTGTGGCAAACGANGTTGNNGGGCTCGAGACCGGCCTGTACCGGTACCTCCCGAGATCCCACCGTATCGTGGCTGAAAAGATCGATTCCGGCATGATACTGGAGATGAGCACGGCAAGTATGAACTTCAAGGTCATGACCCGGGCCGCTGTCACCTTCCTCTGGGTAGCCGTCCCGTACCGTTCGGTCTGGGCGCTGGGCAACCGGGGCTACCGGAGCGTACTGATCGAAGCAGGGCACACCTGCCAGAACCTGATCATGGCGGCGGCAAACCTCGGGTATGAGGTCTTTCCCACGGACATGTTTCATGACGAGCTGATGACCCGGCTCGCGAATCTCGACCCGGAGACCCAGTGGCCGGTTTACCTTGCGGCCGTGGGAAAAGTGGAGAAGAGCGTCACGCTTGCCTAGGTCATCGGATCTTGTGGAGTCGGAGAATGCTGACGCATTCATCATCTTTCTCATCTCTTACAAGATCAGGTAAGTGGTTTTTTTTAAAATTCCTCTGCATCCCTCAATGAGCGATGAAGTATTCCAAAACGAATTGTTTATTGAGGAATAACGGGATAAATTACTTTACGTTAATACCGGCATCAGGTTAAGGGTGCTCTGTTATACGGATCTGTTATGAGCAAACCGTCTGGGATACCGGAATCTGCCGGGTGGGAGATACGTGCATGGTAAAGCGTTACCTTGAGCTCCGCTCCCTTGCCGAAGCGCTCACGCTGCTCACTACATCCTTTTCAAACCCCCAGAGGACCGGGAAGGTCCCTCTCATGCAGTCGGTCGGCCGGGTCGTGGCAGCACCNGTCTTTGCGAAATATTCCGTCCCTGAAGTGAACATCTCTGCCATGGACGGCATCGCGGTCAGGAGCCGTGATACCATCGGCGCAACCGACCGGGCACCGGTAACCCTTGAGCATTTCACCCGGGTCAATACCGGCAATATTATTCCGCCGGAATNCGACGCGGTCGTCATGATCGAGGATACATGGGAAGCTGGCGCAAAGTACCAGATCCGTAAATCTGCCACACCNTGGCAGCATGTCCGCCCGGCTGGCGAAGATGTGAAAGAGAACAAGCTCGTGCTCCCCCGCGGCCACATCATCAGGGCTTTTGATATCGGGGCGCTTGCCACGTACGGGATAACGGATATCGAAGTCCTCGCGGTGAGGGTCGGGATCATCCCGACCGGCAGCGAGCTCGTGCCTCTCGGCGTCCGTCCCGGGCCTGGCCAGGTGGTGGAGAGCAACACGGTCATGGCCCAGGTTTTCATATCCCAGATGGGGGCAGACTGTACCCGCTACCCGATCGTGCATGATGATCCCGACCTTATCCGTGAAGCCATGCGAACTGCGGTAAAAGAGAACGATCTTGTCCTGATCTCCGCCGGGTCATCTGCTGGCACCCGTGACTTTACCGAGAGCGTGATCCGCTCGCTGGGAGACCTGATCTTCCATGGTGTGGCAGTAAAACCCGGCAAACCGGTCATGCTGGGGAAGGTTGATGGTAAGCCGGTTCTTGGTCTGCCGGGCTACCCGCTCGCTGCCCAGACNGTCCTCCGGGAGTTCGCCGTGCCCCTGCTGGAATCATGGGGGTTATCTCCTGCACCCCGTTTTCCGGTACATGTCCGGCTGGGTCAGGCTCTTGTTTCGGACCTCGGGTTTGACGAGTTCGTACCGGTCTTTGTCGGCCGTATCGGCTCTACGCTTTATGGCGTACCGCACGGGAAAGGAGCGGGTGTCCAGATGGCAACGATCAAGGCCAACGGCTATACCCACATACCTGCTCCGGTCGAAGGGTACGAGGCCGGTACCGAGCTTGAGGTACTGCTTACTACAGATCCGGGAAGCATCGAACGCCTCCTCATCTTTACCGGGTCGGTAGATCCCGCCCTGGAGGAGCTTGCTGCCCTCGCCCATAACAAAGGACTGTATATCCAGGCAAACAATCCCGGCAATACCGGGGCATTCCTTGCCCTCCAGCGGAATACCAGCCATGCAGCCCCGCTCAGCCTGCCGGCCCGGTCCCTGTTATCCTCATACCAGCCCCTCCTCAGGAACATCCCGGCAGGAGACGTTGT
>JGI20214J51088_10003390_pt1 | contig 10487 bp, 16 predicted proteins | sample WetSurMetagenome_FD_51088 | JGI IMG/M metagenome (IMG submission 51088) | reverse complement strand
TGCCCAGATGCTCATCCTCGTACTGGTGCTGGTGTTTCTGACCACCTTATCCTGGTGGCTTGGCCCGCTTCTTCTGCTGGCGGGAAGCTTATGGTATGCCGGCAGGCCTTTCCTGTCTGAGAACAAGGTCCAGACGATCGCGTTCGGCTTCATTGGTGCGGCAACCCTCATTGTCCTCGCCATCCTTGTCATCATCCTCCAGGACATCATCATCAACGGCCTTCCCGCACTCTCATGGGAGTTTCTAACAAAACCTCCGCTCGATTCCGGCAGGGCCGGCGGGATTTACCCGGCAATTATCGGTACCCTGTATCTCGTTGTGGGCGCGATCGCCATCGCTCTCCCGCTCGGTGTCGGGGCCGCCATTTACCTTGTCGAGTACACCCGGGAAGGCCGCATCACGCAGCTGATCCGTACCGGTGTAGACCTCCTGAACGGGACACCTTCCATCGTGTTCGGCCTCTTCGGGTTTGCGTTCATTGTCCTGTACCTCAACACGGGCGTATCGATGCTCGCGGGACAGGTCACGCTCGCCCTGATGGTGCTGCCGACAGTGATCAGGACTACCGAGGAATCCTTAAAGAACATCCCGCAGTCTCTCCGCGAGGGAAGTCTTGCGCTCGGGGCCACCAAATGGCAGACCATCAGCCGGGTCGTCCTCCCACCAGCCGTACCGGGTATCGTGACCGGGGCAATCCTTTCCATCGGGCGTGCGGCCGGAGAGACCGCACCGATCATGTTCACCGCAGTGGTTTTCTCGTCCCGCTTCCTGCCGGACTCCGTCTTCCAGCCGGTGATGGCACTACCCTACCACCTGTTCATCCTGGCAACGAACGTGCCGGGCTCGTCCACCAACAAGTACGGCACGGCACTCGTGCTGCTGCTGATTGTGGTCGCCTTCTACTCGGTCGCAATCTTTGTGAGAACCCATTTCCAGAACAAGATGAGGGGATAATATGTCTGCAGTTCCGATCCTTTCGACAAACAACCTGAATCTCTGGTACCATGAGAAACATGCGCTCCAGTCTGTATCGATGAAGATCCCAAAGAACAAGGTGACGGCGCTTATCGGCCCGTCAGGCTGTGGCAAATCCACCCTGCTGCGATGTTTCAACCGGCTGAACGACCTGATCGATCACGTAAAGATCACCGGGGAGATCACCCTTGACGACCAGGACATCCATGCACCGGGAACTGATGTGGTCACCTTAAGGAAGAAGATTGGGATGGTCTTCCAGAAACCCAACCCGTTCCCGAAATCCATCTGGGAGAACGTGGCCTATGGCCCTAAGGTACACGGAATAAAAGACAAGGGCGAGCTGGACAGGATCGTGGAGGAAAGCCTGCGCCATGCGGCTCTCTGGGATGAGGTGAAAGACCGGCTTAACGATTCCGCGCTCGGGCTTTCCGGCGGTCAGCAGCAGCGGCTCTGTATAGCACGGACACTTGCGGTTGAACCCGAAGTGATCCTGATGGACGAACCCTGCTCGGCACTCGACCCGATCGCAACAGCAAAGATCGAGAACCTTATCGAGATGCTTAAGGAGGATTACACGGTCATCATCGTCACCCACAACATGCAGCAGGCAGCACGGGTGAGTGACTACACAGGATTCATGTACCTTGGGAAACTGATCGAGTGTGGTAAGACCGTACAGATCTTCGAACACCCGACAGAGGAACTGACCGAGAATTACATTACCGGCCGGTTCGGGTAGGAGCGGGATATGGCAGAAAAATTTCACACGGAACTTAAAACGGTAAAAAAGGATACGGTGACCATGGCGCTCCTCGGGCGGTCGATGCTTCGTGATGCTGTCGATGCCCTGATCCGCCAGGACAAGGAACTGGCAGCATCGGTTGTTGCTAAAAAGGAGCAGATTCACGAGATGGAAGTAAAACTCGAGGAGCACTGCTACCAGCTGATAGCCCTCAACCAGCCGATGGCAAAGGACATGCGGGTGATCGCATGCACGCTCAAGATGATCACGGCTTCAATGCGCATCGGGCGGTACGGCAAGGTGATCGCAAACATTGTCAAGGATATTTCTGACAAGCCGCATATTTCCCACATGATGAGTATCCCGCATATGGGGGAACTGGTCATCGACATGATCGATGACGCGATCAAAGCCTATGATACCGATTCCATCGGCCTGATCGCGGACTTCTCGGCCCGTGACGACACCATCGACGCCCTGCGTCACTCGATCTTCCGTGAAGGGATCACCCACATGATGGAAGACCCCAAGACCATCACCCGCTGTACCCACTACATCATGGTCGCCCGGTATCTCGAACGCTGTGCGGACCATGCCTGCAAGATCGCGGAGAATGTCCATTATATGAATACCGGTGAGAGAATCGAAATCCACTGATCCATGCCCGGCGAAGAAGAGAGCCGGACAGGAAAAGAGACAGTCCTGTTCATCTGCTCGTTCAATTCTGTCAGGTCCCAGATAGCTGAAGGCCTGCTGCGGGCACGGTGCGGAGACCGGTATGAGATCTTCTCTGCCGGGATCGCTACGGCAGGACTCAATCCCAACGCAGTGGCCGTGATGAGGGAGATTGGGATCGACATCTCGCGCCAGCGGGGAAAAACCCTGAACTGTTTTTCCGGCAGGACTTTTACGTACGTGATCACCCTGTGCGATCATGCACGTCTTGCATTGGCCGGGTCCCTTCCCGCCGGACTCTATATTAACCACCGTGCTTTTACCAGTCCTTCGGAGCTCCGCAGGAACAAAGCGGACCTCCTTGCCGAGTACCGGACACTCCGGGACGACATCAATACCTGGCTTACTGAATTATTCCCGGATTGTCCGGTTCCGGATACCCGCGGCGAACAACCGGGGAGGTAAGGATGCCGGAGCAAAGCCACCAAAGGATTTAACGGGCCGTGAAAATTCCGAAAATGCGGGTGTAATGCGAAAACCCCGCGTACTGTTCACCTGTATGCATAACTCCGTGCGTTCCCAGATTGCGGAGGGATATGTCAGGACACGATATAGCGATCTCTTCGATGTTGCGAGTGCGGGCAGTGAGCCCCGGGGGGTGCACCCGCTGGCAGTTGCCGTAATGGACGGGATCGGGATCGATATAACCGGACAGAGATCCAAGTCCCTTGATGAATTTTTTCATGCAGGAATTGACATTGTGGTCAGGGTTTGTAACGGTGAATATAGTTACTATGTAAAATCTATATAGAAATTGTTTTAAGTATATACACAAAACAGTAAATATGTAATAAGTCAGGAACCGGAATCCCGAAGCCTGACTTCCGGAGATGGAAAATGGATGGACTGACTGCAACACAGAATAATTCCCCGGTGATACCGGCAAACCCTGGCAAGGAAAAAACCAGTAATGATAATCCTGCTGGAGAATGCAGGAATCTTATCGCCATACTGTCACTGAAGATCGAGACACTCTGCCATGAATGCAGTGAAGATCCCGATCGGGTGATACAAATCAGGTCCCTGACAGCGTCGCTGACAACACTGAACTCCCTGTTAAAAGTCCTGGAACAGGAGCGGTTGTACTCTCCGGGGATGGGGTTATTCGAGGATGCACAGGGAATCAGGTATGTATCTGTCAGGAACTGTGACCTGGAACGATTCAGCGCTAAATGAGGTGTGCCACCATGGAACGGAACCTTGGAAAAAACGATAACGACACTCATTACGGACATGCAATGCAGGTGATTGAACCGGTGGAAAAAATCCCGATGCACCCGGATGACTTCAACGCACTTCTTGCATGGATCACTGCCAAGAGATTCCATGAAGCGGGCGCTGAGCATAATTTTGCCGAGAGATCGGGATACGCGGGAATTATCGGGTAATCAACCCGGAATTCATGGATGGGATAAAGCACGAAAAAGAATCTGTGGGGGATGAGCCGTCCGCAAACCGGATAGCTGTCAAGAAGTGCAACCTTCCTGATAGTCTATTGTTTGATCCCCCATAGATATATATATTCCCATTCCCATGTCGGAAAATGCGATAAGTATAGAGATTCTGTTTGAACAGTACAAGTGTTTCTGCTGCCTGCCGGGTCGCTCTTTTAACCAGGATCCCTACCGGAATATCACAAAAGATCTGCCATGTCGCCATCGGGATGACGCCCTGCATATTTACATCCCTGTGGCTGGTCACTTCTGTTCTCTGCGGTCTCGTCATGCTCATCCATCCCGCAGTCTTATTCATCGTTCTGAAAAGCCCGTTCCATTCAGATATCTGCCAAGGACAATGCTACGATCACCGTCAGCTCCTGCTGGATACCCCGGAGAAGGAAGGAGCAATTCACATAAGAAAATCCCCCTCTGTAACGTTTTAGAAACCATCGTGCATGATGAATGGAAGGTCAGTACCACTGAGCCATAAGCCAATGATACAAAGAAGGTTCGCATACCATGAAAATCAGAAAAAGAAAGAACCGAAGAAAAGCAATAGAGCCCCATTCTTCGGATGATGCTCTTCATTTCGACATGCACCTCCACTCCTGGTATTCCGAAGACTCGGCAATCCCGGTTACAACTATTGTGAAGTGCTATAATCGTTCGGGAATCCTCCCCCTTGTCTGCGATCACAACAGCATCACCGGTGCAGAAAAAGTGTATACTAATATCTGTGCTGCAGATCCGGATATCCCCCGCATCCTTGCCGAGGAGATCATGACCGCCGATGGTGAGATCATCGGTCTCTTCCTCACCGGGGAGATTCCCCCGTTCCTTTCCGCAGAGGAAACGCTGGACCGGATACAGGACCAGGGAGCCCTCTCCATTATCCCGCATCCCTTCTGCTCGTACCGCTCAAGTGTCCTCCGCACGGATGTACTGGATAGAATCATCGACCGTGTGGACATCATCGAAGGGTTCAATGCCCGGGTGATTGACGACCACGATAACCTTGTTGCCCGGCAGTACGCTGCCCGGTATAACAAGCCGGTCTCGGCAGGCTCAGATGCCCATACACCATTCGAACTGGGCAGGACGTATATCACCTTGCGACCTTTTTCTACTCCGGCAGAACTTATGCAGGTAATTCCCAAATCCACGATCAGATACCGGCACATGCACTCATCGGTTCACATGATGACCCGGTTCGTGAAAGCGGGACGGAAGCTTGGATTATTTTGCCCACTCTGACAGGAACAATCAACGCCCGCGCAAAAACCCTTTTAAATGCAGGTTTCCCTAATCCCGGTTGGTTAACCTGTTGAAAAATATCAGGATCCGCGTTTTTGAGGAAAACTCCCCTCATCAGAAACCCGGTCATATGATCCGCGCTGCAGTTCGGACGAAACGACAGAAATGCATTGCCGGTCGTGAACCTGCGTCAGCAGGAGACATGGATAACCGCGGCGAACGGGCGCTGCTCATCTTCCAGCATAGTGAGAATGTCCGGTGTCGGGCGGATGATGGCTTCCTTTTTTGAAAGGATTGTATGGGCTTCTATTGTTATCGGGAGATCGCCATATTGCCCGGTACCGATATAGACAAGGTCGGCCTCCTCGTTCTCCAGAAACCTGAGATCATGGTCAGATAACGGCGTGTGCCCGAAGTGACTCTTGAACTTTTTTGATTTTTTCTTGGAACGTTTTATTACCGAACGGTCGGTGTGCATGATCACATCATGATCATACCTTACACCATCAATCTCAACCCAGCCATATTTTGATTTCATGATCGTGACTCTGCACCGGCCCGTGGGACTGGTTCCAGAGATTTGTGTTTTTCCTGCGGGAACTTTTCCGGCATCTCCATCGCCATCATAACCGGACAGTGGTCTGATCCTTCGTAACAGGCAAGGATTTCCGTACCCGTGACATATGGTCTGACGGATGTATTTACAAACACGTAATCGAGTCGCCAGCCCAGTCTCCGTTCTTTAAGGGAGAATCCATTCGGCCACCAGGAATAATGGCCGTTTTCCTTATTGAACAACCGGAAGGTATCAGAAAACCCTGCATCGATCAACCTGTCCAGTTTATCCCGCTCCTGCATGGTTATTCCCGTCCGCTGCCTCTCTTTCTTTACCGGTTTTGAGACATCGCTGTCGGTATGGGCGATACTGAAGTCCCCGCAGACGATCACGTTTCGTTGTTCGTTGTTACGGCGTGAAATATATTCGAGGAACGCATCATAAAACGCGAGTTTGTGTTCGAGCGTGTCAGCAGGCCCGATGCCCAGTGGGAAGTACATATTCATGAGGGTGAATGTCTCATACTCGGCAATAAGGATCCTTCCTTCATCATCAAATGGCGTGTTTCCGAAACCAAAACTCACGCGATCCGGTTCCTGCCTTGAAAAGAGTATTACTTCTGTCAGGTTTTCCGGGTGACTTTCATCGAAATAACAGTTGTACCCGTGAATTTTTTTCAGATCCCGGGGGATCCTGTCGCTCGCAGTCTTGGTTTCCTGGACACAGACGATATCCGGGTTATGGCGGAACACCGGTAAAAACTGGTTCATCTGGTGACGCTGGCGCAGGCCATTTACATTCCATGAAATAATTATCCGTTTCATCGGATCACATCGTGACTGGTCCACTGTGCAGATCCCCCAACAGCTTTGAGCAGGTATATTGAGTTAAAACATAATTTATGTATCGAATGATGTATATATAGAGATACAGAGTGATCCGATGTGATTCACTTCGCCCGGTAAATCAATAACATCCGTGCAAAACGCATCGCTCTCGCGGAAGATGGGGATCTCGCCAAACATGGCGATGAACTATATCATAATCAGCCGTATCACCGGGCGGGGGAGTATGCCGGGGATATCTCCGAGACCGTGATCAACCTGCTCGGGGATAACGAGATCGCACCCTCCCGGGCGAGGATATGGAAGTGAGTACGGGAATTAAAAAAAGATTTTAAAAAACATTTACTCCCGGGTATACGTCATTTCGACATTGTCGACCAGGTCCACCTCGTCCGCGTGGATGGGAATATACCCGGTCAGGATGACCTGCTCGTCAATAACCAGCCACTTGTCAGTCTTGAACTCTGCAACAGTCTTCCCGTCGGACATCACGTTCTCGGTTATCGTGTAGAACGAAGGATTGAAATTGGTGGGTACCAGGATGGCCCGGACTTCAATAAAGTTCCACGTGGGTTCATTCCCCGTGTTCTGGCATACAGCGGGCGTTTTCAGCTGCGTGTTCTCGGATTCTCCTTCGGTATATTTCCGGAGGAATGCCGCATAATCATCTTCGGAGATGGCCGTAAGTTTTGGCACGACCTGTTGTATGCCGTACTCCGGGTTCCTGGCAACAGACGGGAATGCCATCTGCATCAGGCAGTCGGGCAGCGGGTTGACAAACGTCCGTTTCCGGATATTCAGGTTTTCAAGGTACGGGTTGTCGGATGCGACCCGCGTGGTCGGGTCGGTCGTGATTTCCCCGACTCTTGCTGCAGACGGCCAGAACGTCGCGGTGGCAGACGGCACCGGTGACGGGGTCGTGGTAACAGCAGCCGCAGCCGCGGGATTTTCCGGAAGCGTGCTTTTTGGTGGCGTGGCACCGGGCGATACCGGCACGGTACATCCGGCTGCAAGGATAATCCCGGACAATAAAACCAGCAGGAGAATGGTGCTGCTCTTCATCAGTACCGGTATCCAGCATGCGCCCAAATACTCTCTGGTCGGGGCTTAACCGGAATGTGCAGGCAGGCCGGGAGAAAAAGAGTAAGCCTCTGGTTGACCAAAAAAAGCACAGGATTTCTGCACGGAATTTTTTTAGGGTGAAGTGCCAATCTGGCCCCTGACCTCTAGCTCTGATAATCATCCGCCCCCCCTTGCGCCAGCCCAGCTCTCCCCGAGGTCGGGGGCGCATGCGATTCCTCTGTAGAACCTGAAATCCCGATTCAGGTACTACAGCACTATCGCAACCGGGGCGCCATAGCGGCGGGGCGAAGCCCCTGGAGCGTCAGTGTTTTACGGTCCAAAGCGGATGTGCTTTTTCGCATTACATTGTGGGTATGCAATTTTTACCATTTTTCACTCTGTAAATCCTTCCTGGTTTCAGGGGCTGGAATAGGACATTACCCTTTTTATATACCGGTTCCAGGCCGGCTAAAAAAAATTTCGGGTTCTCTGCATGGAATTTTTTGTACGCAGCAAGCAGCCCGGCGCCGTACTCCGCGGTTTTTTGTCGGTACGTAGTTGAACTGCTTCACCCGCTTCAGGATCTCTTCCGTGTCGGCATTGTCATTATCCGCCGCGAGCGTTCTGACTTCACCGAAGATCCAGTCGAGGTGGTCGATGCCGGTCTCCTTCCCATCGATCAGCACCCGTTTTGTGGTGATCTTGTCCGGAGGAATGCCACCGCAGATTATGCAGTAATACCCGTCATTCTCGTTGTCGCCCATGGATGTGCTCTCCCTATAATCTGTTTGGATCTGANGGTAATAAAAAAAAATGGCGGAAGCGCCGGAATCCGGGCAGATATTCATCGAGGAAGTATATGTAGGAAGAAAACCGATCTCAATAACCAGCATATGAGTGATACCGATGACAGAAAAACCAGGACACTTTGATAAAGGGGTCTGGGTTGAAGACAAACAACCCCCGGTCCCGCAGGCAACCGGCGATACCATAGACAAAAAACTGACTGACGCGACCAGGACTGTCATATCATCGATCGATACGGTGATGAGTGCCACTCACAATCTTGTCGCCACACCTGAGGGCAAACAGTACATTGAAACAACCATAAAAGATGTACAGAAGCAGTTCCAGATGTCCTTTGATGCAATTATCAGCCGTGCGAAGGCCGAACTGGATAAAACAAAGGTCGAGTATGAAAAAACCCGGGCCGAGCTGGATAAAAAAGTAGCCGAACTGGATAAAACCGTGATCGAACCGGGAAAAATAAAAGCCGAGCTGGAAAAAACAGTAGCCGAACTGAATAAAAAAGTGGCCGATCTGAAAGTACAAGCAGCGGAACCGGCAAAAATCAAAGCCAAAGTGGACCTGATTAAATCCGAGCTGGCCAAAAGCAGGGCCGAACCAGCCCGGCCCAGGGCACAACCAGCTAAATCCAGGGCAAAAACATCGAAAACCAAGGCACAACCGGCGAAAACCAAAACCCAACCGGTGAAGACCAAGGCCCTGCCTGCAAAGNCCAAGGCAAAAACATCGAAAACCAGAACTCAGCCGGTGAAGCCCAAAGCCGAACCGGCCAAGCTCAGGGTTACCCCGGTAAAGACCGGGACGCAACCTGCAAAGGCCAAAGCCAAATCAGCGAAAATGAAAACCGTTCCGGCAAAGGCCGGATCTCAGCCAGCGAAACCCAAAGCCAGATCGAAAAAAAAGTGAAACGGTAATCCCTCACCCGCTTTTTATTACCGGGGGTTTCCTCTCCCGGACTTTCTCTTGACTGCTCCCCTTATTCCTTGATCATCACCCGGCTCATCTTGAACTGCGTGACCGCCGAGAGAGCATACGGGACACCCTCCGGGAAGATGATCGTCTCCCCCGTCTTCATCGGGAACGTGTTTCCCGCGACCCGGACCCCGCACCCGCCATCAAGGATCGTGACCAGTGCATCGCAGGGGGCGGTGTGCTCCGGGAGCCCCTCGTTCTTATCGAACGAGAAGATGGTAACGCTGCCCGCTTTCCGGTTGATGACCATCCGGCTCGCGACCGTGCCCCCGGCATAGTCAACAAGGTCTGGCATGCGGATGACCCACCCCTTCAGCTCCTCGCGCTTCTTGTCCGGTTTATCCCCCAGCTCCAGTCTGAATTCAGCCATCCGTTTCACTCCCGTATCATGGTCAGCGTCATCTTAAACCGCTGCTTTGCCTGCACGGCATGCGGGATGGTGGCCGGCAGGATGATCATCTCCCCGGTCCGGACCGTGAACGGCCTGCCTGCGACAGAGACTTCGGCCTCCCCGTCCGTGACCGTGAGGATGGCATCATACGGTGCGGAATGTTCGGAGAGTCCCTCACCTTCATCGAATGCAAAAAGCGTGATGGTGCCGGCCTTTTTGAAGACGATCATCCGGCTCGCCACGGTCCCGTCCTGGTACTGGACGAGGTCGTTTGTCACGAGGACTTTTCCTATGAGTTCCTCGCGCTTTTTATCCCCGCCGGCCGGTTCATCTCCCGTTTTTTCTGTCATGACTGCTCCTGTGTTGTGGTTACGTGCAAAGGGGATAAGATGGTTATCCCCCTCAACCGGGCTTACGCGGCCGGTACCATGCGGGCAATGTCGGCTTCGACCGTGGTGTTCTTTCTGATACCGAAATTCTCCACGAGCACATTCAGCACACCGGGCGAGACGAATGCCGGGAGCCCGGGGCCGGGCGTGATATCCTTCACGCCAAGGTTCAGCAGGGCGAGGAGCACGCGTGTCCTCTCAAAACTACTGCAAAAAAAAAATTCAAAAACCCGAGAACACTCTCACGCGTTCCAGATTTTTATTTTCAAAAAATTATACGGTAATCTTCCGGAACAGGTACGCCCCGGCAACCGTC
>JGI20214J51088_10003389_pt1 | contig 10488 bp, 3 predicted proteins | sample WetSurMetagenome_FD_51088 | JGI IMG/M metagenome (IMG submission 51088) | reverse complement strand
GATACATGGCCGATGCTCAGGTTGCGCGTGCCACCGCTGAATCGGCCGTCGGTCAGGATGGCGATTTTATCTCCGAGCCCGCAGCCTGCAACCGCAGCGGTCAAGGCCAGGGATTCCCGCATTCCGGGCCCGCCCTTCGGTCCCTCGTAACGCACGATCAGAATGTCTCCCGGTTTGACTTTGCCGGCCTTGAGATAGTCCATGGCGGCATCCTCGCCATCGAAGACGCGGGCAATGCCCGTGAACTGCTTCATGGCTTCATCAACAGCGCCTTGCTTGACGACGGCTCCCTCGGGCGCCAGGGTCCCTTTTAGGATTGCGATTCCGCCTTCGACTGCAATCGGGTCTTCTATCGTGCGGATCACATTGCGCGCGCCAGGGGGATAGGCCTTGCAGAGCTCGCCGAGCGTGATCCCTCCAACCGTGAGGCATGACAGATCGAGACGCGATTCGAGAGCCTTAAGCATCGAAGGGATGCCACCTGCCCACTCAAAATCCTCCATCATGAATTCGCCCGATGGGCGCAGAGAGATCAGTTGCGGGATTTCGCGGCTGAGGCGATCAAAAGCATCAAGCGTGACGTCGACTTCAGCCGCATGGGCGATCGCAGGAATATGCAATGTAGTGTTGGTTGAGCCGCCTAAAGCAAGATCCACCCGGATAGCGTTTTCCAGGGCCTCTTTTGTGACAACTTTGCGGGTTGTGATGCCTTGGCGGACGAGCGCGACCACACGCTCTCCTGCCATTTGGGCAAGACGTGCCTTCTTTGCCGAACCCGCCAGGGCTGTCGCCGTGCCAGGCAGGCTCATGCCCATTGCCTCGGTCAGGCATGCCATGGTGTTGGCAGTATAAAGCCCTTGGCAGGCGCCTTCGCCGGGGCATGCCTCCATTTCAAGCCGCGATGCTGATTCTGGGTTGAGCTTGCCCGCCTGGCACAATCCGACGGCTTCAAAAGTGTCGCGCACGAGATCCAGCCGGCGGCCTTCGTAACGGCCCGAGTACATCGGTCCAGCGGTTACGACAATCGCCGGGACATCGAGGCGACAGGCCGCCATTAACATGCCCGGGGTAATCTTGTCGCAGTTAGTCAACAGAACGATGCCGTCCAGCTGGTGCGCCTGGACAATACTCTCGATCATATCGGCTATGAGTTCCCGTGATGGGAGCGAGTAGTGCATGCCGGAGTGTCCCATGGCGATGCCGTCACAGATGCCCGGGACGGAGAAGAGAAAGGGAGCGCCACCGCCCGCGCAGACCCCCCACTCGATCTTCCGTTCGAGACTCCTCATGCCGATGTGGCCGGGTATGAGGTCCGTAAAACTCGAACATACGCCGATGAATGGTTTAGCCATTTGAGCGGGCGTGACGCCGGTGGCGTGCAATAGGGCGCGGTTGGGCATCCGTTCAAAACCTTGTTTGACTTGATCACTGCGCATCGTTGGCGCTCCTTAAGATTCCGAGTTAAAGCGCCAGGAATTCGTCAGTATGGCGCGCCCATAATTATAGTACGAGACGGCAAGAATGCACAAAAAATGGATTCAGCTTTGGATGGACTTGCGGTATGTGAAACGTGCGCCTGGGCTGGCTTGATCAATTTTGTGCCGACCCAGGCTGATGTGCCGATAAACGAGGGTACGGGAAGGGAAAAGTAGTAACAAACCTCCACCTAGCGACGATTAGTCGCGCGGGAAGCTGCCTGCAGGCCTCGGAGCAGGAGCCGGCGCGGCTTGTGCCGGCCGATTCTTAGTCATGAAATCCAGCCGTGTCCGGTTGACCTTTTCGATGGTTATTTTGTCGCCGAAATTCACATACTGCTCATTCTGAGCCGACCACGCGGGCCACTTCACATCCGAAGTTGAAGGATTCCCCGTATTGGCGAATGCAATTAGAGCAGCTGTCATTTTTTTCGACAGCTCGCGATCCCAGGGCGTCCAGTTCCGCGTGGGACGGAACATGTTGTAGAAGTCCTGCGTGCCGAACCAGTAGGGGACGTCGCTGGTGTGATAGGCTCCAACCGTGGTCGTATCCTGGTCGGCTATTTTCACGCCTGGCACGTAGGGATGCTTGCGCGAGTATACGTTAATGAAGGCCTGGGATTTGTTGTACTTGGCCTGGAGGCTGGCACAGGTACACCCATTCATCAACCCGGCTGCATCATTAGCCGCGGTCTGGGCCATCAGCGTAATATCGGCGTCGCTTGAAACCGGATACAGTTTAAGAAATTCCGCTGCGGCTGGACCGTAAGTTTTCTCTGCAGCTGCCCTGTATTCGGTCACGGTCTTAGCCTGATTCATGGCATTGGAGGCTTCGTCGTGCGTGAAGCTGGCGATGATGGGAACGTCGTTGATCTCATGAGCCTCGAGGATGGCAGCCTTCGTCTTCGGCATGAAATAGCCATCGATGACACCGCCCGTGCGAACGCCCGCGACGGATGCGCCGACCTGGTTTTCGGCCTGCACCGCCAGGATGCGATCTGCCGGGATCTGGCGCATCTCGTCCAGGTTGTTGACCTTCAACATCTTCTGCACCTCCAGCCCCGTTTCCTCAGCCTTTGCGAGTGGTGTGTTGTCGCTGGTCCAATTGCAACCGCTCATCATCACTGCGCCGCGGAAGAGGCCCTTCGATAGCGGACTGAAGGTCTGCTGGATCACCGAGCCGGCTCCAGCGGATTGACCCGAGATGATCACCTTGTTCGGATCGCCGCCAAATTTGGCGATATTTCGATTGATCCACTTCAGCGCTGCATTCTGGTCGAGATAACCGTAGTTGCCTGAATGGCCGTCCTGCTCCTTGGTGAGTTCCGGATGTGCCATGAAACCGAAGATGCCCACGCGGTAGTTGAAGTTGATATAAATGGCGCCCCGCTTTGCGACTTGCTCGCCATCATAGTTCGCCATCCCGGACGAACCGATCGTCCCGCCGCCGCCATAGATAAATACAATGACCGGCAGCCGGGAAGTGGCTGTGGCATTGGCCGGAGCCCAGATGTTCATGTAGAGACAATCTTCGCTGGACGGCTCTTCACCGAAATAGTGGTTGATGTTGTGCGGGCGAAGAACCTGGATGCATTCCGGCATTTTGCGGTCGGCGTTGTAGACACCTTTCCAGGTCATCGGTTGTGCCTCTTTCCAGCGCAGCTCACGGACAGGCGGCTTGGCGAAGGGAATGCCAAGCCATGCTTTTACACCGGACTCCAGGACCTTTCCGGCTAGCATGCCGCTGTCGATCTGAAGGGGCGGAATCGGTATAAGGACCTGAGCGGAAAACGGTATGGCAGTTAGGATTGCAGCGAGCAGTAAGGCCGCAGCCAAGCAGATTGGTCGTCTCATCGCTTTTCTCCCTCGATTAGCTTGAAAGACTGGGAATTCCAATTTCTTGTGATATCGATTGGTTTGCAGAAGCAATTGCAAGAATGTTTGAAGCCCGAATTGCAACGGATTGAGCTTCAGTCAACTTCTGCAGTATTTCATACTCATTAGATTTTAATCAAGAAAACAGAAGTCCCAGCCTTCTTGAGTTTGATAGTCAAAGGTTATGGATCTCTTAATCATTCCCTTGACGAAGGGACTGTTCCTCGGCAAAAGTACTAAATTTGCCAGTATAATTGCAGCCGGCAGCACCCGCTGCGAGTAAGACGCACCGGATTCGGATCTTGAGGGAACCAAATGCCTTCCGTGCCGATTGATAGAGTTCGCAATATCGGGATTATTGCCCACATTGACGCGGGGAAAACCACCGTTAGCGAAAGATTCCTTTTCTATTCCGGCCAGACCCACAAGATTGGCGAAGTCCATGACGGTGAGGCCGTAATGGACTTCCGGGCCGACGAGCGCGAGCGCGGCATCACGATCTCTTCCGCGGCAACCACTTTCGAATGGAACAACCACCAGATCAATCTCATCGATACTCCGGGCCACGTCGACTTTACGGCCGAGGTCGAGCGAAGCCTGCGGGTGCTTGATGGTGCCGTCGTCATATTTTCGGGAGTTGAAGGAGTGGAGCCCCAAAGCGAGACGGTCTGGAGGCAAGCGAATCGATATCAGGTGCCCCGGCTGGCATTCATCAACAAGCTGGACCGGGCGGGCGCCGACCATGCCCGCGTGCTCGGCCAAATCCAATCTCAATTGGGAGTGAATGCGGTTTTCCTTAACCTACCGCATGGAGCCGAGGGCGACCTGGATGGGGTAATTGATCTGGTGGGGGAGCGCTGGCTTGTTTTTGATCAGACGACGCGCGGCCGCGAATTCGAATCGCGGCCTATCCCTCAGGAGTCGATCGAAGCCGCTCGCGAAGCGAAGGCCCGGCTGGTGGAAAAGACCGCCGAATGCGTCGATTGGCTGGCTGACCTTTACCTTAGCGGAGCTGAGGTTGCCTCCGGCGAGCTCAAACGCGCGCTTCGTGATGCGACGCTATCCGGGAAACTGGTCCCGGTTCTCTGTGGCGCCGCCCTGCGCAATCTCGGCATCCAGCCCGTGCTGGATGCCGTATGCGACCTGCTTCCTGCACCGCTGGACCGCCCTGCCGCTCAGGGCCTGAATCCGGAGACAGGTGAACCGTTGGTGCGGCAATTAAGGCTGGACGCTCCTTTCTCGGCCCTGGTGTTTAAAGTCGTTGCAACCGCCAATGCGGACTTCTTTTGGATCCGCGTCTATTCCGGATCGTTAAACATGGAAGATCGCTGTTATCAGCCTCGCACCAAGAACCAGGTGCGATTGCGGAGGATCCTGCGGTTGCATGCCGACCGCACCGAGCCCGCCGATGGAGCCCGGTGCGGCGATATCCTGGCGGTACCGGGCCTAAAAAATGTGGTCACTGGAGACACTCTATGTACACTGCAAAATCCTATCACATACGAGCCCATTCACTTTCCGCAGACGGTTGTATCGATGGCGGTGGAAACGAGAAACTCCTCCGACCGTGATCGAGTTCTGGATGCCGTAGCCCGGCTGATGCGTGAGGATCCCACGCTGAGGTCACACACAGATGACGAAACCGGGCAGCTGATTCTTTCCGGGATGGGAGAGTTGCACCTCGAGGTGGTGCGCAACCGAATACAACGGGAGTTCAACCTGACCGCCTTTTTCGGCCGCCCGCGGGTTTCCTATCGGGAGACAGTGGTTGCAAGGGGCGTCGGCAAAGGGGAGTTCGAGAAGCGGATCAATGACGCCCTGGTCACCGGACGCGCTACCGTTGAAGTGGCCCCCCGGCCCCGGCCGGCAGGCGACCGCAGCATGCCTCCGGTTGAACTGGATGTCAGCCGCGCATCCAAACTCCTCTCTTCCGCCCTCCAGCGCGAGGCCTGTGAAATACTCCTCCAGGGCTGCAATTCAGGCGGCGCGCACGGCTATCCCGTGGTTGATATCACGGTGCGCATTCTCGACGTTCGCTATAACGACCCGCCGGATCCGCTGGCTCCGCTGCTGGGATCTCTCAGTCTTGCGCTCCGGGATGCTCTGTTGCAGGCACAAACGATGGTGCTGGAACCGGTGATGAAGCTGGAAGTGAGAGCCCCCGGTGATTGCCTTGGCGCGGTCATGAAGGATCTCGGATCTCGAAGAGCGGAGATACACGAGACCGCACTGCTCGGCGATGGTGCCGCTATCCGCGGCCTGGTCCCGCTGGCCGAGATGTTCGGCTACTCGACGCAGATCCGCTCTCTTACCCAGGGACGCGGCAGTTTCTCCATGGAACCTTTCGATTATCAGCCGGCCAAATCCTGGATCTAATTCTCGGGCCGGCTCCTAGCGGATCATCAGACGGAAGAGATTGCTGTAGTCGTCGGTAAACAATATCGGCGCGGGATCTTGGGCCGTCCAGTCTCTGATTGCCCACTGTGTTTTTTCTTCCGACAAGAACTCCTGGTTGCCGGTAACGAGTATCCAGCGGGTCTTGTCTGTCTCCAGTATCGCATTGCCATCATCTTCTACCATGTAAGCCTTCACTCCGGATTCCGGGTGCAATTCTGCGAGACCTCGAACTACGGGGCTGAGGTCGAAATAGCGGTTGCTGATGTGGAAGGCCAGGATGCCGTCCTTTTTGAGATGATCCCAGTAGGTCTGATAGCATTCCCTGGTGAGCAAATGGACCGGAATTGCGTCACTGCTGAAGGCATCCACCGCCAGCACGTCAAACTGCTGTGGCTGATGGCGGGCCAGCTCATTTTCCATGGAAACGCGCGCATCTCCCAGGATGACATCCACATTGGCAGCACTATCCCGGCGGTAGGTAAAATATTGGTCGGAGATGCGCAAAACGTCGGGATTTATTTCATAAAAACGGTAGCAGTCTCCTTTCCGGCCATAGGCCGCCAACGTTCCGGTCCCCAGCCCCACAATTCCCACCCTCATAGGGCCAGAGTCGGTCTGGCTTAGATAGCGGGGGTGTAGCCGCAGCGCAATGCCGATGCCGCTGCGGGGACCGAAATAAGATGTCGGCCAAGAACGCTTTTCCGGATCCAGGAGCTGATAACCGTGTTCAATTCGGCCGTGCATTAGGACCATCCTGCTTGCATCCGGGTTACCAGGGCTTTCCTCCAGGACTCTTAATACGCCGAAGAACCCGCGTGATACCTCGATATCGTTGTCGAGGCTGGAACGAATCTGAACGGCGAGGGCGCCCACGAGTCCTGCAAAGGCAAGGTAAAGAACGGTCCAGACCGGAAATGGCCGACCGTGAAAAAGCCTCCCGGTCGGATCGCGAAACAAGAGCAGGAGAAAAATAAATGCAGTCCCTGCGAGTCCCACGTGCAATTCCCAGTAGTCCTTGAAAACCAGCGGCGATACGAAATTAACGAAAACGCCACCCAGGGCGCCGCCCACGGCGATCATTAGGTAGAACGACGTGAGGTATCTGGCTGCAGGCTTTATGTGGACCAGTTCTCCGTGGCATACCATGCAGCACACAAAAAGGGTCAGGCTGTAGGAGGCAATCTGCCACTGGATGCCAACCTGAACTCCCCGATGCAGGACGTAACAGGTCTGAGCCACGGCCACTCCCAATGCCAGCCCATACCAGAGACGCGAATACCATCGGTCGCTGTGAAAGCAAATTATAAATGACAGGAGGTACAAACCTAGCGGCAGCAGCCACAACATCGGAATGACCGCCATGTCCTGGCAAATCTGGTTTGTGGTGGCGAGCAGCATCACTGAACTCAGGACTGTCAAGCTCACCCAGGCGAGATACTTGCTCCAGGCTGGAGCAGGTTGATCGACTACCGGAGCGTTCTCCCTTGCCAGAGCATCTCCATAGGAGCTTTTCCTGAGCCTGATCGCACAGAGTCCGCAGCAGAGGGCAAAAGCGGCATAGGCGAGAGACCAGACCCGGGTCTGAGTGCGCAGCCCCAGGCTGGGTTCGATGAGAAAAGGGTAGGCAACTATTGCCAGCAGCGATCCGGCGTTGGAAAGCGAGTAGAGGCGGTAGGGCGAAGACTTCGGCAGGGCGAGGCTGAACCATGATTGAAGGAGCGGACCGGTGGCCGAGAGCAAAAAATAGGCCGCACCTACGCTGGCTGCAAGGAGACCGAGAATTCTCCAGGTCGGCAACGACGCGTCACCGACCTTCCAGCTTTCGGACGGGCTGATGGGCAACAGTGCAAGCGTGGCCGCCAAAAGCAGCAAATGAACCATGGCTTGCTTGCGAGCCGAGAGCCGGCTCGCCAAGAAATGGGAATAGGCATATCCGCCCAACAGCAGCACCTGGAAGAAAAGCATGCAGGTGGTCCAAACCGCTGGACTGCCTCCAAACCAGGGAAGGATAAATTTTCCGATTATGGGCTGGATCAGGAAAAGCAAAAAGGCGCTCAGGAATACAGTGATTACGAACAGGACCGTCAAGACCAATTCCTCGCTGTATAGAAACTTTGTTAATTAGGAGGATTCTCGCACGGACTCGCCTTCCGAGTCGCGCATTTTCGAAGAGTTATTTTGAGAATATGGTTGCAGAGAGCCGGTTGGAGGCGCCCGATTATCATGCAATGCCATCAACCGACGCTTTAATGGGCGGCGAAAGAACACCTTATCTTCTTGCTATTTATATCGGTCACTATCCTTTGGGCTGGATACGTTCCATCTCCCGGGCGATCCCTCGCTGGATAGCATCGATCAGGTAGGGACGGAGTTCCCGGGCGGGTATGATGCGGCTAAGCGAGCCCACCTTAAGCGCCCGGTGGACGCTATGGATTTGATCAAACTGCTCGGCGACTTCTCCCAGTTTCTCGGATCGGACGACTTTTTGGAGTTCAGCCAAATCAGCGCGCATCTTGCGTTTTAGAGCGTCATCCCGAGTATTGAGCAGTGCCTTCTCCGCCTGGATGATGCGCGGATCTTTGCGGGTTCTGTTGTCGACCTCCCGCGCAAACACCACGGCTGCCGCTGGGGCTCCGCCAATCACAGAGGCGAAGGTCCCTTCCAGGGCCGCAATCTCCATATTCTCGCTCAGAGCGCGTGAAAACACGACGAATGCTCCGCCGTGATAGCGCGAGATAACGCAAAAGACGATCGGACCTTTGAAATTCACGATGGCCCGCCCTATCTCGGCTCCAAACTCAAGTTGGCGATGCCGCATCGATTCGGGCGAACCGTCAAATCCCGAGAGATTGGCGAGTATGACCAGAGGCCGATTGAAGCTGCTCGCATTGATGGCGCGCGCCACTTTTTTCGATGCCATGGGGAAGAGAGTTCCCGAGGTCCACTGCTCAGGACCGTCGGTAGCCACGAATCCTATCCGGGGCAATTGACGCGATTCAAAACCGATCAGGCAGACCGGATGGCCTCCGATGTGGGCGTCCCAGACTATGGCTACTTCGGCATCCTGCATCCCCGGCCAGCGCTCGAGCGGTTTATGATCCTGGTCCGTCACCGAAAGCATCACGCTCCGGATGTTGAAAGGTTTCTTCCTTCCCGGATTGGTCTCGTCCGAAAAGATGTCTCCGACTAGGGCAAATCCGTCTCCGTTTACCGCTTTGTGAGGGAATTCCCGGACATCGCGATTATCGGGATCGGAAGTTTGGCTGCGGCGGGGGAAGCGCTCGCCGGGGAAGACATAAGTGTGATTATAATGACACATCAACAGCTGGCAGGCTTCGGCGATGTCCCGCACCCAGTATTGTGCCTGCCCATTCGGGCCCATCACCCGCTCGTAGCCGCCGATACCCTCGTTGGTGTCGGCCGATACCGACCCTGAATAATCGAGCGCCGTCTTGCCCGTGAGCACCATGGCGCTGTCCGGCATCATGATCAGAATGCCGCGCGTATGCATAAGCATGGTGGCTTCGGCGTTCCAGTAGGGTTGGGCTCCCACGTTGATGCCCGTGACGATTACATTGACCTCTCCGCCAGCCTGGGTGAACTCGACCAAATGCCGCAGCACACGCGAAATCCAGTCCATGTTTTCCGTGCCGCTTTCCATGGAGATCTTGGCGCCCGCAGAGAGGGCAAACCACTCGAGTGGAACTCCTATGCTGGAAGCCAGATCGAGCGCGGCGATAATGCGACGGCACTCGGGCTCCGCCAGCGATCCCATCTCCCGGCTCGGATCGCCGAGCAATATCACTCGCGTCATGCCTTCCGGATACTTTTCCGTCACGTTCCGGATGATGCCGACCACGATATTGGCTTTATTGCTGCCGTAGGGGCGATCGACGGACACCAGCATCAGTTTTTCGTCGAGATCGTACTCAATGAACTGGCCCGGAGGCAGTTCCGCCTGCGTGGCTCCGTGCTGAGGCGCCAACATGTGAATGATCTCGTAAGGATAGGTGAGGCCACGCTGCCGCATTTTCACGACCTTCTGCTTGTATTCCGAAAGCGGCCGTATTGGGGCATCCGAAGGTGACGTGAAGCGGAGGGCCATCCCACGTCCGCTGCGATTGGAAATGCTCAGGATGGCCTCGTTCTCGTTTCCGGTATCGGGATCGGTCATTCTGGCCCGGATCACTACCTTTTCGAGACCCAGCCCTTCTGTTTGCCAGGCGAGCCGCCTGGCAATGGTCTGGAGTTCCTCGTTTCGGAACGCGGCGACGGGTTGGACATACAAAAGCACCCGATTCCAGTGAAGCCTCTCCTCAGGAGGACGCCGCAACTGCACCTGGCGAATGGCCGCGAGCGCGTCCATCAGAGTTCTTTCCAGAAACGGCAGCTGGACCACATTGCCGGCCTTGTCGCGGATGGGTGTCAGATCGGGTACTTCTCCAATGGCAAACAGCCGCTCATCCTTGGGATTTTCGCGCGCAACTCCCTTGAAAAGATAGATGTCCTCGGCGGATGGGAGCCTTTCGATATCAAAATTCTGCAGGCGCCAAAGCTGAAGTCGCTTGCTGGTCATGGGATGGAGGCCGCGATAAAGCCTTTCTTCGACGTATCCCAGAGTGCCCGGGCAGAAGGTGAAGTGTTGTGTGTGGATTCCGCCACGGCCGTGCCTTGGCGAAGCGATGCACAAAACGACGCGCCGGACATACGGGGCCAGATTCGCCCCATTCAAGAGTTCTTT
>JGI20214J51088_10003385_pt1 | contig 10499 bp, 9 predicted proteins | sample WetSurMetagenome_FD_51088 | JGI IMG/M metagenome (IMG submission 51088) | reverse complement strand
GTTTCGTGCAAACCTTATGCAGTTATTAATAATAATCAAATATTTTTTTCGGAGTTATAATGTGTAAACTTAAGATATTAAATAGTAGTAGATTTATTAAAGTTAATAATATTTATTGCGTAGGTAAGAATTACTATAGCCATATCAAAGAATTTGGTAGTACAAAAATTCCCGACGAACCAATTATTTTTATAAAACCAAATTCCTCAATTNTACATAGTGGCGGAACAGTCAGTATCCCTGAAATCAATNCTGTTAAAATATCAAACGACTTGCATCATGAAGTGGAATTAGTTATAATCATCGGTGAAAATGGAGTAAATATTCCTGAAAATCAGGCGAATGATTATATTCTGGGCTATGCTGTAGGATTAGATATGACGTTGAGAGATGTTCAGACAAGTGCTAAGAAAAATGGCATTCCGTGGGCTGTTTCAAAAGGATTCAAAACTTCAGCACCTGTATCTGATATAATACTAAAGAAATTTATAAAAAATCCAATGAATTTAGATATAAGTTTATCTGTTAATGATATTAACAAACAGTTTACAAATACAAGTTTAATGATATATAATATAAATAAGTTAATAGCTTATATTTCAAGTATATTCTCCCTTCAAAAAGGGGATTTAATATTTACAGGAACACCATCCGGAGTTTCAGGATTACAAAAAAATGATATGGTGACAGCAAAATTAGGTGATTTGGTTAAATTAGAAATTAGTATAGATTAATGGGTAAAGTTATTTCAATTTGTATTCCAAAAGGTGGAGTAGGGAAAACTACAACAGCTGTAAATTTAGCTGCTTCATTAGCTGTTTTAGAGAAAAAAACTCTTTTAATAGATGTTGACCCTTTCGGTTCAGCTGGAATTGCACTTGGATTCAATCCAGATAATATTCAAGCCGGAATTTCAGATGTATTCTGTTTGACCAAATCAATTGATTTTGCTATACACAAAACCGATTTAGAATATTTTTTCTTTATACCTTCAAACATTAATTCGATTCAACTTGATGAAAAATTCTCAAAGTCTTCAGAGAATCGGGTAATATTAAGAAATGCACTAAGTTCGATTAAGGATAAATATGATTTTATTATTATAGATTGCCCACCTGTATTAAGAGGTATTACCACAAATGCTTTGACAGCATCTGATTCAGTTTTAGTACCAATTAAATGTGGACATTTATCACTCGATGCTATTGATAAATTATTCCAATACATATCAATGATTAAAGAAATATCCAATCCGGATATATGTATAGAAGGCATAATAATGACAATGTATGAAAAAAATTTAAAAGTAACGGAAATATCCGAGCGTGAATTAAAATTGAAATATAAAGAACATTTAATGCAAACTATAATTCCTGCTTCCAGTTTATTAAACGAAGCAACATTCTATGGAAAACCTTTGTGTTTATATAAAATTAATTCCCTGGGAGCAACATCATATTTAGAATTGGCAATTGAATTATTAGAAAAGAATAACGCTTATTAAATACATGCAAATATCAAATAAATACGATGCAAAAACAGTAGAAGATAAATGGAGAAAGTACTGGGAAGATAGTCAAATATACAAGTCTTTTGTTAGACAGGAAAAAGAAAAATATACTGTTGTTATCCCTCCTCCCAATGTGACCGGAATATTGCATATCGGACATATTCTGAATAACACTATTCAGGATATCTATTGCCGATGGAAAAGAATGAATGGTTTTGAAGTTTGCTGGGTCCCGGGAATGGATCATGCAGGAATTGCAACACAAATTAAAGTTGAACAGGAACTGAAGAAAAAAGGAATATCAAAAAATGAAATTGGCAGGGAAGAATTTGTTAAAGTTGTCTGGGAATGGAAAGAGAAATTTGGAGGATTAATTCTGAAGCAATTAAGGAAGCTTGGTGTTTCAGTGGACTGGTCAAAAGAAAGATTTACACTTGATAAAGGACTTTCAAAAGCCGTTAAAGAAGTATTCGTTGACCTGTATAAAAAAGGTTTAATTTATAAAGGAAAAAGAATTGTTAATTGGGATAATTTATCACAGACTGCCTTAAGCGATGACGAAATCAGTTATGTAGAAAAGCAGGATAAACTTTATTACATAAAATATCCTGTTCCCGGTGAAGAAAGTGAATTAATAATTGCAACCACACGCCCGGAAACAATGCTTGGTGATACAGCCGTTGCCGTAAATCCATCGGATAACCGTTATTCATATTTAAAAGACAAACAAGTTATTTTACCGATATTAAATAAAAATATACCAGTTGTATTTGATGGGTATGTTGATATGGAGTTTGGAACCGGTGCACTGAAAATCACTCCGGCACATGATATTAACGATTTTGAAATTGGTAAAAAATATAATCTCGATTTCATTAATATTTTTACGAAAGATGGTAAATTAAATGAAAACGGTTATGAATTCATGGGATTATCAATTGAAAATGCCAGGGAAGAAGTTATAAAAAAACTTAAAGAACTCGGATTATTAGTTAAAATTGAAAATTATACTCATAATGTAGCGGTCTCTGAACGAACAGGAGCTATAATAGAACCGTATTTATCTGATCAATGGTTTGTATCAATGAAAAAACTTGCTGAGCCGGCAGTTAAAGTTGTAGAAGAAGGAAAGATTAAATTTCATCCTGAGAAATGGGTTAAAACTTATTATTATTGGTTAAGAAATGTTAAAGACTGGTGCATATCACGACAATTGTGGTGGGGGCATCAAATACCAATCTGGTATCATAAGCAAACAAACAAAATTTATTGTGAGGTAAATCCACCTTCAGATATTGAAAATTGGAAACAGGATACTGATGTACTTGATACCTGGTTTTCTTCTTGGTTATGGCCATTTAGTGTGTTCGGTTGGGAAAATTCGATAAACGATAAAACAAATAGGGAACTCAATTATTATTATCCGACAGATTTCCTGTCAACTGCACCTGAAATTATTTTTCTCTGGGTTGCAAGAATGATTATGTCAGGACTTGAATATATGAAAGATATACCTTTTAAGGATGTTTATTTCCATTCGACTGTAAGAGATGGAATAGGCAGAAAAATGTCAAAATCCCTTGGCAATTCCCCGGATCCGTTAGATGTTATGGATAAATATGGTACAGATGCTTTAAGATTTACTTTGGTTTACTTATCTCCTTTGGGAAATGACGTATTTTATGAAGAAGATAAAACAGAAATCGGAAGGAATTTTGTTACAAAAATTTGGAATGCAGGTCGCTTTCTTTTAATAAATAATGAAAATAATAAAGAAAATTTATCTGATGATACTATAAATGACTTTATAGAAGTATGGTTAACTTATAGATTTAATGATACATTAACCCTGATTGAACAGAATTTAGATGAGTATAGGTTAAATGATTACACGAAATCAATCCATGCATATATTTGGGATGACTTTTGTGACTGGTATATTGAAATAGTAAAGATAAAACTTAAACTTAATCCTGAATCATCTCACAATATTATTAAGACTGCATTAATGCATTTTGAAGATATTCTTAAAATTCTTCACCCTGTTATGCCTTTTGTCACTGAAGAGCTTTGGAATATTGTTCGGGACAAGCCTGACATTAATAGTATATCATTTTCTCAATTTCCCGTTCGAGCACATAAANAATTTGATTTGAAATTGATAAAAAAATTCAATGAGTTGAAAGAAATTGCTTATTCAATAAGAAATTTGAGATCGGAATCCAAAATACCATTTAAACAAAAATTAGATGTGTTTATTAAATTAAAGAATGAGAAATTAATAGTAATTGATGAATTAAAAGTCTATATCGAAAATTTATGTAATGTTAATGTAATTACTGATAAAAATTCAGTCTGTAACTTTGATAATTCGCTGAGTAAAATTTTACCGGATTATGATATAATATTATTTCCGGAAATTGAAATAGATTCGGAAAAACAAAGGGAAAATTATGAAAAGGAGTTAATGAATTTAAATAAATATCTGGAGAATATTAATAAAAAAATCAGTAATGAAAAATTCTTAAGTAATGCTTCTGATGAAGTTATAGAAAATGAAAAATTGAAGTACTCTGAAACAAAGAGTAAAATTGATAAACTTAATAAACTTTTAAAACGATAATAAAAAGAAAAAAGATTATAAATAATCTCTTTTCTTTATGGATAATTTATTTTTTCTTCCTGAGCAAGTCTGATATAATCGAGTAAAAATCAGGCTTCCCGATTTCCTGTAATGAATATGATACTCTTACTGAAGGTTTTTTAATATTTATAAGTCTTCTCAAATCAATCGGAGTACCTATAATAACTGTGTCACAAGGAACTTTATTTAATGTAGTTTCAAGATCTTTAATTTGCTTATCACCATAACCCATTGCAGGTAATAAAACGCCGATATTCGGATATTTTTTATAAGTTTCTTCTATACTTTTAACAGCATATTTCCTCGGATCAACTAATTCTTTTGCACCGAATTTTCGTGCGGCAATCGTTCCTGCTCCGAATTTCATTTCACCGTGGGTTAATGTCGGTCCGTCTTCAACAACTAATACTTTCTTACCCTGAATTAATTTTATATCTTCCTGTTTGTCAAGTGCAATAGGGGAAGCGGCTTCGACTAAAATTGCTTTAGGATTCCATTTCTGTATATTCTCACGAACTTTCTGAATATTTTCCGGAGATGCAGAATCAATTTTATTTAAAACGATTACATCAGCGATAATTAAATTGGTCAAGCTTGGATAGTAAATTAATTCATGTCCCGGTCTGTGAGGATCTAAAACGGTAATAACTAAATCTGCTTTGTAAAACGGCATATCGTTATTTCCACCATCCCATACAATAACATCTGCTTCTTTTTCAGCTTCTCTTAATATGGCTTCATAATCTACTCCGGCATAAATAACATCACCTCTTGCAACGTGTGGTTCATACTCTTCCATTTCCTCAATAGTGCATTTGTGTTTTTTCAGGTCAGCAATTGTTGCAAATCTCTGAACTTTTTGTTTTACAAGGTCGCCATAAGGCATTGGATGTCTTACAGAAACAACTTTTTTACCAAGTTCTTTTAAAACATCAACAACTCTCCTTGAAGTTTGACTTTTACCCGAACCTGTTCTTGCAGCTACAACTGCGATAACCGGTTTAGTTGATTTTATTGCAGTTTCTTCATATCCTAACATTTTGAATGAAGCATTCGCCGCATTTACTTCGGCAGCTTTTGACATTACATATTCAAATCTGACATCGGAATATGCAAATACAACTTCCTGAACTTTATATTTTTTAATCAAAGATATAAGTTCCGATTCGGGGTGAATGGGTATTCCTTTCGGATACAGTTTGCCGCATAGTGCTGCCGGATATTTTCTGTCATCAATATATGGAATTTGTGTAGCTGTGAATGCCACTACATCGTAGAGCGGATTGTCTCTGAAATAGACATTGAAATTATGAAAATCGCGTCCCGCCGCACCCATTATAATAACTTTTATTCTTTCCATATATTTACTCAATTTTATTGTTATAAAAAACAACACAATATAGTAGTTTTATCCTTAAATATTAATATAAAATGAGGTATCTTTTATAATCTCAATATTGTTGTAAAAATATTTTTTATAGATAATATATTTATTAAATAATGGAAATAATTGAAAATTTTAGGCATAAAACCGAAATAACGGTAAGGACTTTCGATGTAGATTCTTATGGAATTGTTCACAATTCAGTATATTTAAAATATCTTGAAATTGGAAGAATTGAATATAGAAAGAGCTTCGGTTATAAGGTTTTAAAATCCGGATTGTTCAATGATGGATTAAAAGTTATAGTTGTAAATAATTCAATTGATTATAAATATCCTGCATACACGGATGAAACGTTAACTGTTTATACCCGAATATCCTGGATAAAAAGTTCAAGTTTTTGCTTTGAACAGATAATAACAAATAATGTGAACAATACAGACATTTGCGAGGGTAGGGGAATATTGGTTAATATTAATCCTGTTACAAATATTCCAGAGCCTTTACCGGGTAAATTTATAGAAGAAATTCAGAATTTTGAGAAAAATCTGGAATTAAAGAAATAAGATTTATTAACTGAAGTTATATTATCTTTCAGAAATAAACTTCAGTTAATAATAAAACTTTAAGGTACTGTTAAAAATTGTTAATTTTATTTTGCTAAAATCATTTTTTTCACTTCTGTTTTTTCAGAAGTCTTTATCCTGTAAAAATATATACCGCTCGGTAAATCTGTACCATTAAAATCAACCGTGTGAGTTCCTTCAGACTGACTATCATCTACTAAAACTTTTACCTCACGTCCGATTCTGTCATACACAGTCAATCTAACGTGAGTTGCATTCGGTAATACATAACTTATAGTAGTGGATGGATTAAAAGGATTTGGATAATTCTTTGAATTAAAATAAGAATCTTTATTCTTATCCTTTACTAATTCGTTAGCGGTGATATTTTCTTTATTGAAAATTTCTGATATCATAGCAATACCCGATTCAAACTTAGGCGTCTTATAATTCTTTCCTGTTTCAAATTCAAAAACTACACCTATAGCTTCTTCTTCGGCGACTGAAAAATTATCATCGAAGTGAGATATGATTTTAAAATTTTCCTCATCCAGTTTAATTTTTACCTGTTTCCAGTCATCAAAATTTAATGATATCGGTTTCGATAATAAAAGGATATCTTTATCATCATTATATACGCCATTATTATCTATATCGTATAATAATCCAAATTTGAAATTTACATCGTTTAGTACACCCTTAACCATTAGTGTAATATAATTCCCTATACCGAATAAAACAGGTGAATATTTTATTAATTTACCCATATAGCTGCCCGCTTTAAGATCTGTTTTTGCGTAAACAATTCCGTAACCATTTTCAGCATTATCCTCATTATGTGAGTATTTAATATCAATAGAACCACCTGATATCCATCCGGTTAAATCTTTCTTGCTGAAATTATCATAAATTACAGGCTTATCATCCTGGGAAAAAATTACATTTGAATTAAGAGAAAAAATAAAAATTCCCAAAATAATGAAAATATGAAATTTTTTCATTTTATTTTATTAATTAATAAAAATTTGGTAATAAAAAAATTATTACCTGATGAGAGTCATTCTTTTAACAGACGTGAAACCGTTAATTTGAAGTTTGTAAAGATAAACGCCGGTTGATAAATCACCTGCGTCAAATTCAACTTCATAATTTCCGGGTTTCTGATATTCATCTACCATGACTCTAATGACCTGACCTACTAAATTGTAAACTTTTAGTGTAACATAACCTTCAAGATTAATCTTGTAACTGATTTTTGTTACAGGGTTGAAAGGATTCGGATAGTTCTGGTAGAGTTTATAATCATCGTTTAAGGATGTTCCTGAACCATTATCCGGATCATTATAGAGATGTTTATTATTGCCGGCGAATAAATTAACGCTAACAAAAAGAAACACCACAATAAATATATTCAGTATAAGCCTTTTCATTGTAATAATATAATATTAAATAATTTCGTTTACAAGTAAATTATTCTTCCCGGGTAAAAACCCGGGAAGAATTTAAGTTCATAATTCTAAAGCAATTAATCTAATTTCTTTATTCTGAATCATTACTTTAAAAACTATAACATCACCTTTCGATTTATTGTTCAAAATATCTGCGAATTTTTCTACGTTATCAACCTGTACTTTATCCGCTTCTAAAATGACGAATCCAGCTCTTAATCCTCTGTTAAAAGCCTCTGACATATTTTTTACATTTGTTATTAAAACACCTTTATCAATATCAAATTCTTTTTTCACGTTATTTGTTAAATCAGTAACGGAGATACCTATATTCTCAAATATCCTGGTATTTTGTTCTTTTGGGTCCTCGCGCTGAGAATTGTTATTCTCACTTATGTCAGCGGTTTCGGTTCTTGGTTTTAATACTACTTTTTGTTCAAAAGTCTTACCGTCACGAAATACAGATAATAATACTTCTTCACCTGGCTTCTTAAATCCTATTATTGTTTGAAGCTGGTTCGCTGCATTTACTTCTTTTCCGTCAACCGAAAGAATAACGTCTCCGATTTTCAATCCCGCATCATCACCGGCACTTCCTTTCAGAACGCTCTGCACCAGAACTCCTTTTGCTTTATCAAGACCTAATCCTTTAGCTTCTTTGCTATCAACATCTTTAATCGAAACACCAATATATCCTCTCTCAAATTTTCCGTTTTTAATCAACTCTGAGGCAACATCTTTCGCCATATTAATCGGAATTGCGAATCCATATCCCTGATAATANCCGTTGGTTGTTTGAATTGCAGCATTAATTCCAATAACGGAACCATTAATATCAACTAAAGCACCACCNCTGTTACCGGGATTAATTACTGCATCAGTTTGAATGAAATTATTTATTGCATACCGATCTCCTGAAACAGGGATATTCCTGCCAAGTGCAGAAACGATGCCTGATGTAACAGTATTATTAAGACCCATAGGATTTCCAAACGCCAATACCCATTGACCGACCTGGACTAAATCAGAATTTCCTACGGAAGCAGCCGGTAAATCGTTTGCATCAATTTTTATAACTGCGATATCTGTATTTTGGTCTGTACCAATAAGTTTTGCGGTAAATTCTCTTTTATCCGTAAGCACGACTTTAATGCCTTTATCAGATGCATTTTGTATAACATGATTGTTTGTCATAATGTAACCGTCACTGCTGATTATTACTCCTGAACCTGAACCGTGTTTCGGCATATCATCTAAATTGAAATCAGGACCAAAGAAAAATTTAAAATCATTATTTTTATCATTCTTATCAGTTTTGTTTTTCGCTTCGGTAAATACATCAATAAATACTATTGATGGTGTAACGACTTTCGCTATCTCAACAAAAGCGTCATTCAATTCATTAACGCTGCTTTTTTGATTCTGAATCGGAGGTGTGGATTTAAATTCAATTTGAGAATTAGCAGAAAGATTTTTAATATTGCCAAAATTAGCAATTAAAAGCCCGCCTAAAAGCAGAGCAAATACTATTAAAAAGCCCCCGGCTAAAATTGGTTTCTTTGACATTTTTTCTCCTTTTTAAATTTATAAATTGTTTTAAAAAATGTAAATATTATCAAATTACCTCGTTTATTTTTTTAAAAATTAAAGTTGAACCGAAAATATTTTTTATATCAAAATTATCATTCAAATATGAATCCAAATAAAATTGAATCCTTTTTGCATCCGATATCTCATTAACATAATTTTCTATATTATTAATACCATTTTTAAAAATATTTAATATTTCAGATTTATATGAATCTTTATTATCATTTAAACTAAAATTTTCTTTAAAAGTTTCACGCACATATAATGATTCCGTATTGTTTAATTTTGATTTTATACTTATACCGGATAATTCAATAAAGTTTAAAAGAAAAAAAAGATATACAATAATACTATCGAATAAATTTTCATTTATGAATGTCAGACTTTTTACTGTCAGATTAAAAAGATTCCTGTTTGAATCGAAATCNTAATTCAATTTATTTAATATTTCAAGGATTNTGTANGCATACTCAAGTTTTAGAAGACTTGTTTTAATATTCTGATATGAGTTTATACATTCTGATTTGCTGATAATCTGTAAATCCCGGTTAGATTTATAATTGAAATAAACTTTTATGTGGTTAAAATCTTCAAATATTCCGCATTGATTTGATTTGATACTTCTAACGCCTTTTACCAAAGCGTTAAACTTACCGAAATCATCCGAATATAACGTCATTATTTTACTTGTATCATTGTATTTCATTCCTTTTAATACTATTGCTTCAGATTCTTTGAAACTCATACGTAATTAATTTATTTTTGTTGCATTTAGATTATTATAATGGTTTAGATTCAAAGCTAACCAGATTTTTGAATTCATAGAATCTATTTATAATTTTATCTTTGGACAGGTTTCTAATTCCTTCCAGAGAAAATTCTTCAACAGCTAATGAAGCCATAGCACTGCCATAAATAACGGCAACTTTCAAATTATCATCTGATAAATCTCCGGTTCTGGTTAGCCAGCCCATAAATCCACCGGCAAACGTATCACCTGCACCTGTCGGGTCGAAAACTTTTTCGAGAGGGAAGGAAGGAGCAATGAACATTGATTTCGGTGTTATCAGAATAGCACCGTGCTCACCTTTTTTTACAATTAATATTTTAGGTCCCGTTTGTAAAATTTTTTTTGCAGCAACGAATAAATTATTTTCTCCTGAAAGCAATCTGGCTTCCGAATCATTAATCATTAATAAATCAACTTTCTTCAATGTTTCATTAAGATGAATTGGCTTACCTTCAATCCAGAAGTTCATCGTATCCGCCATCACCAATTTTGGCTTATTTAACTGACAGATTACTTTATTCTGAATAACAGGGTCAACGTTTCCTATACAAACATATTCGCTATTTC